>Ga0099364_10010700_pt1 | contig 12597 bp, 9 predicted proteins | sample TergutTh196P3_FD_73070 | JGI IMG/M metagenome (GOLD analysis project Ga0099364, IMG submission 73070) | Microcerotermes parvus P3 segment gut microbial communities from Pointe-Noire, Republic of the Congo - Th196 P3 | ecosystem: Host-associated > Arthropoda: Insects > Digestive system > Gut ... | reverse complement strand
GGAAAAGATAAAAATTTAAAGAACGTAATTTTTCTGACATTCGGGACAGGCTTCGGCGCGGGGTTGATTTTAGACGGCAAATTATACTCGGGAACGAACGGTATGGCAGGAGAAATCGGACACATACGGGCATCGGAAACAGGTCCTGTCGGATACGGCAAAGTCGGCAGTTTTGAGGGATTTTGCAGTGGCGGCGGCATTGAGCAGTTGGGCGGCAAAACCGCGAAAGCTATTGCCGAAGCGGCGAAATCAGGCGATGAAAAAGCCCGTGAAATTTATAAAATAAGCGGGGAATATCTCGGATTTGCGTTATCTCTTTTAGTTGACCTGCTCAATCCCGAGATGATAATAATTGGCAGTATTTTCGCGAGGTGCGAGGACTTGCTCCGCGAGAACTGCGAGCGGATTATAAAACGCGAAGCTCTTGAATATTCGCGTGAGGTCTGCGAAATTGTCGCGGCTGTTCTCGGCGATGACATAGGACTGTATGCGGCGTTGGCACTGTGAACTAATTATATTTGCATAAAAAAATATATTATTTATATTATTTGGAGGTAAAAAATCATGTCGAAAATTAAAATTGGTATAATCGGGACGGGAGGAATAAGTCATTTTCATATGTCGGGGTACAAAAGATTGACGGATAAAGCTGAAATAGCTGCAGTCTGCGACATAAACGAGCAGAGAGTAAAGGATTTCGCGAAACAGTATAATATTGACAAATATTATTTTGATTTTAATGAAATGCTGGAAAAGGAAAATTTGGACGCTGTGGACGTATGTACATGGAACAACGCGCATATGTCCGCGACAATAGCCGCGTTGAACGCGGGCACCGACGTTTTATGCGAAAAGCCTATGGCTATGAACCAAGCCGAAGCGGAGCTTATGGAGACTGCCGCCGAAAAAAACAATAAAATGCTTATGATAGGTTTTGTTCGTAGATATGCCAATGACACGGCAATCGTAAAAGATTTTATTGACAACGGTTACATGGGCGATATTTATTACGCTAAAACTACGTATTTGAGAAGAAACGGCTGTCCCGGAGGTTGGTTCGGCGACAAAAGCTATTCCGGCGGCGGACCTTTGATTGACCTCGGCGTGCATATCATCGACCTTGCGCGGTATCTCGCAGGCTGTCCTCAACCTGTGTCGGCTTACGGCGCGGCATTTGACAACCTCGGAATAAATCGTGCTAAAAGCGGAAGCACGGCGCAATATGCAACCGACACAAGCGCGAAAGTAAACTTTAAACACAACGTAGAAGATTTCGCGACAGCTTTAGTCAGGTTTGACAACGGCTTTGTATTATCTGTAGAAGCGTCTTTTAATCTTAATATTAAAAGAGATATAGGCTCAATCGAGCTTTTCGGTACAAAAGCGGGAGTAAAAATCGACCCGGGCGTGGAATTTTATTCAAATATGAACGGACACTTTGTGAATCTGCAACCCGACGGAAATTCTTCTCTTTCTATGGACGGATTATTTGAAAGCGAAATCGAGCATTTTGTAAATTGCGTTACAGAGAAAAAACAATCAAGAAGCCCTGCGCGTGAAGGGGTAGTATTAATGAAAATAATCGACGCTATATATGAATCCGCCCGTACAGGTGTTGAAGTAAAAATAAAATAATGCGCTTCTTTGCAATAGTGATGAATAATCATATATAGTTCATAGAGTAGGGTGTGACGCCCTCGGCACGCCGTAAATTTACACTGACGTTGGATTTATTTTATGACACGTCGTAAATCTATGTCATATTGAATTTATTATCACGGACGATGGATGCGATGCATGGATTTAAATTTCACGGACGACCGAGGGCGGTCGTCCCTACGTTCTATATTATTTACATTAATCAATGCGTATGCCGCTCTCGGCGTCCCGCAAATTCAAATCTATGCCGTTTTTTATCTACGGGGACAAAGAGTATTTAACAGACCCATATTCAGTTTTTTACGGAAGCATAATTACAGTTGATAATTTTAATTCGCCATCGCTTAAAGTTTCGTCAAACCTCACTCCGAATATAATATCTGCATTAGGGAAAAGCTCAGACTGCAATGAACTCATCATACTGTTGATATTGTCAAGATTTATGGACGGTCCAACCGTCAACTTAATTATGGCACCTTTAAAATATTCTTTTATCGTGCCTACAACCGCTTTTATTTTATCAATCTCTTCGTCTGCATCTTCAAATTTGATATGCCCTACGTATACATGGGCATATTTACTGCCTATATTCATAACATGGTGAACATCTGCCATGTCTATATTTATATATCCCGCCACGTGGACAAGATTATATATATCCTGTACTACCTGTTTGAATACATCGTCCGACGACTGTTCATTTTGCGAAACGGTTATAAATGTTTGACCTTTTAAAATTAATCCGACTTTATTTTCTTTCTTTTCGGGGTCGGTGACAAGCTGAACTATCGGCATATTTTTGTCGCTGTTTTTTATTTCTTCGTCATAAAGCGCGGCTTCTAATACAGTTCTGTCAACACCCGTAGCTTTCGCAATATCTTTTATCTCGCCGTCTGTGGGGGCTGTCATTTCTATACGTGTTCCTATGAAATTGTCAATCTCCCCAAACTTTACTTCTTCTGTTCCTTTAAAAATATTTATCATACTTATATTATTTATACTCCTTATAATATTTTTTTCAAATTCGGCGGACGGCGTATAATTTTCATCGCTCGCCATAAGTTCAAATTCTCTTTTGAGTTTTGCCCTTGCGTCATGCAGCCGCCTTTTGACTGTTCCCTCGGGAATATTCAAAACTTCGGCTATTTTTTTGCGCGAATATTTTTTGAAATAAAACATAACGGTAGTATTTCTGTGGGTATCGGGAAGTTTTTTTATAATCTGTTCAATAACATAACGGTCATATTTGTCTATAAACTGATTTTCAGGCGTGGCGAGTTCCGCGTTATACTGCGTATCAAGAATAAATTCGTCAAGCTCTGTTTCGCGTTTAGATGTCGCGGAGCGGCTCATATAATTATAGCATTTGTTTTTTGCTATTTTTATAAGCCATACGCCGACTTTTTTCGCGTTAATCAGCGTGTTTATTTTTAAATATCCCTCGAAAAAAACCTCCTGCGTTATATCTTCGGCGGTATGATGATTTTTCACTATAGAACAAATCGTCCCAAAAATAATATCCCTGTATTTTTGAACGATTGTTTCATAAGCGTCTTTGTCTCCCTCCAAGACCAACTTTACCAATTCTTCATTTTCGCTTTCGCTGTTCTCAAGAGCGACAATATCAGTATCGCTGTATGCGTTCTCCACAAAATAACCTCCCTTTATGTTTAACTTCTAAGTAAATAATTAATAAGTTTTGTAATATTACATAATAAATGACACAAAAAATATTAAAAAGGTGCATAAAAATAAAAAAATCTATATAAAACCTCATCGAAAACTAAATAAACGTGAAGATTTTAAACTTGAGTTCTCTTTGGTAAAGAGGGTGGCACGAAGCGTAGCGAGTGACGGGTGTTTTTGTCTCCATGTAATTGTGTTGTTGATGTAGGGGACGGCGTCCTCGACGTCCCGCAAAAACCGTGTCGCGCTGTTATCGGCGGGGCGCCTCACAACATCAGATATTAAAAACACCCGCCGCTGCTGCGGCACCCTCTTTACAAAAGAGGGCAGGGAAAATTTCTTTTTCCGAGATGTTTTCTTTTTCCTTTTTCAAATTTTAAGCTTAAAATTATATCATTTTTTTATGTTGTATACACTTTTTTGATTTTTATGTTGTTATTTTTTTTCTTAAACAATCTAAAATTACAATTTTCAGAAAAAATTTTCAAAAAAATAAGTTGACTTTTTTCAAAAGCTATAGTATAATATAACACAAATATAAAAAATATACTATATATTTTTGGTTAAATTCTATAAATAAGCACACTAACAGATAAAAAATTAATACTTTAAAGGAGGAATATTAATGCGTTTTAAATTTGCTGTACGCGTATTATCACTGATATTGGTCTTGATGTTCATGACGACGGGCTTTTTGACTTCCTGCGGAGAAAGTTCACAAAATTCAGCCAACAACAATAATCCCGCAAACACAGGAGATGTTGAGGATATTGAAGTCGTTGAAGAAGAAAACAAAATCACAACTTCGAATCTGCCTGAAAGGGACTGGAACGGTCGGGAAATAGTATTCTTAGTCAGAGGTCCGACGTTTAACGAATGGGAATCACAGGATATATATGCCGAAGAGGAAATCGGCGAACCGGTAAATGATGCCGTATACAGACGCAACGCTATATTGGAGGACAGATATAATTTTATAATCAAAGCCGAGGGAGTCGGCGACCCCCAACAGCGCGCCGAAAGGTCCATACGTTCAGGTTCAAATGATTATCAAGTGCTTATGTGCAACACACAGGAGACTAACAACTTAGCACTCAGAGGTTATCTTGCCAGTTTGAATCAATTACAGTTTTTGGATTTAAGCCGCGAATATTGGGACCAAAACTCTATATACGGTTTTACGGTAGAGGGCAACACTCTGTTTATGACGGGCGATTTGTCAATTATGGCGAACGACGCGACATGGATTTTGATGTTTAATAAAAAGCTCGTTCAGGATTTACAGCTCGAAAGCCCATATGAATTGGTAAAGAGCAACAGATGGACGGCTGATATGATGTATAATATAATGAGAGACGTTTCAAGGGATTTGAACGGCGACGGAGTAATGCGGGGAGCCGACGACTTATTTGGCTTAACCACGCACGACAGCACATACGACGGATTGTTCTTTGGTATGGGTATGCGTGTTTCGACTATGGACAGCGACGGTTTGCCTCAACTTGCCATGAATAATGAAAAAATCTCAATGGTAATGGAAAAAACAGCGATGATAATGGATAGAGAAATAACTTATAACGACGACTGGCAGCCGATAGCGAGATGCTTTGAGGAAGACAGGGCGTTGTTCTACGGCGAAGTTCTGCAATGCGTTATCAGGCGGCGAAACATGGACACCGACTTCGGGGTTATTCCGTTCCCGAAACTTGACTCGGCTCAAGAAGATTTCGCCCACATGGTACACGTAACCGCTTGTATGGTTGGTATACCGATTTCGCTCTCTGACGAGGAAAAAGATTTTGCGGCTTTTGTGCTTGAAGCGATGTCTGCGGAATCGCGTAACTGGTTGGTGCCGGCATATTATACTATTGCTTTAGAGGGCAAATTTATGCGTGATGAAGAATCCAAAGATATGCTTGATATAATACTTAGAACAAGACGCTATGACTTAGGGTATGCCGCTAACTGGGGCAATATGTATTCAGGATATATAACCGCCGTAAAAAGGGGAAGCAGTGATTTCGCTTCTGTTTGGGAGAGATATGAGAGCGCGGCTCAAACAAGAATGGAAAGAGATATTGACGCATATATGAATACGGATTTTTAGTTATTGTTAAGCCCTCGGTCGTCCGTGAAAATTAAATCCATGCCTCCATTGTCCGCGAAAATAAATTCAATATGGCATATATTTACGGCGTATACGTCGATGTAAATCCACGACGTGCCGAGGGTGGCACGCCCTACATATAAACAATAGATGAATATTCAATGCGTTTTTGCGGGTCGCAGGGGACTGTGACCCCTACAACCAAAAACAACATCTTTTAAACAATACCATAACAGGGGGTTTGAAAATTTTCAAACCCCCTGTAACAATTCATTTCAACTTGTGCAATTATACTGTGTCAGGATTCAAATGCGGGATATATTTGCACGCTTCGCACAATATATCCGAATATCTGCCGTAAATGCCCGTGACATGATGAATATACGGTCCTTCTATAATTTTTCTTTCCCATTTTGCCCAATCATCAACTTGCATCCAGACATATGTTCCCGTGGTTTTAGGTCCGTCAATGGCTTGTCCTTCACCCAAAAACATAGAATATTCGCCGTTTATACTGTCAAAGCGAGCTATTGTGAGTTCGCCTTTTTTTAGTTCCCATTGTCCGCGTCCGCCTCCGTCAAGTGCGGGGTCTAAAGTATCCCCCATGAGAGCGCGTGGAAAAGGTCCGCAATGCCATAAAAGCTCCGCGTTTTCATTCGACGGGTGGCGTATAGTCAAATCCGCAAAAAATGACGGAGTTCTGTTATAATCTGCCGCATGAAGCATTACCGACGTCACCGCGCCGCAAATATCGCCCTCGCATGAAACAGGATAGCCTATCGCCGTAAGTTCACCTATAAGCTGACACGGTATAATGCCGAACAAATCGTTCATACTTGACCAACATTCGATTGACGCTCCCGCAAATCCACCGTTATCCATTTCATTTTTAACAAAAACAATCATAGCGGCAAGCGTTTTAAGCTTTTCTTCGCCAAACAAAGATATATCCATTTTGTTTTTCATTGACATTATTTGCTCGTCAATCTCCGCCCCGCCTTTTTCTCTCAGTTTGTTTACCCCACTGACTAAACGACCCGCCGAAAGGGGCGTTACTTCCACGCCGAATTTCGACAGCAGTTCGTCGTCGCTGCACATAACGCTTAAAAAGCTGTTCGGGCGGTCGCCTATTTTTAATATACGCATACCTTTAAATGCCTTTATTACAGATGCCGTTCTGCAAAAATCGTTAAATCCTTTCAGGAATATCTCATCGTCGGGGCGGCAGTTCTCAATATAAGTAAACTTAACGCCGAATCTTGACAATACTTTACTGCTCGCGAAAATTCCGCACTGCGTATCCCTGATTCTTACTCCGTTTTCGGCGGGCGCATCGTCACGCGGTCCCCATAAAAGCAACGGCAAGCCCATTTCTCTGCCGACTTTGGCGACAACTTCCTCCGAGCCGAAATCAGTATGAAGTATAAATACAGCGTCAACTTTCTGCGATTTCAAAAACTCCGTAATAGCTGGAACTTGTTCGGGCGTGGCGGCGATTCCGTCAGGCACTATATTGTCTATTGTGATAATTTCTACGTTGTCGTTATTTGCTTTTTTCAAAGCTTCATAAGTATTGTTTTTAGATATAAGAGCATTTTCAATGGTTGTGAAAAATGTTCCCCTCTTTACGGGTACTACGCCGAGTTTTAATTTAATTTCCCTGTTCATGCAAACCTCCTAAAATTTTTTTATTTAGTTTTATTGGCGGGACGTCGAGGACGCCGTCACCTGCAATATATTATCGTTTCCCAATCGCTTAAATTTGCGTTTTGTAAAATAAAAAGTGTCTCATGGATAACATTATAGCATAAAGATACCCAAAATGCAACAACAATCAGAAGTTTTACACGGAAATTAGGCGAGAAAATAATTTCAAAAAATTTAAACTATATTTCAACAGTTCCCGGGATATACATAACGCAGATGTCGGCGCGCAATATCCACGAGTTTATATATTGTTTCCGTCGGCGTGGGAGAAATATTCCGCAGTTTATGAGAGGGAAAAAAGCGGCTGATATGCAACGGAATATTTTTATCAATATCCGCAAGCCATTCAGAGAGAACGGCTATTTCTTCATGAGAGTCGTTTTTTTTCGGAATAATAAGAGTTGTAATTTCAATATGGCATTGCGAAGCCGCGCTTATGATTGTATTCTTTACATTTTCCTGTTTTCCGCCGATTTCATCATAAAATACAGGATTAAAGCTTTTCAGGTCAATGTTCGCCGCATCAATCAAAGGCAGTAATTCCCGAAGCGGCTCCGGGAGTATAAATCCATTTGTAACCAAAACATTTTTTTGTCCCTGCTTTTTTATCAGTTTTGCACAGTCTTTTACAAATTCATAGCCGATAAGCGGTTCATTATACGTGTAGGCTACGCCTATATTTCCTTGGGATATTAAATCTTTTGAAGCGGCGGCGACTTCATCAGGCGAAAGCTGTTGATAAGATTCTGTTTTTATAGGCATGGATATCCTGTAATTTTGGCAAAACTCACAATGAAAATTACAGCCGTAACTCCCGAGAGAAAGAATTTTCGCACCCGCATAAAAATGATACAACGGCTTTTTCTCGATAGGGTCAAGTGCCGCCGATGTAATTTTGCCGTAACTTTCGGCTGTAAGAGTGCCGTTTTGGTTACGCCGAACTCCGCAGATTCCGAGTTTTCCCGAAACTATCTTACAGTTGTGCGGACACAGCACACACTCAATTTTATCTTTTTCACCTTGCAGTATTTTATAAAATTCCGCCTCTCTCATGTATGCCTTACCACCTCGAAACGCTCTAACGTATATTTTTCATGTTTGCCTATGCCCGCCTTTTGACAGGCTATGCTAAGCTGTTCGTCTACGGTATCAACACCGTCTAAATTCGGCAGAAGCAAGCCCCGCTTGCGTCCGCTTGTTACTATTACTCCGTAGCGTTTTACGTCGAGCATATTTTTATCGCCGATTTGTTCGGCGGGGGATAATACGTCCACGCTGTAGACAAGATTTTCCAGTTCGTCTTTACGCACGGGTGAAAAACGCGAGTCGTGTATCCCCGAAGAAATAGCGTTACGCATAATTTCCTGCGCTATATTGTTTTGGGTAGGCTCAATAGTTCCGATACAGCCCCTCAACTGTCCGTTTTTCTTGATAGACACAAATACCCCCGCTCTGGTTTTTGTCAAAATATCAGGCAGATTTTCGGGCATATCAATCATTTTTCCCGAAATCACATAGTTTTCTAATGTATTTCTCGCAAGGCGGACAAATTCGTCCTCGCCGTCGCGCAAGTTTTTAATATAACGGCTGTTTTTAACAATCTCCTGTTCTAAAAAATCACGGGAAATATCATCGCCATTTGTTTTATAGGCGCATACCGCATACCCAACGCCATAAGGACCCTCATAAGAGAGAAAGTTAATATCAACTGATTTTTTATCCAAAGCCCCCGCCATTATTATAAATGCGCCGAGTCCACATTCCGCGCCTTTTTCGCATAGTTCTTCGTCCAAGTCGAAAAACTCCCCGAAACGCGCCGATTTCATTATATTTATTAATTTCAAATCTAATTCTGGACCTTCCGAAGCATAACCATACGGACCATCGGCGGTTAATCTGTGAGATAAATCGCCGCTCGCTATAATTACGGCATCACGGTTCAGATTTTCGACGGCTTTGCTGATAATCGCGCCGAAACGATAATGTTCTTGCTTTGACAGTCCCGATATAGAACAGCGAATCAAACGATAATCATTGAAGTATTGATTAATAAAGTGGAGGGGAATTACCGTGCCGTGGTCAAGGGAAGCGTCTTTCTCCCCTGATGTCCCTGCGGGAAAATTTTCAGTGCCGCAAATACGGCAAATTTCATCTGTCAGTTGAGTATCATAATTTACACTGTATATTTCCTGTGCGCCGAATCTTTTTAGGCTTCCTTTGGCATTATCGCCGGGGGAAACATGAATATAATCAGAGTACATAACCGAATGGGGCGAGATTATTATAATCACCTGCGGTTTGATTTCTCCGATTTCTTTTGCAACTTTAACATAGCCGTCAATCGTTTTTGCTATTAATTTTTCTTTTCCCCTGCCAACCTCAGGAACAATCAAAGGCGGGTGCGGAACAATATATGCTGCGGATATTGGCATAAATTTATCCTCCGTTCAAATTAAATCAAATTAAATTTTAAAATCTTGTTTTTAACCAGTATATCATATATTTTCTGTAAATTCAATAATCGAAAAAAATATTAAGTCCTTGACAAGACAGAATATATATTGTATAATTCCAATAATAAATAGACCTCATCGGTATTTATTCGTAGGGCGCGACGACCTCGGCGCGCCGCAAATATATCGACCTCGGTCGTCCGTATGAAAAATAATTAAAAGGAGAAAAAGAAAATGAGTTTAACAGTAAAATTCAACGAATTAACAAGCGAACAGCAGGAAGCGTTCAATGAAATCAAGACCGCGGAAGCTCTTGACAAATTCTTAGCGGATAATAACGTAACTCTCACGGACGAGGAAAAATCAAGCATAATCGAATATTTCGAAACAAGTATGCTGCCACTGTCTGACGACGACCTCGACGCGGTCACGGGCGGCAAGGAAAGTACGCCAGATTATGCACAAATGGCTCGTAATGAAGGGTATAATTTCAGGATAAACAAATATAGCTCTTCGACGGCGGCAAAATGCCCTTTGACGCTGCGAATATCAGACATGCTGCGATAAGCTCCCAAACGGCGAGTATCAAAAGGCCAAGCGCCAAACCCCACTGCCCCCCTACGGCAGTTCCGCAGAAAATAGCGGCGGCGAGGCCGGGAAGCATGACGATGACGGTGACAATCATATACAAAACTAAGGTAAAGCCCGCCGAAATGTCCATACCGGCAAAGCGCATAGATAAATAGTTTATCCCTATCAATAGCAGGGAAAACAGCGTATAGACGGCGGCGCACAACAATATTACTACGGCGCTTTCCCCTATAATCAGTCCGGCAACGATAAAGATGAACGCGCTTTCCACTATAATTTTCAGCATGGTTTCGGCATTGCTCCACAGGGCTTTGGAAAAAGGGGATTCGGGCATCATAAAGATGTAGTGGCAAAGCAGCTCTTTCATGCCTCTGGCGGTGCCGATCAGGAAAACTTGAAACCACATGAGAATTTGCAGCAACAATATGATTCCGGTGTTCTTTGCGGCAAACGAAAAAATAATAGCGCCGGCTACAAGAAGCAGCGATTGTATACCCCACAGCCCGAATCTGGCTGAGCGGAAGGATTCGCGCAGATGCTTAAAAAAGAGCGACGACGCGCCAATCCCGCCAATCCCTGTTTTCACGACTTTGATTTTTCTGTCTGAAACAGCCTCCAAACTTACCTGCCCTTTTGAAATAGCCCTCTTTTTTTCAAATGCGGTTTCACTGGCGACAAGAACGTCCTCATAATAATCGGGGTTACTTCTCATAATATAGAAAATCAAACCCGCCGCGCCCAGTAAAATCAAACCGTAAAACAGCGCCCCCGTGTCAAAATCACCGGCAATAAACGAAATAGTCCCCTCGGCCGCCCATCCGGCAGCGGGTATCCACGAAAGCGCGGGCGAACGCAGAGCTGCTTCGATCGCGGTAAGCACATCGCCGGAATTTATTAAAGCGACGCAATATACTGCGGAAAGTGGCACGAAAACCAGAGCGGTAAAAATCTGAACAAACCGCTTGCGCCCGGGCCTCCCGTTTGTATGGCTGTAAATCAAAAGCGACACTATTTGCATAAGCGAAAGCGCCAGGATAAACCCCAAAAAAATAATCAGAACCGACCCGTAGCCGACGTTGAAATTACTGCATATTGAATTGCCTTGAAAGAGGAGGAAAAATCCGGCAAGCATCGACATTTTCGCCATTTGGACGATTCCGTAAAACAGGATATGGCGTGAATCCACAGGTGATACAAAAAGCAGGTTTACGTCGCTCATGGAAAAAATCATATCGCCCCTTGACAAGCCTTTTTGTACGGAAATTATCACAAAAATCGAAAACAGCGCAAATATAAAGCCTTTGAGCCAAATCAGCTCGGCGAACGTCTGCTCCGGCGCAGAACGCACAAAAACAGACATTATGAACAACCCGACAAGTATTGCGGCGACGACAATCCAGACGATTAGCTTTGCGGGCTTCCTGAAAACTTCCAATACGGTATTTTTTAAACTTCTCGTTATAATAAATGCGAGGGCGTTCACCGCAAATCACCCGCCGCTTCCGTTATAGAGAAATAAATGTCCTCCAATTTCATTTGACCCATCTCGCTCCGGAGGCAGACCCGCTCCACGCGCCCGTTTAGCATGATGTATGTCTTATCCCAATCTTCTTCGACGCTGTCGATCATGTGTGTGCTGACAAGTTGCGCGCAGCCGCCTTCTTTTAATTCCAATATCATTTTTTTGAGTTCCCTGATTCCGTGGGGGTCAAGCCCGACGAGCGGCTCGTCAAAAATCACGGCGCGGGGCTTGGGCAACACGGCGCAGCAGACGCTGACTTTCTGTTGCATACCTTTTGACAATTCCTTGCCAAGTTTATCCCGTTTGTCGTCCAAATCAAAGCGGCGCAGCAATTCATCGGCATAGCTTTCCCAATTCTCAAGGCGGTATCCCTTGGCGATGAACTGCAAATGCTCATATACCGTAAGCATCGGGTAGAGCGCCGGAAATTCCGGTACAAAACCCAGTGAACGCTTTGCCTCCCGCGTATGGTTATCGTGGCCGAAAACGGTAACGGCGCCGCTAAACCGCAAAAGGCCGCAGATCGATTTGATGAGGGTGGACTTCCCCGCCCCGTTCGGGCCGAGCAGTATTGCCAGCTCGCCGGGGGCTATCTCAAGACTGACGTTATCGCTCGCGATTAACTTACCGTATTTCTTTGTGATATTTTGCGCTGAAAGCATATATTTCCCCTTCTGATATGCCATTAATAACCATAATCCACAGCATAACATAAAAAGTCGGATTTTACAAAGTATTGTTTGACTGCGTCGGGGTTTCTCTTTATAATGGAGCTAATATAATCAGAGGTGGGGAAGTGAAAATACTTATAACCGGCGCCGCAGGGTTTATTGGGCGCAATTTGTTTTATGCCCTTATGCAAAAGGGCTATG
>Ga0099364_10010699_pt1 | contig 12598 bp, 14 predicted proteins | sample TergutTh196P3_FD_73070 | JGI IMG/M metagenome (GOLD analysis project Ga0099364, IMG submission 73070) | Microcerotermes parvus P3 segment gut microbial communities from Pointe-Noire, Republic of the Congo - Th196 P3 | ecosystem: Host-associated > Arthropoda: Insects > Digestive system > Gut ... | reverse complement strand
TCTTTTTAGCCCCAACGGAGCTAAGGGGTGTTATTGTCACCTTTACCCCCGCTTGAAACCGAGGGTTAGAGTCATTATGCTCTTTCAGAGCGAAATTCGTCGAGTCCCCCAATATTTACACACCCGTCGTCCGCTGGCGGACTTTCTTCCAACGATCACGATCAAGGCAAAGGACTTTGCTAGCGAGATCACGAATTTCAATATCAAGGCGGAAAATCTGCGGAGTGAGGAAACGATCACAACGGAGCACGTTCGGAACAACCGCCGTGTCCGTCAAACCTTGCTCGACAGCGGTATTGCACCGAAAAACCTGCCGCCTGCCGAAGATGTCAAGAAACTCCAACGCCGCCTCGATTCCGAACAAAAGAAAAAAACGGCAAAGAAAAAAGCGATTAAACCATAATCCCATTTAGCCGGTACTCCGGCGCAGTCCCATGCTAGCATCAGAAACCGAGCAAACATTGGAATGGACGTATCGACACCGCAGATGCACTGTACACACAATCCGAGACCTCTTGGCTTTGCTTATATTCTATGTTCTGATTGGCGGCAGCTTAAAAGATTTTGTTACGGTTGTTGTTTTCTTTGTAGCATACGCATGGCTCATAGTCCCTGCGCTTGCTCCGTTGTTTTTACTAATGGTCATCATAGAAATTGTGCTACGTGTATTGGACAAAAAGCCTAAACGGAAACTGAGTATCAACCGACAGATGATTACCCTAACTGACACGGATGTGTTTAGAAAGAAGGTACGCCAGATGGAAATTTCCGGTGCGGCGGTTTGTGGCATTCATCTGAGTTTTTCTGCCCGCCTATTCACGTTTGACAGGTTTAGAACACCTTCCGCCTACCATGTTGAAATAGCACGCTACGGCGAGACGTTCCTGTTTCCATGCGTTGACGAAAAGGAACAAAAACAAATCGTTGAGCAAATCCAACAACGAATGGATGCCGGAGGAAAAATATCATGACACCCCGGCAGGTTCTCTCAAATAATGTGCATTAAACGCCCTGTAAGGGCACAATACCTAGCCCAGGGCGGCGGCGAGTACGCCTTGCCCTGGGCTAAAACGCTCCGGCCTTTCAGGCCGAACTCAACACGCTCATGCAATCCCATTTTCAAGACCTTAAAATGTCAGTTTATTGGCTTGGTAAGGTATCAACACGGGGCGGCAATACAAAGTCTCTTATGAGGAGATTGAAGCGGCAATTCGAGCGTGCGGCGACCAAGGTAGAATTGGCCGGGGCGTTGGCCTTTGCCCGATATGTGGGTTTGCGGATACCTTCGGAGATTCGAGATTTGAAGTTTGCCGATTTTCATGAAGTCGATGGGCAGATAGGGCTGTTCGACGTTCCGCAGAGTGGTAAGACGGGATTTCGTCGGGTTCCGATGTTCGACGAATTGCGGCCGCATTTTGAGGCATTGCGTTCAGTGGCCAAGCCAGGACAGGTTTATGTTTTTGAGAAATATCGGAAGTTGTCCAGCCCCATTTTTAATACGCCCTAGACATCTTGCATAACCTCGTCATTACCGTGAAAACGGGAATGACGAGGGGGAGTTTTGTCTGGATTTCCGCCTACGCGGGAATGGCACAGTACGTTGTGCAGCAGGTCTACTATAAAACAACGTCTCGCCCCAAGATGCCAAATCAGATATAATGCGGTTTTCCTCAACTGTAAAAACACTCTGACGGAGCCCCGTTATGGCAGACCAAATGAAAACGTGTCGTTTCTATTTCCTTTACTTCTTTCTCATTGTGGTGAGCATCGCCACGAAAGCATTTGCCGCGACCGATTCGGACGATTTCGAGGAACGTCTCGAAAAGAATATCCACCGTTATGAAAAAATGTCGGAACAGGAACCGGAAAAGGTTTTTGAAAGGGCGAAGCGTTTAGCCGATCACGGTCAGATGACCGAAGCCTTGCCGCTGTTTGAACAGTTGATCCGGCAGGAACCCGGAAACCGAACGTATCGTGTCGAGGCCGCTGCCTTGTTGGGACGCTTTGTTGACAACCAGCGCCCGCCAAAATCCGAAGAAGAAGCGAAATTGTGGGTCCAGTTGCTTAATCGTACAATAGATTGGACCGAAAATCTACCGATTGACTCACTCGAACAAATATGGGAGCGCGGCCATTGGAAGTCCCCGAATTTTTGGATATATCAGCGAACACAGGCTCAGTCTAATACCCCCCCTTATCTCGAATGGCCCGACGACTTGCAAACGTTGCGGCACCGGTACCGCGACAACTGGCAAGAGTGCCATGAATGGGTCTTGAATACCCTGCGAAACTCCGGGAGTAAGCCGGAGGAAGATCGCAAGGACTTGCTTGAGAATTATCTCTGGTTTATCACATAAAGCGATCATCTTTATTGGACGCTTTCGACGGACTTGGCCGCTCCGGCTTACGAACAAGCCATTGCGGGACTCATGGAAGTTTTTGAAGGAAAAATCGTATCGAAAGAAATCCGTGTCGACCGGAAACGGCAACGACTTGTCCGGCGTCTTTTTGTGGGACGACCATCTTCCGCCCTCTCGTATCGGTCCACGACGCAACAGGCCGTTCCGCCGCTGTATGAGTTCGATAAGGATACCCAAGTTTCGCTGGCCGGACGTTTTTTCGACAAGATGTTCGCCGATTATTCCTCGTTTGCCAAATCCCGACCGGATTCGCCTAAAGCCGATCATACACAAGCGACGCTTAAACGTGTCGCCGGTACTCTCCGGTCAAGCGAACACCTTTTCTTTTCGATTCGTGGCCGAGTTCTTGAACATTTACTGGAAAACCCGGATTTCAATTGGGATCGACATTCTGATCGACTACGCAATATGGGGGTCGGCAAGAAAAACGGCCAAAATGAAGACGACCTTTTCCAATCGATTATCGATGGTTCGCTTCCGATTGTAACTTTTACCAGGAACTCCACGCGTCAAACCAAAAACGTATGGCAACTTCCGGAACAGCCCGCAACAGAGGCCGATCCGAATCCATTTTACGTACAACATGCCGCCGCCCTCCAAAAAGGAGACTACACTTCGGTTCCACGCCATCTTTTTTATCCGGAAACACGAGCAGGCGCCTTGCGTGCCATTGCATTGATCGAGGAAGCCGTCGCTTATATCCGGGCAGAGTCGAAACCGGGAGGACGTTATGAAAAAAACGCCGACCTTGCGATTAGCGGAATCACCCAAACGTTGAGTTGGCTCCAAAGAAGAGCGAACTCGGTGAAATACGAAGCGCCTTGGAAGGAAAAGGTCGCACTCCTGCCGTCGTTGAGTTGGGCGGACAAACGCTGGTATGTCGAACCGATGATTCGGAATGACAGGCTTTTCGTTTTCGAGATTGATGAACAAAATAAGTCGGTGCGTTTGCTTGGCGTCAACCTTGAAGATCGCTTGGTGTTTGAGGGAAAGTCGGTCCAACTGGTTGCCTCCGGTATGGAGGACAATACGGAGAAGTCATGGAGTAACACATCCAGATTCCGCCGTTTTTACACGGGTTTCGTTGACGGGAAAAATGTCTATCTCGGAACAGCCGGTTTCGGAATCATCGTCTTTCCTCTCGATCTGTCGGAACCTTGGCGCATTACGATGAATGACGGTTTGCCGAGCAATGTCGTCCAGGGACTCGGAGCGATCAACGGCGTTTTGTACGCCGGTTTGGGAGAATACACAGGAACCAGTTATCTGGTTCGTGTAGAAGTAAGTCGGGATCCATTGGAAAAACGGGTGGAAGTTCTGTCGGCGACCATTGAGGAAGACGGCAAGGCCCCGTTTTTCAATTTACCGGCAAGAACCCGATTTCATCCTTTCTTATTGGACGAAAAAAGAAATCGATTACTCTTTTCCGTTCAGATCAGCACTTGGCCGACGCCGCGAACGGATGGAATCTGGAGCGTTGACGGTGAAACCGGACTTTTCACTCAAATCCCCGACCTGTTCGGCAGAACGGAAAAGATGGAACTCCTGCCGGACGGTGATACCTTGCTCATCGGCGATAGTTGGCGCACTGGCACACTCGATTTACGAAACGATTGCTATACGCTTGTTTCCGCTAGCCTTTCCAGTGATGAGACGGATGCACCCGCTGTTTGGGGCAAACGAATGATACCGACGCTCGGACGAAAGCACCATTTCGACCTGATGACGATTGCCGACGGTTGGGCTTGGGGACTGCGACGGGAATCGTCCGTTCAATGTTTCTGGGCGCGGGCCAAGTTGGACGATCCGGATCAGTGGTCACTTCTGGAACTTCCGGATGGCATGGATACGGAAAAGGACGGCTGGTTTCCCGAATACGATATTATCGTCCACCCCGATGGAAAAGGGGTTATTGCTTGCGATAAACATCGTATCGTGCTTTTCCATTGGTAGTTTGAATTGGACACTCATTGGGCAGCAGAGGGAGCCCGGAATGGTGACCTCATCGGCTCCGGTGCGGGATCGGTGCCATCAAAAGGCGTCCCGATGAAAGGTCCGCAGTTCTCTACCGCCAAAAGGTGCCAATGCCACCTGTCCGGGTGTGTCAAAGTTTAGAGCGTATCCGGAGTTGGTGTGGAGTATCGGCTTTCCACAGTATGCGGGAAATTGCTTTGCGTAATCTGGCCAATTTTACCAGTTTACTCCAAGATGACTCCAAATACACTTTAGTATCGGGAATGACATACTTTGATCCCGATCATTCACTATTAAGTGAATGATGATTGCGTTCGTCGCTGGCAACCCACCTATTCTATCAGATACCGAGAAGGAATTGAACTGCCACCGATTATGGATCGGCAGTTCCGGCGGTCAAGTCTCCGCTCACCGCCGATCTATTTGTCCCGTCGGACTTTTTCTTGCATTTCAGTCATCCAATCGAGAAGGACGATCTGCCATTCGCAGAAGAGGCAAACCAACAGGAGAGAGTAGGGGAAAGTGTACAGGAAAACAAGAAGGAACGCAAAAAATGCCGTCGCACTTTGGGTTGTTTCACCAGCAGTATATGCTCCGCAAATTCCACAGATGACTCCCAAGACCAAGTAGCCCAGATAAATGAGTTGACAAACCGATCTGACGTGTTTGGGAAGCCGTATCTTTCGGAAGGCAATGTCTAAAAGTGCCAGACGTGATTCGCTTTGGGTATCCACTTGCGAATATGGTGATGTTCCTTGCGGCTGCGCCGCGTTCGGCATCGGCGGTGTCGTTTGAAAGGGAGACGAAGCGGCGGCAAACAGGCCGGGAATCTGTCCCGCAAGTCCCTTTTGCCAGGCGTCCGTTTCAAGCGGTGTCTGCGGCGTGATGGCTCCCCGCGCCACCAGTGCCCGTAATTGGTGGTCGTTGATCGGCCCTTTGTTTCGTTCCGATAGCGTCGGTGTAGAAGTACGGCATAAGGTTTTCTCCGTGAAAGGGTGTAAAGGCAAGAACGGCAAGAGGCTACGCCGTCAAAAAGACGGGCGTGCCATGGGCATCAAGAGAATTTCTCTCCGCACTACCAGAGAGCCGCGCAGTTTCACACGCGGCAACATAAGGGCGTACCCTCACACCGAAATTCTGCAAGTTCTCTGCACGACGCCCCCTTACGGAGACGCAATGTTTCAGAGAATTTTCCGGGCTTTCAACCGGCGAGCCGAATAGTGCATGAAAGCCTGAATGCCAAAACCTGCGAACTATACCAAATTGTGAAAGGCAGTGCGTAACGGCGCACCACCGCCAAGAATTGTAGCCCGGCGAAAAGAGCGGCGCAAGAGCCGGAGCAGAATTTCTTCTTGACCCGGATTCGGAGAATCCGTATCGTTCCGTTTTCCGAATCCAACCCGTTTCAAGAAGGAAACAAACGTGAGTAATCCACTGGACATTCTCGAAGTGTTATCGATTCTTCATAGTGCCTCAAAAAAATCAAAAAAAGATTTTTCTCGTTGAAGGCGTTAATGAAAAATTGTATTTTACACTAATGGCTATGGCAAACCTTGGACTCATTAAATGCACACTTGTACATGACAAACCGATGTCTTTGCCTACAAAATACGATGCTGCCCAGCAAGTTCTCGTTGATGGATTCAATCTGCATATTTCACCGGATATATTCCAGATTCTACGAAACGCTCTAATTGCACAACAGGTAACGGCAAACCCTGTTCCTGCCACTCCTTCGTCTCCTTTATCAAACAAGGATAGCAATTAAAACCACCTACATATTTCCCCGGATATTGCTCTCGAAAGGAATCACCACCGCCTTGTTGAAGGCCAATCGTATCTACACAAATAATCAACTGAAAATTATCAACAGATAAGACAGATTTTAGCAGATAGGAAAGATAGTGAAAGAAACAATAGGAAGAATAAGAAAAGTGGAGTGAATACCATCGACAAGAATGGCCCTCTTCAAGTTTCTCCATTTTTACCGTTCTTTGCATTTTACCGTTTTGAAAATAATCTGCGTCAATCTGTATAATCTGTTGATAATCGAAAAAGATGTGTAGATACGATTGACTGACGCCGGGGGTTATAGACATTGCGCTCTTTCAGAGCGTAATTCATCGAGCCCTTCCAAATATTTACACCCCTGCGGAGTACCGCTCCACTTGCGGCTCTTGTAAAGTGTGGAGTTAAGAGTGTATAATGCCGAAGTGCAATCTCACGGCTCCCCCGCATATCTCACGGGTTGCCCGTTAAATATCAACGGGATTGGCTCCTTTTTCGGTTTTGTCTCATTGGCACGAAACTTGCCGTGTTTCGCTATCGAGAATTTCCAAACAGCCCCTGAGATAACCCACAACCCCAAAAGGAAAAATAATGAGCGAGAAAAACTACCGCCTTGAAACGCTGGCCGTTCACGCCGGACAGGAAATCGAACCGACGACCTTGGCCCGTGCAGTGCCCGTCTATCGAACAACGGCGTTCAACTTCAAAAGTTCCGAACACGGTGCCAACCTGTTCGCTCTCAAGGAATTCGGTAACATTTACGCCCGACTGATGAATCCGACGAACGACGTTCTCGAAAAGCGTTTGGCGGCATTGGACGGCGGCGCGGCGGCATTGACAATGTCCAGCGGGACGGCTGTCATTTATTTTACGCTGACGAACATTATGCGGCAGGGCGACGAATTCGTTTCCGCATCGAATCTCTACGGCGGCACGTACACACAGTTCGACGCCATTTTGCCGCAACAGGGAATCACGGTTCGATTCGCGCCGGTCAATGATTTTGCCGCCACCGAAGCGGCGATCAACGGGAAAACTCGGGCGATTTTCATCGAAACCATCGGCAATCCGGTTCTCGACGTCGCCGACATTGAAGGTTACGCAAAAATTGCACGAAAACACCATCTGCCGCTGATCGTCGATGCGACGTTCACGCCGCCGTCGCTGCTTCGGCCCATTGAACACGGTGCCGACCTTGTGATTCATTCGCTGTCGAAATGGATCGGCGGCCACGGCACCGGCATCGGCGGCGTCGTGATCGACAGCGGCAAGTTCGATTGGTCGGACCCGAAGTTCGCTTTGTATAACGAGCCGGATCGTGGTTATCACGGCCTGCGTTTTGCACACGACCTCGGCGACTTGAATTTCCTTGCCTTCATTTTGCGGTTGCGGACGGTCGGGCTACGGAATCAGGGACCGACGCTGGCTCCCGACGCGGCGTGGATTTTCCTACAAGGCGTCGAATCGCTTCCGCTGAGGATGGAGCGGCACTGCACCAACGCCTTGAAAGTTGCGGAATTTTTGCACCAGCATCCGAAGGTCGATTGGGTGCATTATCCCGGTTTGAAGGGCGATCCGTCTTACAAACTTGCACAGAAATACCTTCCGAACGGTTGCGGCGGTATGGTCGTCTTCGGTGTGAAAGGCGGTCGCGAGGCTGGAATGAAACTGACGGACAATATCAAGTTGTTCAGTCATTTGGCGAATGTCGGCGATGCCAAGAGTTTGATTCTTCATCCGGGCAGTACGTCGCATTCGCAATTGAGCGACGAAGATCAGCGCAAGAGCGGCTTGTCGCCGGAGTTGATTCGCCTTTCCATTGGGCTGGAACACATCGACGACATCGTCGAAAGTCTCGACGATGCACTGAAATTGGTGTGAAATCAGAGCCGCAATCGTCCGATTGCGCGTGTATGTTCCCGCAATCTACGATGGCGGCTCTGTTTTCCTTATTCCTTCAATCGGAACAACCGAGCCAGGGCGTCGAGCAGTTTGTGCGGCGTACCGTCCTTGGCTTCATCTCGCAGCGTTTCCAACGGCGGATGAAGGAGTTTGTTCACGAGCCGGTCAAAAGCGTTACGAATTTCTGACTCTTGTTTTTCGTCGAGGCTCGGCAGTTTGTTGAGCAAACGCCGCAGTTCGGCATCTTTCGTTTGCGTCCAGTGTTCCCGCAACTTTTGGATCATCTCGCTTCCGCGCCGAACATTGACGTTCCGTAGGAATTCTTTCGCTTCGGTTCCGATGATTTGGTTCGCTTTGGGCAGTTCCCGATTACGTTCCGCACGGTTACGGTCGCAGGCTTCCCGAAGATCGTCAATCGAATAAAGATAAACCTCCGGTCTTTCGCCGATGCTCGGTTCAAAATCACGAGGAACCGCTAAATCAAGAACGAACAGCGGTTTGCCGCCGCGACGGTCTTCAATCGTCCGAAAATCCTGCCGGGTAACAATCGGTTCAGGTGCTCCCGTCGTGGAAACGACAACATCGGCACCGATCATCGCTTCGAAGCGGTCGTTCCACTCGGCGACGTTGCCGCGAAAATCGGCGGCGAGTTCCTCTGCCCGTTGCCGGTTACGATTCAGTACCGTGATCGACTTGGCTCCGTGTTCGACGAGATACCGAACGGTTTCCGTTCCCATTTCACCGGCACCGAAGACGAGAATCCGCTTGTCGTCGAGCCGTTTGAAAATCCGTAGCGCAAAATCGACGACCGCAATGCTCGGAATACTGACCCGATGCCGATGGAGTCCCGTTTCCGTAGCGATCCGCTTGGCCGTCCGCAGAGCAACTTGGAAGAGTCCGTGCGTCAGCGGTCCGACCGTTTGGGATTCCAAGGCAAGTTGGTACGCCGCCTTGACTTGCGCAAGAATCTGCACTTCGCCGAGGACCATACTGTCGAGACTTGCCGTTACGGAAAAAAGATGCTCCACGGCGTCGAGACCGTCCAGTGTGAAAATCTGCGAGGCGAGCGGATCGTTCGCCGCCGTGTCGCCGTGTTGTTCGAGCAGGAATTTTAGGAGCGATTCCATCGGCGGCAGTTCGTCGTTTTCCGAAGCGGCGTAAAACTCCGTGCGGTTGCAGGTCGAAAGGAGCACCGCTTCGATTTCCGTTGTTCGATCCGACCAAGCGGCAAGCGCAGCGGCAGCCTGCTGCGGTGAAAACGCCAAGCGCTCCCGTAACTCAATCGACGCCGAACGGTGATTGACGCCCACGATGCGCAGGTTCATGGGGCCTCCTTCGACGTAAACAGAGCCGGGGGCGTAAGCCCCCGAATGGATTGCGTCCCCGATGGCAACGTTTTCTTCCAATGGACGTCCCGGTAAAACACGGCGAACAGGAGGATCGTCAAGAGAAACAGGAAACTAATCAGCGTCAGAAAAGCAACGCGGCGGCCTTCCTGTTGATCGAACTTAGCGGTCAGAACGCCGGAAAACAAGAGCAGAAAAGCGAACATTGCCAGCGTTCCGAGAACGAGCGGATCGCCGAGGAAAAACAACCTCGGCTGCAAAAGAACGCCGGAAAGGATGCACGTTCCAAGAAAAACGAGCGACACTCCAATGGCACGACGACAAGCGAGGCGCGACCATTCCAGCGTCGGCAACCGGGTGTCGCCGGTCATTTTTTGCCGCAACCGCCGATCCTGCACGAGATACAGCACACCGCAGACGAGCCCGATGGAAACACCGAGCGTCGTCAGAAGGATCGAAGCCGTGTGGATCAGTTTCAGGAGAAACATTCGGGCGGCGAATTTTATTTCTCTGCGACCAGCGGCATGACCCAGACTTTGAGTTCGGTGTCGATTCCGTGGCCGAGGTAGATTTTGACCGTGTACAGACCAAGTTCCTTGATCGGACCAGTCAGGCGGACCTGATCGGCAGTCAGTACAATACCCTCGGCACGAATCGCCTTGACAATGTCCTCCGCTCCAACGGAACCATAGAGATGGCCTTCGGCGTTGGCGTTCGCTTCGATGGAGACCCGCTTCGTTGCGATTTCCTTGGCAAGAGCCTGGATGCCGACGAGGCGTTTCTTTTGGATTTCCTGGAGTTTCGCCTTGTGCTTCTCGACCATCCGCTTGTGATGGTCGGTCGCAATCGTTGCCAGACCGTAGGGAATCAGGTAATTGTTGGCGTAACCCGGCTTGACCTCGACAATATCGCCCTGTTTGCCAAGGTGATCGACCGTCTGGATCAACAGCAATTGGACGCCGCCGCCATTGCCGATTGGCAGCCGTTTGTTCGCTCGAAGCCGACAACGAGCCCGTTTGTTTCGTACTACGTTCATAGGTGTAGAGTGTAGGGTGTAGGGTGTAAGAGTAAGGTGTACTCCTTATCCTTACACCCTACATCTTACACTTCAAAAAGGAACATCTTCGCCCGGTGGCGGGCCGTAATCGTATTCGTCATTGGGAGGGGCTTGGGGTCTTCCACGCGGCGACGAATTCTGCGGAGCGGATCGGGAATAACCGCCGCTGTCACCACTGTCGTTTGCGCTGCCTCCTCCTCCGCTGCGGGTTCCCGTCATTTGGATGCGTTCTCCAACGACCTTCAACTTGGAACGTTTTTGGCCGTCCGTTTCCCAAGTGTCCAGTTTAAGGCGTCCTTCGACAAGGAGCGGCGAACCTTTGGAAAGGTATTCGCTCGCAATTTCCGCTTGCCGTCCCCAAAGCGTAATATCAACGAAGGTCACTTCATCGACCCAATCGCCGGAGGCGTTTCTCTTCCGATCGTTGACGGCTAAGCCGATGTCGGAAACGGCAAGACCACTGGGGAGATACCGCATTTCGGGATCGCGGGTTAGGTTTCCCATCAAAATCACTCGATTGAAACTCGCCATGGGAATCGTCCGGGTCAAGGGGTTATCAAGCGTGGGAGCCGTTCATGGGAGAACGTGAGCGGCTTACTCTTTCATTTCAGCGATAACATCGGCTTCGTCTGCAACCTGATCGAAAACGGCGTCGACAGGCTCGGTTTCCGGTTCCTGCGCTTGGGCACCGGCGTGCAAATGTCCAGCCCTGGCATGTTCGACAAGGGTTTCGACCAAACGGGGATCAACTTTCAAAAACAGAAAACGCAGAACGCTGTTACTGAGCTGGAACTGCCGGGTTAATTCCTTGACTTTCAGGGGATCGAGCCGGAAATACGACAACCAGTACGTTCCTCGTCGATGTCCCTTGATCGGATAGGCCAATTTCCGTTCATCCCACAGCCGAGTGAGCAACATTTCACCGCCGAACTGCGAGACGGCATTCGTCACTTGGCCGGAAACCTCGTCGGGATTACGGGAATAAAGATCGGAATCGAGAATAAACAACCCTTCGTAAACGTTCTGAGCCATAATTCGGGGCGAGGGCTAGGGGCGAGGGCTTTGCACCGACGCCTGGTTGTATTTGTTCATTGCCGACAGGATTCCGTGGGCGATCCAGTGTTCGACGGCGTCGGCGGCCTGTTTTAGGGAAACGACCAACTCCGGTCGTTCTTTTTCGGTAAAATTCATCAGGACGTAATCGGAAGCATCCATTTGTCCCGGTGGGCGACCAATCCCAATCCGAAGACGTGGAACCGACTCGGTTCCAAGCATCCGAATAATGTCCACAAGTCCTTTCTGACCGCCGCTACCACCATCGCCCCGAAACCGAAGCTGCCCGAAGGGCAAATTCAAGTCATCGCAGACGACCAAAACAGCGTCCAGATCCATTTTATAAAATTTCGCGGCTTCTGCAACACTGAGGCCGCTCCGATTCATATACGTCGTCGGACAAAGCAACAAAACCTGCTCGTTGCCAAACCGAACATCTAAAAAGTCGCCGTGAAACCTCGTTTTCGGCTTTTCCTTCGGAAACCGGGCCGCCAACTCACTGAGGACCATGTATCCGACGTTGTGCCGTGTTGCACGGTAGCGATTGCCCGGATTGCCCAGACCGACGACGAGTTTCATGGTTTGTCCGGCCCCCTAGTCTACTCGGCTTCCTCCTCGGCTTTCTTGCGTCCAATCACTTCGGGTTCGCCTTCACCGGCTTCGGCGGTTTCTTCAGAAACTTCAGCCTGTGGGCTACAGCTCACGACAATGGTCGTCGGCTCGGCAAGGACCTTTGCTCCCGGCGGTAATACCAAGTCGCTAACGTACAATGCCTTGTTGAATACCAAGCTGTTGATATTGACTTCAATTTTTTCTGGAACGGACGCCGCCTCACATTCGAGGTCAACGGTATGTAACGTATGCTTGACGACGCCGCCGTCTTTGGTTCCCGGCGATTCTCCACGAAGTTCAATGGAAACCGTTACCCGGACCTTTTCGTGGGCGCTGACCCTGGCGAAGTCGATATGGAGAATCTTGTTCCCCCACGTATCCCACTGACAGTCCTTGATAAACGCCTGTTCGTTGACATCGCCTTGGAGGGCGACGAACCGATTGCC
>Ga0099364_10010698_pt1 | contig 12598 bp, 11 predicted proteins | sample TergutTh196P3_FD_73070 | JGI IMG/M metagenome (GOLD analysis project Ga0099364, IMG submission 73070) | Microcerotermes parvus P3 segment gut microbial communities from Pointe-Noire, Republic of the Congo - Th196 P3 | ecosystem: Host-associated > Arthropoda: Insects > Digestive system > Gut ... | reverse complement strand
TTTAAGACTGAAAACCATAAGAGGCATCATATCCATATCGGCTTTCATTATTATGGGCTCGTCAATATCGTCAGGCAAAGTAAGCCTTACCTGCCCTATTTTGTCCCTTACTTCCTGAGCCGCCACGTCGGGATTCTTTGAAAGTTCAAATTCGGCGACAACTATGGATATATTGTCCATATTTATTGCGGTCAAATGCTTGACCCCCGCAACGCCGCTCATAGCGTCTTCAATGGGTTTTGTGACAAGCTGCTCAATTTCGTTGACGCCGGCTCCCGGATAAGCGGTTATAGTCAGCACATATGGAAATTCAACGTCTGGAAACATTCTGACGCTTAATTTAGTCATAGACACCACTCCTAAAATAAGCACAGCCATAAGAATGGACATAATAAATGTGGGACGTTTGATTGATAGTCTTGCCAGATTCATGATAAAAACTCCGTTTTTTTATAGTTAGTAGTGAGCAGGGAGCAGGGAGTAGGTTATGGAGTGCGCGGAGCGCACCTATTAATAAGCGGGGCTTTGCCCCGCACAACAACTACTCACTACTCCCTACTCACTACTAACTGTTTTTTAATGTTTTTGTCGCGGAAGTAAGAATTTTCAACAATTCTATACAATCACATATTATGCTATCGTATTCTTGCACACTTATATAACTTGTATCGCGTAAAATTTCCAGCCAATATTGCGTTTCAGCGCACTCTTTTAATGCTATATATAATTTCGATAACAACTCTTTTTTACTTATGGAATATTCCGCTTCGGAAATATTTGCTCCTATACCGGTTCCTGCCCGCAATATTTGTTTTGAGATAACAAATTCTTTTTTATCCCCGCATAAATACTTATAGAGGTTTACTATCCTTATCGCAAATAATCTGCTTTTAGTTTTCATTATTTTTTCAGACATAAAATTTCCTGAATTTTTTATCCGTACCGCCGTTCCCTACTCTCTACTAACTACTCCCTGCCGTAAAACGCTTCCGCCTGTTCGCATATGCCCATAAGTTCAAGTATGTTTTGCAGCATGCTGAGATATGTGTCGTCTAGATCCTGTTCGCTCTGCAGGACGAGATATGTGGTGCTTCTTCCTTTTCTGAGAAGGCTTTGTTCCTCTTCGTTTCTTTTCTGCTGTATGTCTCTTATTTCGATCGTAAGAGCGTATCTGGCTTTGGCATTGTTCCAATTGTCGACAAGCTGCAGCCAGTCGCTGCTTTCCTGAAGCTTTGCGTTTTCCAACGCTTTTTCAGCCGCAATTTTTGCCGACTCATATCCTTTATTGATCGTTTTTCTGAGAGAGAAATCCAAAGGAACCGTATATCTTAATCCGACGGAATACGTAGGTTTGTTAAGCTCCGCCAAGTCGGAACTTGCTTTTGAAAAATCTCTATTCACTCCGTTTAAAACAAATTGCCCGGTAAAAACCAAATCAGAACCCATCACTCTTTCTGAAAGAAGCTGCGCCTGCATAGCCGTTATAACGTCTTCCATAGCCGACAAAACGTCTGCCCTTGTCCCTTTTTTTTCAAGTTTTTTATCTTTCTCAAAATTCTTTCCGGCCGTGATAAAAGCTTCGACATCATAATTTACTCTGGGGTCTGAAACATTGATAAGCCTGTTAAAATCTCTGGACGATTTAACTTCCGACTCATAGGCAAGCTTTAAATTCAGTTCTCTCATTTTAAACGCCGCCTGAGACTGCAGCAAATCCGACCGTTCCGCCAGATCAAGACTGAATCTTCTCTGGTTCCATTCCAAAATTTTCTTTGTTCTGTCTAAAGAAGATCTTCTAAAATCTATAACTGTCCTTGCATAAGACAAATTCCAATACGAAAGCTTTGCGTTGAGAAGAATTCCCTGCTTTTTATATTCAAGAAGATAAAGTATGGAATTCGCGTTCGCCCTTGCCTGCGCCATACCGGCTTTTGTATTTTCTCCGTTCCAGTTTTTTAACAGAGACTGCTCAAGCCTTATAAAAGGAGCAATGTCGTTTACGTCATAATTCGGAGTGTTTTTAAAATTGTAATCTTCATAAGAACTTTGCAGGCCGAGAGAAAGCTGCGTGCCGGTTTCAAACTGTCTGCTGACATTGACGTCAGTGCTAAAAACCGACGTTCTTCTCATGGTAGTGCTGTTAACGGCAAACGGCCTGCCGCTCTGATCATCAATGTAAGACATTCCCGCGCTTAAAAAATACGAATAAACCCTTTCTATCTCGGCAAGCTTTCCTTTGACAGCGTCTATATTTGCCTGAACGGTCTTGAGCTCGCTGTTATTTTCCGCCACAAGATCCAAATATTGCCCCATAGTAAGCATTTCACCCGACGCCGGTACAGCCGCCGCCATAAACCCCAACAAAAACAATAACTTCAGCTTTTTCATAAATTTTTCTCCACTTTTTAAAGTCATATAAAATATTAATGACAGTTTTACATTATATATATGATATATGCTGTTTTTTACTTTTTATATTTTATATTTTATTTTTTACATGTCCCTTTAAATTTTTGCATTAAAAAATCTATCATTTTTTCAATTTTTGAATAATATTTTTCATTATCGTATCCGCTGATCTCGCACATCTTTGCATAACCGTGAACGGAACCGGTGAAAATCGCAATAAACTCGGATGTTTCAATATTTCTATCCAAATACCCGTCGTTTTTACATTCGTCTATAAGGTCGGAATAGAATTTTATCCAGGTATCGTGAAGCTCTTTGATTATATCCACGTACATTTTGTCAAATATATTGACGTCTTTGATTATTGTTTCTATTGTTCCGCGATGTTCTCTGATCATTTTGGCGCTTAATACCAGCACTCTTTTTAATTTTTGCTCCGAAGCTGGCAGCTTTGCGGCTTCAACCAGCCAGCCCGAAGCCAAATCGCGGCTCAAACTGTTAAAAAGCGCCTTTATATAATTTTCTTTTGATTTGAAATAATAATAAAACATGCCCAGATTTATTCCCGCATCAAGACAGATCTGCCTTATGCTCAGGTTTGAAATTCCCTGAGTCACAATTTTTTCTTTTCCAAGCTCAATAAGTTTTTGATCTAAATTCTGTGACGGTCTTGACATGACTTTTCCTTTGTTTTTTTATAATTGATATTTATACACATTTATAATAAATTTGTCAAGAGATAATTTTTATAATGCTTTATAAAAACTGAAAAATAATTGATTTTTCAATAAAATTAGCACTTACTATTTTCAAAAAAATAATTTTTTATACGATATTATAAAAATATGTTTTTGAGATTTTTTCTATAAATGCGTACAAACCTCCAGTTTAAAACTGATAACAAAATAATAGAAAAAACCTGACCCCGCCGTATTTGAGTTGCATAAAAAACAGCAGCGTCAGGTTTTTGATATATTATGGCTATTTTTACGGATTTTACACAGCTTTATTTTATCTCAAAATCTTTCGAAGAAAAATTTTGATAAAATCTTCCCTTTTGCGCCGTAAATTTTATCACGCAGTAATCCGGATCAGTAACACCGAGAGGATAATACATCGTATCGCCTTCTTTCCAAATCATCTTTTTGCTTTTTAAGTCTTCTAAAATTTTTACAATGCCTGTCAACATAACGCCTTTATAAAACCGGCCGTCAAAAAAATATATGCATGCTTTTGAATTTTTTCTGAATTGCGATACTCTTAAAGATGATGTGTTTGTCGTAAAGTAAAAAGTTTTTATGCCTGTGTGCTTTCTTGGAGGAAGCATGGCTTTCATGTTCGGAAAACCGTCTTTACCGATGGAACCTATAAAAGAAACCCTGCAGCCGCCGACTATGTCAGATACGGCTTTTGTAAAATTTTTCATAAAACGCTCCTTATAAAATTTTATAAGGAAATAATAGCATTTACCGCACGAATGGTAAATTACTTACTTTTTTGTGTGTAAGTCTTAGAATGTGCCGACAAAATATACGCTCTAATCCATAAAACCTTTTTCTTTTAAAAAATCTGCCATGCCGTTTTCTTTCATCAAATCAACGCCTATACTCTGCATAATTGAAACAGCCTCAAGCAGTTTCTTTCCGCGCTCCGTCAAAAAATATTCTACTTTTAACGGATAACCTTCAAAAGAATTTTTTGAAACAATGCCGAAATCCTGCATATCTTTCAAATGTTCAAGAAGCATTTTCTGGCTTATGCCTTTTATTTCATTTTCAAGCCGGGAAAGAGATTTTGTTCCCTTCCCAAGCTGCCATAAAATAATAGGTTTCCATTTCCCTTTGGTAATATCATGCGTTAATTCCAAAGGGCATGTGTATGCGTCTCTTATTTTCATGAAACAATTAAATTCCGGACAATATCTCTTTGAGTTTAACAGCCTCTTCTTTAGTCAAAGTGATACCTTTGCCCATCTTTGTGTGGTCAGGCGACCAGTCGCGCAAATCATATTTCGGTTCTCTGTCATTCCATTTAACAAGATTCAGCTCTCTTTTCCAGCCTTTGCTTCCTTCGGAAACCGTTCCTAATGCCTGCACAATTTCAAATTTAATTTCCGTCTTTGCTTTTTCTGCCATAAAATCCTCCGTTTTTTATTACTGCCTGCATATCCGCTTTCCTGCTCTGCCGTTTTTATTGGATGTTTACACTATCCCTATATTATTTATTACTTAATTATACAGTTTAAAGCGGTAAAAAGCAAAACATTAGCAGTGTACGGAAGCAGAACGGAATGAACGGTGCATAAGCTTTTGTTTTTCAAAGATGCAGCCGAAAACTTAAAGCCTCTATAATTTTTCTAAAGAAACAACAGACTCTATATGATAAGTCTGAGGAAACATATCAACAGGCACTATCTCTTTTATTTTGTATTTGCCGCTGCCGGTTATGGATGTTAAATCTCTGGCAAGCGTTGATGGATTACACGAAACATACACTATTTTTTTTGCTTGCGAATCAAGCAAAAATTTTATTACATCATTTGCGAGCCCGCTTCTTGGCGGATCAACAATAACGGACAGGGAAGAGGGAGAAGGGAGGAAGGATGATGTAATATTCAAATCCCTTTCTCCATCCTCCTTCATCCCTCCTCCCTGCTGCTTTGACCATTTTTCCGAGGTAGAAACAAAAAATTCGGCATTATCAACATTATTTATTGCGGCATTTGTTTCGGCATTTTCTATCGCGGATTCAACTTGTTCAATCCCTATAACTTTTTTAACTTTGTCCGCCATGCATATTCCTATTGTACCGGTGCCGCAGTATAAATCGAGCAGAACATCGTTTTTTGAAGGATTTAGCTGCCTTAAAACTTCATTATAAAGAATTTCAGCGCCTTTTGAATTTGTCTGAAAAAAGGAAAAAGGAGATATATTGAAATAAAAATCTCTTCCGCCGACATTAAGTTTTTCGGTGATATGTTCTTTTCCAAAAAGCAGAGTAAGCTTGTCTGAGACAACCGCGTCAGACTGCCTGCCGTTCTGCGTCCAATAAATACTTTGCGCAAACTCCCCGAGCTCTTTTACCAAAGGCTCAAAAAAAGCAGGGCTGCCTTCCGGAATGTTAGTGACGATATTAATAAGCATTTGATTATTATTTTTTGCTTTTCTCAAGACCAAATGCCTTAAAAAACCTTCATGCGTCCTGGTATTGTAAGCCTGAATCCCGTTTTTACCGGCAAAATTTTTAACAATCCGGGCAGCTTTCAAAAAATCTTCGTCGGCGATAAAGCACGGCGGAACTGAAACATATCTGTTAAAACTTCCTCTGCAGTGAAGACCCAAGCCCAACGGCAGTGAGGAGTTAACGGAAACAGCATAATTGTTGTCATTCTGCGCGTCAGTCGCAGAATCTATAAACATTGCCGTCTCCAAAACTCCTAATTCCTCATTCCTAATTCCTAACTGCCTTTCAAAAAAACTGAACTCCATTTTGTTGCGGTAATGCCAAACTTCCGGACTTTCTAAAATTTTGTTTATTTTAGCGCCAAACGCGCTTAGAAGTTCCTCAACATAACTTTGTTTGTATTTTATCTGGTTTTCATAATCCGTATTTTGAAATGTGCATCCGCCGCATCTGCCGAAAGAAGGGCATACCGGCTCAACTCTTTCCGAAGAAAAAAACGTAATTTGTTTTACAAGTCCTTCGCGAAAAGATTTTTTGTCTTTAATTACCAAAACGTCCGCGGTCTCTCCCGGCAAAAGCCCTTCGGTAAATAAAGCTATACCGTCTTCGCAACGGCAGAGAGAACGCCCCGGAAAAACGATTTTTTCCGTTTTAACGCTGATAGTCTTATTTTTTAATGACATTATTTTGTTTCTTGGCAGTCTTTTATGTCTCTTATATCTTTAAGACATTGAAGGGCTCTATCTTTTATCTCGGTAATGACGCTTACGACTGTTTGAGGAACATCTTTCATGGATACTATATAATCCGCTTTTTCAGATATAAAAAGCGCGGTATCATTCATTTTTGCAGAAGGCATCTGAACAATGCCTCTCATATGATCCAAATCTTTTGAAGTCTGCTCAAGCTCAGCTATTTTAACTTCAAGTTTTTCATAAAGTTTTGTGTTTGCTATTGACTGCGCTATCTGCGCCACAAAAACGCCGACATTTTTTAAATCCGCCCTTACAAAAGACGACGATGGAGCCGTTTTTGTCAAAAACAGATATCCCATCATTTTACCGTTAAGCATTATGGGAAAAGCCATTGCCGATTTTATTTCGCTGTCCGGCTCGAATATCCCGGACAAGGAAGACGGCGTATTGTTTATGTCAAAAAAGAGAGGCTCATTTTTATTTTCACTGAAAAGCTTCAAAGCCAAAGCTTCTATCTCTTTTTTCTGCGGCGCGTATCTTGAATATGTTGAAGAAGCAAGATAAATATGATTGTTGTTATCGATGAGGAAAATAGAGGCATCCTGCGAAAACGTCACTTTTTTTACCAGAGACGTCATTATCGGGAACAGATCTTCCAGCTTAAGACTTGAAAAAACGGCATTGCTGCTTTCATACAAAGCAAGAAGCATTTTAAGTTCGGTTTTTTCCAAAGCTTTTTCAACAAGAGCAGTGAGCTCGTCTATATTGAACGGCTTTTGCACAAAATCGTAAGCCCCGTTTCTCATTGCGTCTAAAGCGTTTTCAACGGTCGCGTAACCGGTTATTATTATGACTTCGGTTTCGGGGGCTTTTTCTTTTATGAATTTTAGAAGTTCAAGCCCGTCAACTTTGGGCATATTCATGTCTGTGATTACTATGTCGGCTTTTTCGGTTTGCAGTTTATTAATTGCTTCTTCGCCGTTTATCACAGAGAAGACCTCATACCCGAGCTTTACAAATTCATTTATAAGGAGTTCTCTTATTCCCTGTTCATCGTCAACAATAAGTATTCTTCCTTTTTGCACGGACATCATTCCACCATTGAATATTTATTTAGACACAATAAAGATTATAACAAAAAAAGTTTTTTTTTCAAAGAAAAAATTTCTGAAAAAATTTCTGGATGCATAGATGCGCAGATGCATGAACGCATGGCAAAAACAAAGTTGTTTCTATGCCTCCATGCATCTAACTATCTGTAATTCGTAAACTGCAAAGGAAGCGAAAAAGGAACTTGTTTTAAATACGCTATTACCTGCTGAAGGTCGTCTTTTTTCGGCGAAATAACCTTTACTTTTGCGCCGTCAATCTGTGTTTGAACTTTCAATTTTGAATCTTTAATTATTTTAGCCAGCTCTTTCGCTTTATCGGAAGGAAGCCCGGAAATAATTTCGGCAGCCTGCCTTATGTAACCTTCAAAAGCTTTTTCTTCCGCTTTGTAATTTAATGATTTTATGGAAACGCCGCGTTTTGCAAAACGTCCTTCCAAAATATCTTTCAGCGCTTTCATTTTAAAATCATCATCTGCAACCAATGTGATTTTCTTATCGTTTTTGTTTAAATCTATCGAAGATTTACTGCCTTTAAAATCAAATCTCGTCGCAAGCTCTTTCTGCGCCTGATTTACCGCATTTTCAACTTCCATCATGTCAACTTCCGAAACAATGTCAAAAGAAAATTTGTCCGCCATATTAAAACCTCCGGTTTTAAATTACGAATTACGGGGACTTCGGAACAAAGTTCCTTCGTCCCAATTACGAATTACGAATCAACTGCGAAACGGCAATTAGATTTTCTTTAAAAACTCAATTGTCTTTCCGCCTTTGCCGTTTATTCGTAATTCGTAATTTGTAATTCGTAATTGCCTTTACTTAGTTCTTAAACTGTATCTGATACAGATTCCTGTACACGCCTTTTTCTACACTGAGAAGCTCTTCATGCGTGCCTTGCTCAACGATTTTTCCGTTATCTAAAACAAGTATTTTATCGGCGTGCTGCACCGTTGAAAGCCTGTGCGCGATAACGATTATCGTTTTATCTTTCATAAGATTATCAAAAGCTTTTTGCATTTCTTTTTCGGATTTATTATCCAAAGCGCTTGTGGCCTCGTCCAAAATAACTATAGGCGCGTCTTTTAAAATTGCTCTTGCTACGGCTACGCGCTGTTTTTGTCCTCCGGACAAAATTATTCCCCTTTCGCCTATAACGGTATCTATGCCGTGTTCAAATCCTGCGATAACTTCGTCAAGGCATGCCATACTGACGGCTCTGAGCAATTCTTCCTCACTTGCGTCGGGGTTGCCAAGCATTATATTATCCCTTATCGTGCCCGAAAATAAAAAATTGTCCTGAAACACGACTGAGATTTGGTCTCTCAGAGATTTTAATGATATCTTTTTAATGTTAATGCCGTCAATTTTGACATTGCCCTTTTTAACGTCGTAAAATCTTAAAAGAAGATTGACTAAAGTGGTTTTCCCGCCGCCGGAATTTCCTACAAGCGCGACAGTTTCCCCTTTTTTTACCGTAAGACTTATACCGTCTATCACGGTTTTAAAATTATCATAACTGAACGACACTTTATCAAACATTATCTCTTTATCGAAACTTTTAAGTTCAACGGGAGTTTCTGTTTCGATATCTCTTACCGCCGGATTCATTTTAAGCATATTGAGCAGACGTCCCATCGCCATAAAAGATCCCTGTATGCTTACAAACTGCTGCCCTATTGATTTTACCGGCGTGTAAAGCATCATCAAAGCGGCCAAAAACGAAACGAAATTTCCGAACGTTATGGTATTATTTAACACAAGATGACTTCCGAAAAAAACTACTCCGGCAACGCTGAAAGACGAAATTATATGCATTAACGGCGAAAGCCAGGCGGTATTTTTAAGCATCATCATTTTGAGATTAAAAGATTTTCCCATAAGTCCGTCAAAGCTGCCAGTTTTATGTTTTTGGAGATTATACGAAGTTATAGTTTTATTTCCGGCAAAAGTTTCATTGTATGCCGTCGCAATATCGCTTTCAACGGATACCGATTTCTCAAAAACTATTTTCATTCTTTTTTTTACGAAATACAAAGGCAGAAAAGCGCAGCCCAAAACAAAAACCGAAATAACGGTAAGATGCCATGAATTATAAATCAAAACTCCGACAAGCGAGATTATCGAAAAAATTCTGGTAACGATCGTTTTGACATTATTGATAAGCCCGTTGCTTGCGGTTTCCGCGTCTCTTGAAAATCTGAAAATTACAGCGCCCGAAGTCGTCTTGTCAAAAAACACCGGAGATAACGTAAGAAGCTTATCAAACAAAACCTGTTTGATCCTCAGGGTTATTTTATTTGCGTTCCATCCGTTTACGTAAACTGCAAAAAAATTAAATACCCCCTGTAAAACCGCAGCACCCACGACCATAAAAGGCAGGTAAATTAAAGAAGACGGCTCTTTTGCAACCATTATATTGTCCATATACGGTTTCAAAAAACACGCAATAAGCGCATCAAGCATGCCCACGGGAATAGTAAGCAGCAGACCCAAAACGACCTTAGGAAAATACGGCTTTACAAAAGGCCACATTCCCGCAAGACTTTTTACAAATTGATTCTCAATCGCAGACTGTTTTATTTTTGATAATAGTTTCATTGCAACCTCTTAACGGCAATTAGTAATGAGTAATGAGTAGTTAGTAATTGTTGTGCGGGGCAAAGCCCCGCTTATTAGTTAGGTGCGCAAAGCGCACTCCTTAATTACTCATTACTCATTACTAATTAATCATTGCCGTTCTTATTACCTCACTACCTCTAAGCTTATTCTTTTTAATTCCGTATCAACTTTCAAAACTCTTACTTTCACCGTATCGCCCACAGAAACGGCTTCGTGCGGACTTGTTATAAACTTATTACTCAATTTTGAAATATGCACGAGCCCGTCCTGATGAACGCCGATATCCACAAAAGCGCCGAAGTTAGTCACATTTGTGACTGTGCCGTTTAAAACCATATTTTCCTGAAGGTCATCCAGAGTATTTACGTCATCGCTGAATTCCGCAGTGGAAAAATCTTTTCTCGGGTCAACTCCTGGCTTTTTTAACTCCTGCATTATATCATTTAAAGTCAAAAGACCCACGTTTTCGCAAACATACTGTTTAGGATCAATTTTCTTTATCAGCGCTTCATTGCCTATAAGTTCTTCAATTTTAACGTCCAGATCCGAAGCCATTTTTTCAATGACCGTATATCTTTCCGGATGAACGCCGGAATTGTCAAGAGGATTCAAACCGCCCGGGATCCTTAAAAATCCGGCGCACTGTTCAAATGTTTTATCTCCCAGACCGCTGATTTTCATAAGCTCTTTTTTATCTTTGAAAGAACCGTTTTTCGTTCTGTAAGCGACAATATTTTTTGCGACGGTTTTACCTATGCCGGAAACATAAGACAATAACTCCGTCGAAGCGGAATTCAAATTTGCTCCCACAAAATTGACAGCCGATTCCACCGTGCCGTCAAGCTGTTTTTTAAGATGTATCTGGTTGACGTCGTGCTGGTACTGACCGACGCCGATCGATTTCGGATCGATCTTGACAAGTTCGGCAAGAGGATCCTGCAGTCTTCTTGCTATGCTTATGGCTCCTCTTACGGTAACGTCTAAATTTGGAAACTCAGCCGTTGCCAAAGGCGACGCGGAATAAACCGAAGCACCTGCTTCGCTGACGACAATCACTTTCGGATTTATTTTGAACGTATGTTTTTTCAAAACATTATTGATAAATGCCGTTGTTTCTTTAGACGCCGTTCCGTTGCCTATCGCAATAAGTTCGACATAATATTCTTCAATAAGATCAACGATAATATCTTCCGCTTCCGCAACTCTTAAAGCGGGTTCATGAGGAAAAATCGCGTGATATTCTTTAAAATTGCCGTTTGTGTCTATAACGACAACTTTGCAGCCCGTCCTGAACCCCGGGTCAACGCCCATAATAACTTTGTGTCCCGCAGGAGGAGCGATCAAAAGATTTTTCGCGTTTTTTGCAAAAACGTCTATCGCGTCTTTATCCGCGTCGTCCATTTTGGCTAAAAATATTTCAACCTGAAGCGAAGGATACAAATGCCTCTCATAAGCGGTCTGCACCGCCTGAAAAAGTTCCGGATAAAAAAGCGACATATTGCCTTTATTTTTTACGGTTTTTGAAAGTATCAAATCAATTGCCTGATCGTCTTCAAGCACTATTTTCCACGATAAAACTTCTTCTTTTGCGCCGCGCCGTATTGCCAAAAGCCTGTGTCCCGGAATGGTTTTTAAAGACTCGTTATAATCGTAGTACATATCGTACTTTGTTTTTAAATTTGCCGCGGCCTTTGTAGCTTTTGAGCGCAGGTTTCCGTTAGCCGATATAAAATTTCTGAGCAGGCCTCTTATCAAAGCATTGTCGGAAAGCTGCTCGGCTATTATGTCTATTGCGCCGGTAAGAGCTTTTTGTGCGGTATCAATTCCTTTTTCAGGATCAATAAACGGTTTTATTATTTCTGCCTTATTTTCTTTCATGCCGCGTGTCTGCTCCAAAATTTCTACGGCAAGAGGTTCCAAACCTGCGGCTTTTGCTATAGTTGCTTTTGTCTGGCGTTTCGGTTTGTACGGCAGATATATGTCTTCAAGCTTTGTTTTTTCTTTGCATTCTTCTATAAGCTTTTTAAGCTCGGGCGTCATCTTTTTTTGCTCTTCAATACTGTTTAAAATAGTTTCTTTTCTTGTTTCAAGCTCTATATAATATTGAAGTTTGTCATTGATATCTCTGATATTTACTTCGTCAAGATTTCCGGTTTTTTCTTTTCTGTAACGCGAAATAAAAGGAACCGTGTCTCCGTCGCCAAGCATCATAACGGTATTGCGCACGCCCCCTTCGGGCAGCCCTAAATCCGAAGTTATCCAATCGATTATCCTGTCACCGCTGCTCATGAAAACCCCTTTTTAACGGCAAAGTGGAAAGTGAAGAGTGAAAAGTGGAGATATTGTGTTTTCGCATTTTGCGAAAACCCGTTTACATGTTTTGCCTCAGGCAAAACTCCTTATCTTCACTCTTCACTTTTCACTCTTCACTCTGTTGTAAAAAAACAGAGTTAACCTTATAAAGCGCAAATCTTTTAAAAAGGTTAACTCTGTAATTTTTTAAGTTTACTTGTTCTTGCCCACGATTTTGAAAACTTTCGTTCCGCAATCCGGACATACGCCGGAAATCGCTTTCATTCC
>Ga0099364_10010697_pt1 | contig 12599 bp, 6 predicted proteins | sample TergutTh196P3_FD_73070 | JGI IMG/M metagenome (GOLD analysis project Ga0099364, IMG submission 73070) | Microcerotermes parvus P3 segment gut microbial communities from Pointe-Noire, Republic of the Congo - Th196 P3 | ecosystem: Host-associated > Arthropoda: Insects > Digestive system > Gut ... | reverse complement strand
TTTTCGTAAACACGACATACGCCGTAATGGCCATATGTCTCCAAGACGTATAGAAATGTTTTGTTCTCTAACAGAAAAGGCTGATCATGCATTTTCAATTGCTGCCACCAAACTCGGTCTTTCCGGCCGGGCCTGTCACGGAATTCTTAAAATAGCCAGAACCATTGCCGACCTGGAAGCAAAAGACCGCATTGACACAGTTCACATTTTGGAAGCGGTACAGCACCGCCGCTATGGAGACGATCCCTACGACATACTTTCGGCAGGAGAGTGAGGGACAAAAGTGCGGGATGCAAAAAATTGAATAGCCTCCAAAAATGATTCGTCAAGAAGAGATTCACTGATTTTTTTCCCTCCTGCAGTGCGGCCCAGTTTGCGGTCGGGAATATTGTCTCCGTGGAAATCACTGCCGGCGCTGATGTAAAGTCCCAGGCTTTTCCCAAGTTCGCTTAGTCTATGACAGGCTGAAAGTTTTGCGACAGGGTGCCAGGCTTCGAGGCCGTCCAGACCTCTTTCTTTCAGATTTGCTATCATTTCTGGCAGGCGTCCCCATGATATAAAAAGTGACATTGGATGAGCCAGAACTGCAATCCCCCCGGATTTATGAATTATCTCGACAGCTTGATCAAAGTCAAGGCCAATCCGTGGAATATAAAAAGGCTTTCCTTTTCCCAGATAACGCTTAAATGCCTGATCGATATTCTTGACGATTTTTCGATTTGCCAGAAAAGCTGCAAAGTGTGGCCGTCCAATTGATGAACCGGAAATTGAGCGGCTTCCTGAAAATGCTTTTATATCATCGTAGGAAAGAACTATGCCCGCGTTGTTCATTATCTCTACTATCCCCAAATTTCGTTTTTCCCTGCGTTGATTCATTTCATCTACAGCGGCATTAAATTCATAAGTTGGCCGGTTTATACCCAGTCCCAGAAGATGGAACTCACCTTTAAAATCTTCTTTCCAGTTTATTTCAAATTCAATCCCCGGGATCAAATTCAAGCCCTTTTTCATTGCCGCCTTTGATGCCTCTTCAAGACCTCCAATGGTGTCATGATCAGTCAGAGCCAGGAAAGAAATTGAACGTTTTGCAGCCTCCTCAATCAGAGCGGATGGACTCAAATTTCCGTCAGATGCGGTGGAATGTGTATGAAGATCGAGCCACTTACTATCAGCCATTTTGTAATTGACAAAATAGCATTAAATTGAATAATTTGTAATACCAGTTCGGATTCTATCGTTAAAGGAAGGTTTGCAGGAATGCCCAAGTCTTTGCAATATGGGGCAGGCTCATTGATTTATTTTCAGGGAGAGGCTGCGGAAAGGATTTTCCTATTGCAGAGCGGGAACGTGAACCTGATTTCCCAGAACATGGAAACTGGAGAAGATATCCGTGACATAGTACAATCCGGAGAATTCTTCGGTGTTAAATCTGCCCTGGGTCGCTTTCCACGGGAGGAAAACGCACAGGCTGTTCAGACTTCCACCCTCCTTGTTTTTTCTGTTCCTGAATTTGAAGCCCTTGCCATGGCGAATACCAGAATCATCATGAGGATGATGAAGGTGTTTTCAAATCAGCTTCGAAGGATTCATAAACAGGTTTCCAATATGATGTCCACAAAGGAAGTCGATAATCCCGAAGACGGTCTTTTCAATATTGGAGAGCGATATCTAAAGAATAAAAAAAACAAGTATGCTTATTATGTGTTTAGTAAGTACCTTCTGCATTATCCGTCAGGACAGAATGCAGATCAAGTTTCCAAATACCTGGCTCAGACTGATGCTGTTTTAAAAGCATCCTCAGCAGACAAGGCGGATAGTTTTTCATCAAAAAAATCAACTACGTCAGCAGAGTATGCCGCTGTGTCCCAGGCCGGGGGAGATGGTATAGATCTGTCGGCTTTCAGTCGTTTTGCCAGAAATTTTGAAGCAGGGGAAATGATTTTTTCTGAGTTTGAACCGGGCAATGTTTTTTACTTTATCGAATCCGGGCGTGTTCAGCTAATCAAACATATTGGTGAAATGGAAAAAACTTTGGACATACTTCAGTCTTCGGGAATGTTTGGTGAAATGGCAATTCTGGAAAACTTTCCCCGCTCGGCCACAGCTATAGCCCTTGATAATGTCAGGGTGCTGGAATTTAGCAGGCAAAACTTTGAGATCCTCATGATGGGGAATCCAATGATAGCGCTGAGACTCCTGAAAATTTTCTGCAAGCGCATATACGATTCAAAGAGGCGTTATATGATACTCACCCTTACAGAGCCTCAGGCGAAAGTTGCGGATGTCTTCCTTATGCTTGATGAGAACCTGCCTTTAACTGCGAAATTTTCTGAAAGAAGAGAGTTTAACATTAACATGGATGATGTTGCACACTGGGCCGGGATGGGAGTTAATGAGGCAAGGAATGTTTTATCCAGTTTTGCTAACCAGCAGCGAATAGAGATTTATTCTGACAGAATCGCTGTAAGGAACATCAATGATTTTGTCAGACTGGTTGGTTCAAAAAGGAGAAAAAAGGGATAAAAATGTGGATGCTTATTTCGATTTTTATTCTTTTATCATATACCCTCATAAATATTTACAACGGCATTAAAATTCTTGCCCTGATCCGGTATTTTTTCCCCTTATTCAGAGCCGTGTATTTTTGGCCTGTTTTTATTTTCCTGTGTTATTCCATGATTCTTGTTTTCGTGTTTCGCCTGAATATATTTCACAGTCTTCGTAATGCTGCATTGTTCCAAATTCCAGCAATGCTGTATTTATGTTTCAGCCTGCTGATTCTAAGTGTTTTGCTTGCTGTCATTAAAATCACCGGGATAGTCAACATCACTCCTGGCCTTTATGCGGTCAGGACGGGTATTGCGCTTGTTGTAACTGTCATGATAATGATTTATGGTCATTTTCATGCAAAAGATATAAAAACAGTTCATTACTCCGTAAGTCTTAACACTGCTAACGTGAATCAGGAGACAGGAAATACACTCCGCATTGCACTCATTGCGGATACCCACATAGGCGGCAACACAGACAAAAAATGGCTGGCCAGAATTGTAGACACGGTAAACGAAACAAGGCCGGATATTATCTGCCTTGCCGGAGATGTTTTTGACACGGACATCAGGATCATGCCTGATCGTGAGGCAAAAATCGCTGAGTTAAGGCGGCTTTCTGCTCCGTTAGGCGTTTACGCTGTTCCCGGAAATCATGATGTTGACAGAATTGCATTTCGCGATGGGGGCGTCACAGAAGGCATCAGGGAAATTCTTGAAAACGCCGGCATTGTTTTTTTACAGGACGAGGTGCATTTAATTGACGGAAAGTTCTATCTGATTGGCCGCCGTGACATGAGTCCCATAGGCGGAAGGCAGGATAGGAAGTCCGCCCTTGAGCTTGTTGAAGGGCTTGATAAATCTATGCCGTTTATCGTTATGGATCATCAGCCCATGGATTACAGGAATCTGGAAGAAGCCGGAGCTGATCCAATTCTGTCCGGACATACCCACAGAGGACAGTTTTTCCCGGGTAATCTTGCGACTAACATAATTTTCAGGAAGGCAGGAGCTTTGAATCACGGACATTGGAAGGGCCCAAGTGCTCAAGGAATAATTACATCCGGTGCAGGTGTGTGGGGGCTAGTCTTTCGCCTGGGCTCGAACAGCGAAGTAGTCGTGATAGACGTAAATTTATAGCTTACGAGCTTCAAAAAAAAGTGAAGGAGTCTCCAGCTCTTTCTGTGCATGAATGATTCTGAGTTCCGGCAGAGTCCCCTCGGCGGCTGCTTCGTGGCTTGCCTTCAGAATGCTGAAGATTGACGCAGTACAGAGTTCCAGAGTTTTTTTAATATCCCTCGTTTCCAGATATCGGGAAAGAAACACAGACGCTGTAATGTCACCCGATCCTGCCATGCCATGACCTAACGGTAGTTCGGGAGTGCTTATCGAATAGATGCCGCTCTTGTCTGAAGCAATCATCCCGATTTCTTTTGTGCCGTTATTTTGATCTTTGTCTGAGCGGTAACTTGTTACCAGTACAATGGCCGGTCCCTTTTCATGGATCATGTTAATCGCACGACGGGCGCTATCAATATCACTTGTTTCCATGCCGGTCAGAGCTTCAAGTTCAAACTGGTTAGGTGTAATGATGTCGGCAAGGGGGAGCAGTTCGTTTTTGAAAATATCAGGGATATCAGGCTTTACATAAAAGCCCCTGCCCACATCTCCCATGACGGGATCGCAGCAGTAAAGCGCTCCGGGAGCGGTGGCCCGCACCTTTTGCACGGCCGTGGTAATCGCACGCCCGACAGCGGCATCACCCATATAGCCGGAAAGTACCGCTTCGCAGTTGTGAAGAACGCCTCTTTCCTCAAGACCGGTGATGAGGTCTTCCGCAAGCTCCCCACCCAGAACCTTTCCCCGCCACGCGCCGTAACCTGTATGGTTGGAAAACTCAACCGTGTTGACAGCCCAGACTTCGCGGCCAAGACGCTGCATGGGAAAAACCGCCGCAGTATTTCCGGCATAACCGTAAACTACATGAGACTGTATCGATAAAATCGCCATATATCGGGAAGGGCGGATTTGAACCGCCGATCTCTGCGTCCCGAACGCAGCGGAATAGCCCCTATCCCACTTCCCGGATGAATACAAGGCATTATATGGAAATGCTGGGGCTCCGTCAATATCTCTCACGAAGCTCGCGAAGCTCATAAAGAGAGAGGAGAAAAGCTTGTAGTTTTTGCCTTGCTGCCCCCCTCTTTTTCCCCTTCCTATAATGTATTATGATAACCCTGACACCGGCCAAGGAGAAAATATAAATGCCAAAAAGAACTGACATCAAAAGTATAATGATCATCGGCTCCGGCCCTATAGTAATAGGACAGGCCTGCGAGTTTGACTATTCGGGGACACAGGCCTGTAAGGCTCTGAGAAGTTTGGGTTATAAAACCATTCTGGTAAATTCCAATCCCGCCACCATTATGACAGACCCCGTAACGGCGGATGTTACCTATATAGAACCTCTTAATGTGGCAAGACTCACCGAGATCATTGAAAAGGAAAGACCCGATGCCCTTCTGCCGAATTTGGGCGGTCAGACTGGGCTTAACATGAGTTCTGAATTACAAAAAGCCGGAGTTCTGGATAAGTATAACGTTGAAGTGATAGGCGTGAAGCTAGATGCGATTAAACGCGGGGAAGACCGTATCGAGTTCAAAAAAGCGATGGACAAGATTGGTGTGGAAATGCCTGGAAGTTTTGAGGCGCTGTCAGTTGACGAGGCCGTGGAGGCGGCATCAAAACTTGGCTATCCTGTTGTTCTTAGGCCTGCCTATACCATGGGCGGAACCGGAGGCGGCATTGTTTACAACGAAGATGAGTTAAAAATTGTAGCCAACAGGGGAATACAGGCTTCTCTTATCGGCCAGGTACTGGTGGAGGAAAGTATACTTGGCTGGGAAGAGCTTGAAGTTGAAGTCATCCGTGATGCGAAAAATCAAATGATCGCCATCTGTTTGATCGAGAACATCGATCCTGTGGGTGTTCATACCGGAGACTCTTTCTGCGTTGTGCCAATGCTTACAATCAATGATGATGTGCAGGAGCGATTGAAGAAAATTGCCTTCGATATTGTCTCTGAAATCGGAGTCATAGGCGGGACTAATGTGCAGCTTGCCCACGATCCTGTTTCCGGCAGAATAGTCGTTATTGAAATAAACCCCAGGACCTCACGTTCATCAGCCCTTGCTTCCAAGGCAACTGGTTTTCCCATTGCGTATGTGTCCGCACTTTTGGCGGCCGGTTTTACGCTGGATGAGATCCCCTACTGGAAAGAGGGAACCATGGACAAATACATTCCCTACGGGGATTATGTCGTTATAAAATACGCCCGGTGGGCCTTTGAGAAATTCCCCGGAATAGAAGACAAGCTTGGTACACAGATGAGGGCTGTCGGCGAGGTGATGAGCATTGGACGCACCTTCAAGGAGACCTTTCAAAAAGCCATACGTTCGCTTGAAATAGGCAGAAGCGGCCTTGGTTTTGCGAATAACTTTCACAGGTTAAGTACGGACGACCTATTGCGGAAAATTGCAGTTCCAAACAGCGAGCGCTACTTTGCCATATATGAGGCTCTGCGTAAGGGTGTCACAGTTGATGCCATTTTTGAAATCAGTAAAATAAAACATCACTATCTTGAACAGATGAAAGAACTTGTCGATCTGGAAAATGAAATTTTGTCGTACAAAAAAAGAGTTCTGCCCGATGATCTTTTGATCAGGGCAAAAAAGGATGGCTTTGCCGACAAATACCTTGCCCAGCTACTTGAAGTGCCGGAAGAATATATCAGGCTTCACAGAAAAGTTGCCGGAATTAATATGGAATGGGATCTTGTTCCTGTCAGCGGGGCGGATGCTGAGTATTATTATTCAACGTATAACGGTCTTGGTAAACTTGGTGTCGAACTGGCGGCTAACAGAGCCAAGCAGGGGCTTGCGCCTAAACCAGCCGCCTCCAAGGATAAAAAGGTTATTATCCTTGGAGGCGGCCCCAACAGAATAGGGCAGGGTATTGAATTTGATTACTGCTGCGTTCATACAGCCTTCGCCCTCCGCGAGCTTGGCTTTGAAACAATTATGATCAACTGCAACCCCGAAACCGTTTCCACAGATTATGACACTTCGGACAAGCTATATTTTGAACCGCTCACTGTCGAAGATGTTCTTGCAATCTGCCAGCATGAGCAGCCCCTTGGCATTATTGTCCAGTTTGGCGGACAAACACCGCTGAACATCGCCATGGAACTAAAACAGGCAGGAGTGCCTGTTTTGGGAACAAGCCCGGAAGTAATCGCTCTGGCTGAGGACAGGGATCTGTTCAGAAAGATGATGGAAAAGATGCACATTCCCATGCCCGAGTCTGCAATGGCGTGTAACTACGAGGAAGCCGTCATTGCTGCCGAAAGGATCGGTTACCCTGTCATGGTGCGCCCCTCTTATGTTTTGGGCGGTCGTGCAATGGAAGTTATATTTGACAATGAGCGGCTGAAAAACTATATGCAGGTTAATGCCCGTTATATAAGCGCTGATGCGCCTATACTCATCGACCGCTTTTTGAATAACGCCCTCGAGTGCGAAGCGGACGCCCTTGCCGATGGGAAAAACGCTTTCATGCCGGCTCTTATGGAACATATTGAATATGCCGGCATCCACTCCGGTGACTCGGCCTGCGTTATTCCCACTGTCAATATTGCCGAGGAACAGATCGAGACAATACGCAGTTATACCTGTAAAATCGCCGAGGAGCTGGGTGTTATAGGATTGATCAACATACAGTACGCAATACACAACGGCAAGGTCTATGTACTGGAAGCCAACCCGCGTGCGTCCAGAACAGTGCCCATTGTTTCCAAGGTCTGTAATCTTAACATGGCGAACATGGCGGTAAAACTTATCATGGCGGAACATGACGAAATCCAATCCGGCGGCTCTGCGGCAAAGGCAGCTGTTGATCTTACCGCGATGAAAGCGCCTAACATACCGTATTATGGTGTAAAAGAAGCCGTGCTTCCATTCAACATGTTTCCCGAAGTAGATCCTGTTCTTGGCCCAGAAATGAGGTCTACCGGTGAGGTTCTGGGACTGGCTGATTCTTTTCCACTGGCTTTCTACAAGGCGCTTGAAGGCAGTAAGACCTTTCTGCCCCTTTCCGGCTCGGTATTGATTTCGCTTGACAAAAAAGATCGGGAAACATCTGTCGAAGTAGCCCGGCGTCTTGAAAAAGCCGGCTTCAGGATTTTTGCCACAAAGGGTACATGTACGTACCTTACAGACAGAGGCATACACGCCGAGGTGATCAACAAACTGCATGAGGGGCGTCCCAACATCGAAGACGCAATAATAAACCGTCAGTTGCACATGATAATAAACACACCCAGCGGCAGTAAGCGCAGCACCGACGATGGTTCCTATATAAGGAAGTCCGCCATCAGGTACAATATCCCTTACATGACAACTTTAACAGCCGCACTCGCAAGTGTTAAGGGAATCGAAGAAAAGCTGAAAAGTTCCGGCATCAGCATCTTCTCGCTTCAGGAGTATCATAAGAGGATTTAGCTACAGCCCGTAGTCCCACCGCAGGTGTCGCACTTCATACAGGTGCCGCTTCGGATCATCGTAAAGCTGCCGCAGGCGGGGCAGGGGTCTCCTTCGTAACCTCTCATCCTTGCCTGAACTATTTGATCGTTTCCGTCGTGGGCGGGTGTTTTTGCATTGCCGCTCTGTCTGCCTTCGGGTTTTTTACTTTCCGTGACGCTTTCATTTCTTGTAGCTGTTGTCATTAGGTCTTCCGGCCTTACCTGACCAAGGTCGTCTCTTTTAAGATAGCTGATGGCAAGATCACGGAAAATAAAGTCAATAACACTTGTGGCCATTTTTACATAGTCGTGGCCTTTTACAATACCGTTAGGCTCAAAGCGGCTGAAGGTAAAGGCGTCAACATATTCCTCAAGCGGCACGCCGTACTGTAGACCAAGCGAAACGGCGATGGCGAAACTGTTAAGAAGGCTTCTGAATGCGGCTCCTTCCTTGTGCATATCAAGAAAGATCTCTCCCAGGCTTCCGTCGTCGTATTCTCCTGTTCTGATGAAGATGGAGTGGCCTCCGATTTTTGCCTTCTGGGTATAGCCGGAGCGGCGGAAGGGCAGGGACTTTCGTCCCTTGCGTGACCTCTCCCCGGTTTTTCTTTCGGGAATGAGACCTGGTTCGGTCAGGGATTTTTCTACGTTCAGAATGACATCTGCCAGGGGATCGGTGCCGGGGGCAAAGGAAGATAATGGCTGGGAAAGTTTTGAGCCATCGCGATACAGAGCCACCGCCTTAAGCGCCCTTTTCCATGCCAGCATAAAAGCGCCCTTCACATCCTCGTAATTCGCCGAGTTGGGCATATTTATTGTTTTTGAAATCGCCCCTGAAATAAAAGGCTGACAGGCGGCCATCATTTCCACATGGGCTTTCCAGGGGATTGAACGCTTTCCATTTTTTCCCGACGGGGTGGCCGTGTCGAATACCGCATAATGTTCTTCTTTTAGACCCGGAGCCCCTTCCAGCCCCATAGTCCCGCAGGCAAAGAGCTCTGCCGCGTCAATTTCTTTCTGAGTGAAACCCATATGCTTTAAAAGGCTGAAGCCCAAAGCGGAAGAAACGTTATCTGCTATTTTCAGTTTTTTCGTGATAAAATCTTTTCCCAATATCCATGAGTTAAACACGCCTTCTAGGCCCAGAGCTGAGCTGACTGCTTCCTCCGCCGCAGCCAAAGCTTCACGGGTAAATCCTTTTTCGGTTAAACTTTCGTGATTTATGCCTGGCGCTCCCTTTAGGGTTTTCCGCCCAGTGGCGTAAGCTGTAATGGCTTCAATCTCTGTGGTTTTATACCCCAGAGCTTCCAGAGCCGGAGGCACGGAGTTGTTTATAATCTTAAAGTAACCGCCGCCTGCAAGCTTCTTGAATTTTACCAGCGCGAAATCAGGCTCTACTCCGGTTGTATCGCAGTCCATTAGTAAGCCTATAGTCCCGGTAGGCGCAATAGCGCTGACCTGAGCGTTCCTGAAGCCGTGTTTTTCTCCCAGGCTTAAAGCTCTGTCCCAAGCCCCCTTTGCCGCATCAACGAGAGTTGAAAGATTAGCGGCTGTTAAATCTGCAGCCTGTTTGCATTTTGCAAGGTCTATGCCGGGCGGGATAGTTCGGAGCCCCTCATATTCCCGTGCGGGGGAGTTGTATGCAGCCCGGCGGTGGTTGCGTATAACGCGCAGCATGTGTCCGCAATTTTCTCTGTAGCGCATAAAGGGGCCGAGCCCTTCTGCCATGCGGGCAGACTGGGCGTATGCTTCGCCTGTAAGAATTGCCGAGAGTGAAGCTGCCACAGTGCGGCCTTCGTGGGAGTCGTATGACAGCCCCATGAGCATTAGGAGGCTTCCAAGGTTCGCGAACCCCAGGCCCAGAGTGCGGTATTCGTATGAGAGCTCGGCGATGCGGGGAGAGGGGAACTGTGCCATAACTACGGAGATTTCAAGAATAGTAGCCCATATCCTTATTGCATGAAGGTAAGCTTCCATGTTGAAGGTTTTTGTTTTCGTGTCGTAAAAAAGCGCAAGGTTTAGAGAAGCAAGGTTACAGGCAGTGTCGTCCAGAAACATATACTCGGAACAGGGGTTGGATGCCCGGATTTCCCCGCCTTCAGGGCAGGTGTGCCAGTCGTTGATGGTTGTATGGAACTGTATGCCCGGGTCGGCGCAGGACCATGCGGAACGTGCCATGTCGTCCCATATCTTCCTCGCCTTGACGGTCTTTTCCATTCCCACGTCTGTCCGCCCCTTGAGTTTCCAGCTGCCGTTGTCAAGAACGGCTTTCATGAAATCATCACAGAGGCGGATCGAATTGTTTGACGACTGACCAGACACTGTATTGTATGCCTCATCGTCCCATGCGGTGGAAAAGATCGCCGGGTTTACGCCTGACCATTGATCCGACGCGTCCCCCTGTTCAAGCTGGCGGAGGAGCTGGTAAAGGTAGGAAGGAGGAATCTTGTCGGCGATTGCGTTTCTAAGAACAATACCCAGTTCGTGATTTTTTTCTATGTTGAACCTGTCCGTGTCCGGCCCCCGGAAAGTGACAAGCGATTTTTTTATTCCGTCCAGATGTTTTTTTACAATCTGCGAGCCGGTAACCATGGAAGCCACCTTGTGCTCTTCCCTGGCCTTCCAGGCGATATAATCTTCCACGTCTGGATGATCCGCATCCAGCGTGATCATCTTGGCCGCCCGCCGTGTAGTCCCGCCGCTCTTTATTGCAGAAGCCGAACGGTCGCCGATCTTCAAAAATGAAAGCAGTCCCGAAGATACGCCGCCGCCGGAGAGCTTCTCGTTATGCGCCCTCAGCCGGGAAAAATTCGATCCTGTACCCGAACCGTACTTAAAAAGTCTTGCCTCTCTGGTAAAGAGATCCATGATCCCGCCCTCGTTTACCAGATCGTCCTTGATCGAAAGTATGAAACACGCATGCGGCTGTGGTCGTTTGTAGGCGCTCTCGGATTTCTTTACGGTATTGTCCGAGGGGTCATAGTAATAGTGCCCCTGGGCAGGGCCGTCTATACCGTAGACCGCATAAAGGCCGGTGTTAAACCACTGGGGGCTGTTGGGAGCTGCCATCTGATGTGCCAGCATGTAGCAGGTCTCGTCGTAAAATGCCTTTTCGTCATCGGTGCTGTCGAAGTAGCCGTTCTGCCTGCCCCAGTCCATCCATGTATAAGCCAGGCGGTGAAAGACCTGGCGGGCATCATGTTCGGCTCCGTCCACAGGAAGCTCAATGGAATCATCTCCGGCGTCTTTCTTTTTCCCGGGAAGGGCCCATTTTTTCCATTCATGGACTTTATTCGACGGAACGCCGGCCCTGCGGAAGTACTTCTGGGCGATTATATCCGCGGCGATCTGGCTCCAGAAGGCGGGAACCACCACGCATTCCTCTGAAAAAATTGCTTTGCCGTCGGGGTTTCGTATCTCGCTTTTCCGCTTTTCAAAGACAATATCATGATAGGGCCCCTTCGAGGGGTCTGTAAAAAATCTGCCAAATTTCATGGTTTCCCAAATCCTTTCCGTTATTATGTGGCTTATATGGTGTCTGTTTTCTCACTATACCCCATATATGGGGTTTTTACAAGGCTATCTCTCCCCCCTTTGAATTTTCCTGTTTTTTATTTATCATCTCATTTCATGGAGAATTTTAATGCGAGTTTATAACTTTTCCGCGGGGCCCTCTGTCCTTCCGCTTCCCGTGCTTGAAAAGGCCGGGAATGAGATAACCGACGCCAACGGTACAGGCCAGTCAGTTATGGAGATGAGCCACAGGTCGAAAGACTATGAGCCTATTATCCAAAAGACCGAAAAACTCCTCAGAGAACTGATGGGTATTCCAGCCAACTATAAGGTGCTTTTTCTTCAGGGCGGTGCATGGACACAGTTTGCCATGGTTCCCCTTAATCTTGCGGCCGTGGAGACAGGGACGCCAAAAAAGAAAACCACATACATTGACACCGGAGTCTGGGCAAAAAAATCCGCCGAGGAAGCGTCAAAATATACCGAGGTTAGTATCCGGGCCTCATCCGCCGACAGAGCCTACAATTACATCCCGTCAGCTCCTCCACCGGATGCCGGAGACATTTATTACCATATCGTCCTCAACAATACAGTGGTGGGAACCAGATGGCCCGCCCTTCCCGGTACCAGAGCAGTACCTCTGGTTGGAGATATTTCAAGCTGCATTCTTTCAGAACCCCTGGATGTGTCCAGGTTCGGCCTGCTTTATGCGGGGGCCCAAAAGAACCTGGGCCCTGCGGGATGTACGTTGGTTATTATACGGGAAGATTTGATAGGTCATGCCCCCTCATGGGTTCCCTCAATGCTTCGTTACGATCTCCATGTAAAAGAAGGCTCCATGTTTAACACTCCTCCCTGTTATGCGATATATGTCATGGGTCTGGTGCTGGAATGGCTCAAGGGGCAGGGCGGCGTAGAAGCCATGGGCAGGTTGAACCGGCAAAAGGCGGAGCTTCTCT
>Ga0099364_10010696_pt1 | contig 12600 bp, 8 predicted proteins | sample TergutTh196P3_FD_73070 | JGI IMG/M metagenome (GOLD analysis project Ga0099364, IMG submission 73070) | Microcerotermes parvus P3 segment gut microbial communities from Pointe-Noire, Republic of the Congo - Th196 P3 | ecosystem: Host-associated > Arthropoda: Insects > Digestive system > Gut ... | reverse complement strand
GCTGACGGAGTTGAATTGGAGCGTTTAGGTCAGCGTACTTTTTTGGCTGTAACGGAAGGGAAGATAGTAACTGTGCTTCGAAATGGGAAAGAAACAACTATATCTATACCTGATGATATGATGAAACGTGTTATGGCTGATAAAAAAGGGTTTGCTCTTGAACGTTTCCCAATGATAATCAAAGATTTGTTAAATTCGGATACACCTGCTGCATCAGCAGGCCTTCAATCCGGCGATAATATTGTGCGTATTAATGGAAAGGAAACGCCAACATATTATGAAGTTGCAGAACTTCTTTATGAAGAGAAAGGCAAGGAAATCGAAATTGGATTTTTCCGGAATGGAGTAGAGATGGCAGTTCCGTTGAAAGTGGATACGCTTGGAAAAATTGGAGTGTCTGTCATGCTTCCGAATGATCTTTATACTACCGAAAAGATTTCTTACACTTTTTTTCAATCTTTTCCTGCAGGTATTCAATTGGGAGTAAATACTTTAAAAGAATATGTTGGAGGAATGAAGTATGTTTTCACAAAAGAAGGTGCATCCAGTTTAGGTGGTTTTGGTACGATTGGAAACCTGTTTTTGGCTGAATGGGTTTGGCATAGTTTCTGGATGACCACGGCGTTTCTTTCCATCATTCTGGCTTTTATGAATATTTTGCCGATTCCGGCATTAGACGGCGGTCATGTCCTGTTTTTGCTGTATGAGGTAATCACACGCCGCAAACCCAGCGATAAATTTATGGAACATGCCCAGATTGTTGGTATGATTCTATTGATCGGGCTACTGCTCTATGCCAATGGAAATGATGTTTTTCGTTTTTTCTTTAAATGATAAGTTCAACATTGAAGGAAACCTATTATTTTTGTATTTTGAATCAAGAAACAGAAAAAAATGAACAAAATTTACGTTTTTATATGTTGTGCCTGCTATATTTCGGCGTTGGCACAGGAAAACATACCCGGGTGGGTTGAAAGGGCAAAACAGGCCGTCTTTACCATTGAGACGTATGATCATAATGGGAATGTAAGAAAGGGAAACGGTTTTTATATTCAGGCTTCAGGTGAAGCTATATCGGATTACACATTATTTATCGGAGCTGTGAGGGCAGTGGTAACCGATGCGGATGGCAGGACAATGCAGGTGAATCATATTGTCGGTGCAGACGAAGTATATGATGTAATCCGTTTTAAGGTATCGGTACAACGTAGCGTACCATTTTTACAGGTAGCCACGACAATGCCTGTTCAAGGCGCCGAAACCTATCTGCTCCCTGCAAATGAACCTGTTCGGAAAGGAAAGATAGAAGAGATTACAAAAATGAAGGATTCATTTGAATATTACCAGATAGATATCCCGTTGACATCCTCGCAGGTAAGCCTCCCTTTGCTCACTGCCGATGGAGAAGTTTTTGCCCTCACGCAGGCCGATGTTTCGGGAAGGAACAAGACGTATGGTGTATCTGTACCCTATATACAAGGAATTCACATCACTTCGTTTGACCTCCTTGGAAAAACCTATACTTCGCTTGGCATCCGGAAAACATGGTCAGAAAATATTGAAGAAGCACAAATCGCTTTGCTGTTGTATGCTTCCCAACAAGATGCACTTACTTATTTAGAAACGTTGAATGATTTTATTGCAACATTTCCGAATCTTCCGGATGGTTACTTTGGCCGGGCTTCTCATTATGCCCGTTTTCGGGGAGAATTGGCAACATCAGATGTAGAAAAGATGCAGATGCTTGAGCTGGCCAAGGAAGATTTAAACATGTATATGAAAAATAATCCGCGGGAGGATGAAAGTTTATATAATCAGGCCAAACTGATTTATGAAACGCTGCTTGACGACAGTATGACGGAATCGCAGGATTGGAATATCCGGCTTGCCTCCGAAAAACTTCTGGGAGCGATCGCTATCGAAGATTTACCCATATACAGACACTTGGAAGGTGATATTGCATTTTTTCAGGGAGACTTTGAAAAAGCCTACAATTCGTATATGATTGTAAACCGGAGTCCTGTAGCATCTTCCCTGTCGTTTTTCCTGGCGGCAAAGACCAGAGAGCAATTGCCCGATGTCAATCCGAATGAATTAATAGCCTTGATGGACAGCGCTGTCGTAAAAAGTATGATGATGCCTTTGGAAACGGTTGCCTATCTACAGGAAAGCATTGATTTAAAGATGCAGTTTGGTCAGTATGAATCTGCTGTAAAAGATTACGACCAATTATACCGTGTCCTTGCAGGAAATATAACTGATGTGTTTTATTATTACCGCGAACAAGCAAAGTTCAGGGCAGAAGATTTCGAGGGTGCACTGGTCGATATCGCTATGGCCATTTCCCTCAACCCACAAAATGCTGTGTACTATGCCGAAGAAGCCTCGGTTTATCTGAGGATACAAGACCCTGTAAAAGCACAGGAAAGTGTGGAAAAATCATTGGCTTTGGATGCGGATTTTGCTCCAAGCCACCGTTTATTGGGAATTTGTTTCGTACGCCAGGAAAAGAATGATGAAGCCTGCGCAGCATTCCGGAAAGCAAAGGAATTAGGTGACACAATTGTGGATAGATTGATTGCTGAAAATTGCCGGTGAACTACCTTATCTTGTTAAAAACAAAGGATATAGCCAACCGAATATGTATCGTAAAGAAAATCCTTGACGCCGTGGTTATATCGCAGTGAAAGGATGTTCTTTTTATATTCGTAGTTGAGTTTTGAACGAAACACCATCGGCTTGTCGCCATTGTTCTGATACCCATGAAAACCTGACCAATTGGCAGAAAAGGATAGATTTTTTACATTGAAACTGCCTCCGAGACTGTAGAGTACAGCGTCATTTTGGCGGTGAACCATGTCGTTGGTCATCCAGCAATAAAATCCGATCATACCCTGCAAACGAAATGTAATGGTTTCATCGGTTGTTTGAAAAAGATTACGACCGGCTGTTACCTCAAACCAGTAAGAGGCGGCATCCGTATATCGTGCATCGCATAAACGGTTGCCACTGGCGGTTTTCAGACTGCCGCTGACCGTGATGTCACACCATGTATCGCTTTGCAATACCTGATAAAAGGAACTGATAATAACATCTCCATTGCAGGTAATAGGCGGTTGGTTTTCTACGGCATGACGTGCATCCCGCGTTTCATCATCCGTCAGATACGTTTCTACGACTACGCCCCTTATTTCTACTCCTGCTTTTCCATTGGCAATAGGCACATAAAGACGTGCAAATAGATCTTTTGTCCTGTCGCCGGTATAGTAATGATATTCACCCCTTACTTCGATCTCCCAGCGTGTTCCCAACCGTCCGCCATGAAGGTCAGGCAAACGAAACGCGTTAGGGCCGAAATACTGGGGCGAATAAACCAGATCATTCATTTTTTCCCTCCAATCCACATATTCTTCTTGCGCTAAAAGACAGTTTGTATAATTGATCATCATCAAGAACAGCAAGCTGTATGGTAATTTTGAGAAAAATTTCATTCGTCGTTAAATTTGGATGGCAAAATTATCTTTTTTTTAGAAATAACTATTATTGTTTCATGAAAAATGATGTATCGCAGATCTTAAAAAAACTTAAAAAAAAATGTTCAGTGCAGCGTTTCCTTTCTTTCTCTCGTCTATATAAATAGAAGAAAAAACAAAAAGAAAATGTTAAATTGTATATATTTGCATGATTATTGACAAAAAAGATTTATTTTTGTAACTGAGGTAGCCATATTCTTAAAAAAAAAGCTGTTTTTGCAGCAGGATATTAAACCTTTGATAGATTTAAGCGTCTAATAAATAGAGAAAAAAGATATAGTATTGTATAATTTTAAAATAGAGGAGAAAAGAAAAATGAGAACAATGAAATTAATTACCTTAATGGCTATGTTGACCATGACTTTCCATGTGATGGGGCAGGAGTTCTTTGATGATGTGTATTTCTCTTCCGAGAAAAACAGTAAAAAAGTCAATGTTGAAGAGCAATATACGCCTTCAAATGATACAAGGCTGACAGCATCTGCAAACAACCAAAATATGCCATCGTCTATTACGGCAATGGATGTGGATGCGTATAATCGCAGGTATACAAGTGTGGATGAAGAATATTTCTATGATGACGATGATGCCTGGTATGATGATCAGGATGCGGTCGTGGTACGTCATTCGGATTTGGAATATTCGGAGCGAATCATTCGTTATCATTCGCCGAGTAAGATTACGATTGTAGGAGCGGATAATGTGGATTTACATATGAGTGACGGGTATTATGCGTACGGCTATGATACGGATTATTCTGATGGGCTGACCAATGTCACCATAAATATAGATATGGGTTATGGATATGGCGGCTGGGGTGGCGGCTGGTACAATCCCTGGTATTACAATTCGTGGCATCGTCCTTACTGGTCTTATTCGTACGGATATCATCCTTATTGGAGCGGGGGCTGGGGTGGCTGGTACGGCGGCTGGTACGACCCATGGTATGACCCCTGGTTCTATGGCGGTTATTACGGTTATTATGGTGGTTATTATGGTGGTTACTACGGTGGTTACTACGGCGGCTATTATGGTGGCTATTATGGTGGCTATTATGGTGGTTACTATCCGTATTATTCCGGATACTATGGTTATAACAGGCCTTACTACACCCGAAATCAGGGCGGACGGGCGACAGCAGCAACCTACGGTCAAAGAAGCAGCCGCAGTACGAGTTATACTACCTCATCGGCAGTCGACGGGCGCAGTTCGGCAGTCACTTCCTCGCGAAATACATCATCTGTTTCGAGTCGTAGCACAACAGCTACTACCGGACGAAGTACATCGTTGAGCAGTAATACGGTTTCGCGCAGTTCGTCCAATACTGCTGTGTCGAATAATAATAATACAAATCGTTCTACCCGCTCGTCGGTTGAAACAAACAATAGTACAACAGGTCGCAGTGAGAATACGTTAAACGCTACCTCTACCACTACACGCACAACACAAAGCGGCTCAGTTACTTCAGGAACCAACTCATCCTCAACTGTATCACGCAGCAACAGTGTCGGCAGCAGTGTTTCGAGTTCATCTACACCTGCTACGGTCAGGAGTAATACGGGTACGACCAGCAGCAGTCGTTCCACTGTTTCCGGTTCATCCTCAGGAACAGCTACACGCTCAACAAGCAGTAGTAGCAGCAGTGGTAGCTTTAATAGCGGTTCAAGTAGCCGTTCAAGTAGTAGCGGAGGTTTCAGCGGTGGTAACAGCGGTGGTGTTAGCAGCGGTGGTGGCGGCTCAAGCCGTTCAAGTAGTAGTGGCAGCAGCGGCGGTCGTCGATAAAATAAAATAAAGAAATACGAGCAATGAAAAGAACGGGTATATATATCGGTGCACTATTTTTGTTTGGTAGCGCGATGCTTTTGGCGCAAGGCGAAATGGATGCATTTCGTTTTTCACAATCGGATTTGAACGGCTCAGCCCGTTCGATGAGTATGGGAGGCGCTTTCGGCGCATTGGGAGGTGATATGTCGGCCATGTCTCATAATCCTGCCGGGCTGGGAATCTATCGCAGTTCGGAAGTTCAGACAACATTGAGTTTGAATTCGGCAAAGGCGGATGCAATCTGGACAGGGTTGAATACGAATATTCAGAAGACAAGATCCGGTTTTGATAATTTTTCGTATGTTGGCTATTTTCCAACTGCCAACGATACAGGAATCAAAGGATGGAATATCGGGATTGCGTATAATAAAGTAAAAGATTTTAACAGAAGCTATAAAACTGTCGGTAATCCGAATCATTCCATGGCTGATTATATCGCTTCATGGGCGTCTAACGCTTTTGGAGACGGCGGTATTCCGGAACATAATTTGATTTTGACAAATTCATACGATCCCTATAAAAACAGGGATTTGAATGGACATTGGCTATCAATCTTAGGATATGAATCCGGTTTTTACGGAGCGAAATATATTGATTACACAGGTGTATATCACAGCGCCTACGGACGTTGGAGTGGAAATACGTGGATGCCCTATTCGCCCAATGAAACCACATTGAGAATCGGGGAAAGCGGAAGTATCAACGAATATAATTTTTCGGTTGCTACCAATATTTCCGACTTTATATTTCTTGGAGCTACACTTGGCGTAACAAGTATCGAGTATCGAATGAGTTCATGGCATAATGAATCGTTTGGAGACAAGGATTACCTGACGTTAGGTAACAGCATTGAAACGGAAGGAACAGGCTATTCCATCAATCTTGGAGCTATTATCCGTCCCATAAATCAATTACGCTTTGGCATTGCGTATAATTCGCCGAAATATTATTCGATCACAGATCATTTCGATGCGTTCGGGGAATCGTTTATAGCCAATGAGGATGAAAAACCGTGGGAGGCATATATTCCGGAATATTCATATGCCGAATACCGGTTACAGACACCCGGACGCTGGATATTCAGCGCAGCAGGCATTATCGGACAAATAGCTTTGATCAGTGTGGATTATGAACTGACGAATTTTAACGCCATGTATTTAGCCGACAGAGACTGGGACCGTGGGGCTTACAGAAACGACAATGACATTATAAAAGAAGATTTTAAGGTTAGTCGGACATTGAAAGCCGGAGCCGAATTGAAGATTACTCCCCGCTTTGCCATCCGTGGCGGCTTTGTCTGGCAACAAACGCCTGTCAACGATCAATTAATGAATAATGACGTAGTAGTCTACACAGCCGGAACGATTCCGCATTATACGGTTTCAAATTGCACGAATTATCATACGGCAGGTCTGGGCTATCGCTTTACGCCGAATTTTTATATGGATTGGGCTTTTATCTACCGGACACAGAAGGAAAAGTTGTATCCTTTCTCAAGTACAAGCAGCGATTGGAATTATCCGGAGTATCATCTCGAACCCGTTCAATCCCAACCCGCCGAAATAACACTTAAAACATTGCGCCTGGCTGTGTCATTAGGGTATAAGTTTTAATGAAAAATAACACTTTTGTACTGAAAACACCCTGTTTTGTACAATAATCGTACGATTCAGGGTGTTTTCTTGTTAAAATATTTGTTTAGTTCGTTGAAACTTTATTTCTTTGCCTTTGATAATAAAATTACTCATTAAAATCTGTTTGCCTATTGCATATACATTACTCTGAACTTAAAAATTGAGAAGTAATGAAAAATTTGAAGACGATGGCCGATGAAGAATTGGTCGCTCTCTATGCAATAGGAAATAATCCTGCATTTGATGTTTTGTTGAACCGCCACAAGAGCAGTGTTCATTCGTATATATTTTATATTGTACGAGACAGGGATTTGACGGAAGATATTTTTCAAGAGACTTTTTTAAAAGCGATTGTAACGATTAAACAAGGCCGCTATACCGAAAACGGTAAGTTTAAAGCGTGGATTATGCGAATAGCACATAATCTGATTATCGACAATTTCCGTCAGGAACGTAACGAAAACACGATTTCGAACGATGAAGTCGAAGTGGATTTGTTTAACGACATCCGCTTGTGCGACGGTACGATAGAAGATAGCATGGTTCAAAACCAGGTATTTGCAGATGTAAGAAAACTGATCAGACATTTGCCTGCAAACCAACGCGAAGTGCTCGAAATGCGCTATTATAAAGATATGAGTTTCAAAGAAATAGCCGAAGAAACAGGCGTAAGTATCAATACAGCGCTGGGACGGATGCGTTACGCCATCTTGAATATGCGCCGGATGGCAGAAGAAAACAAAATCGAACTTGCATGGGCATAAAATAATTTAGCAGAAATGCAATAAAAAACATCCTGTTGCGTTCTATCTATGGAAATCAAAAACAAAAAGCCTATGGATAGAAATTTTACCCGTTGTAATTCAGGTCAAGAACAAAAAAACGAAACAGGAAACATGAGGACAAAACTTTTTGGCCCAACCGATATGACATTGGAACTGATTCGCCAATTTGCCCGCGTATATCAATACGAACCAAAATTGGAAACGGTGGGACTTGGTTCTTTTATCGTCAATTGATAGTAGTTTGTGTTTTTATAATCAATAGTTTATAGTCTATACTCTAATATCTGAACTCTACTCGAAAGATGAAACGAATGATCGCCCCTTCTTTACTGGCAGCCGATTTCATGCATTTGAAACGCGACATTGAGATGGTAAACCAAAGTGAAGCAGATTGGTTGCACTTGGATATCATGGATGGCGTATTTGTCCCGAATATCTCATTTGGCTTTTCGGTATTGGATGCGTTGAAAGATGTTTCAACCAAACCATTGGATGTGCACCTGATGATTGTCGAACCTCAAAAGTTTATTTGCGAAGTCGCTGCAGCAGGCGCATATATGATGAATGTGCATTATGAGGCATGTGTGCATCTGAACCGCACGATAGCGGCAATTAAAGATGCAGGCATGAAAGCCGCTGTGACACTGAATCCGCATACGCCCGTTTCATTACTCGAAGACATTATCCATGAATTGGATATGGTTTTATTGATGTCGGTCAATCCCGGTTATGGAGCACAGGCCTTTATCGAACATTCGGTAGATAGAACAGCGCGATTACGGAAAATGATTGCTGAAAAAGAGCTGCAAACATTGATAGAAATTGATGGAGGCGTCAATATGGATACGGCGCGGCGTTTGTTTGCAGCAGGTGCCGATGTGTTGGTCGCCGGTAGTTTTGTGTTTAACTCGGCTAACCCAATGCAGACAATCAAAGATCTTAAATCTTTGTAATATAACTCTTTATTTGTTCGGTTTATGTTGGAAGAAATACAGAAGCGGCCTTTTGTGAGGCCGCTTTTTTGGTGGATAACAGGTATCTTGTTACAGGTTTGTTTTCCGCTCGAACAGGTATCCTGGTTTCTGTTGCTTGTGGTGGCCGGGGTGATTGTTCTTTCTTTTTTATTTGCTAAAAAGCAACCGGATGTTTTGTATCCATATCGCTGGGTTTGGGGTGTATTGATTGCATGTTTCTTTCTCTTTTTCGCGATTCAATCGACTTCGTTGGCCGAAAAACGGATGTCATTGCCTCGTACGTCAGGATGGTTATTCGTAAAAGCGAAGGAGACACAGGCGGCGATGGTTGCTAAATTAGACAAACTTCAGGTTTCGGACGAAGATAAAGCCATATTGGCTACGCTGACGGTTAATTACAGACAGACATTGAGTCGCGAAACACGAAACCGTTTTTCGGCTTCCGGAGTGGCACATATCATTTCAGTCAGCGGTTTTCATGTAGGCATAGTGAGTGGATTTCTGGCTTTGCTGTTTTCCGTTTTTCCCGGACGACCCTTTTTTCGTTGGTTGAAATATCTGTTGACCATGTTGTTGGTATGGGCGTACGCTTTTATTTCAGGGCTGTCCCCTCCGGCTACACGAGCCGCTTTGATGATCTCAATTTACCTGACAGGACAGGTTTTGAACCGCCGTCCCGAACGTTATAATTCACTGGCAGCCGCTGCCTTTTGCATGCTGGCTTATAATCCGCTCTCTTTGTTTGATATCGGATTTCAGTTAAGTTTTACGGCTGTCTTTTTTATTCTTTACCTGCAACCGCGGTTTTCGCGGTTGATCGAACTTCGCAATCCGATTTTCATCACCCTCTGGGGTATTGTGACTGTCACGACGGCGGCGCAAATCGGAACGGTGTTTTTAGGATGTTTTTACTTTGGGGGGTGTTCGACCGTATTTCTTTTTACAAATTTATTTGTCTCGTTGATGGCAATCGTATTAATCCCAACCACCCTGTTCTGGATGATCCTGCCGGTGGAAATACCCGGTATGGGTATTCTTCAATGGGTGATAGAGGTATTGATTAAAAGCGTGATGGGAGTAGTCGACCGGTTCAGTTCCGTTCCATGGGCTATGCTTACCATACGTTTTGACCTGATCACATTGTTATGCGCCTATGCCATTTTAGGCCTGTTCCTGTGTTATTTCCGTTCGAAACGCACCTGGATGTTATTTTCCGCTCTCTTATTGATTTTATTTCTGTTGTGCAGGCAATTATTTTTCTCTTTGTAAAAAAATATTGATTTTGTAAGTCGATTTTTCTGCTGCAATTTGGAAAATACAGCTTTTCCATGATGCTTATAGCCAATGTAGTTGTGCAACGAACACCGGGGGACTTGCGGCAATTGAGTAATTCTACCCACTTGGTTACAAGTCCTGCTATTGCCTTTACTTTGCAGTCTGAAAAAAGATGCTTATTTTTCTCGACAAGAAAAAGCGGAAGTGACCTATCGTCATTGCAAGATTTTTATATCTATTCCTCGTATTAGTCTTCCGTCTTTTTCCTGTTCGAGTTTTGGGTTGATCAGGCTTCAAATAGAATGATAGACATAAAGGTCTAATAAAGGTTTTAAAGCAGTCTCCACTTTCATTTATTGTTTAATTCAATTCGTAACTCATCATTGTTTTTTAGGGTTAAAAGGAAGGCACAAACCAGAAAGAAATTTTTAGGTCATATCAACATTTAGTTGGGTATGTGTTCCGATTTGTGCCTGAAAAACGATAGAAGTTTGCAGTTTTGTTGAAAGTAAAAGAAACTGCAAACTTCATACCATCACTCCCTCAGTTAGGAAACGAGGAGAAACAGGATTAGGGACCTATGTATGTGATGATGGCAACGCCGTTGCCGGTATTACCGGTCATTGTGCCGCCATTCGGATTGGGCATACTTGCATTACCTGCCGTCATTACTCTACTATTAAATACCAGCCCGCTAAAATGATTGGGTTGGCCTGTATGAGCCCTGTTAGTTGCGCTTGTGATGGCATTACACCCGGGATGACCGCTTATAAATGACGAGCCACCCGCACCTCCTGAAACCCATCCAGACGCCATATCACCCCCCTGTACACCTCCGTAATAACCACCGCCACTTGCGGCAGAACCGCCACCAAAAACTCTGGATCGATTAAGACCGTCGCCTTGAGAGCCACCAATTTGATTGCCTCCCAGTGCTGAAAGACTATGTGTATTACTGTTAAAAGTAGTATTAAATTGATTCACGTATCCGTTTCCACCGTTCAGTCCGCCGCCATATCCACCCGTTAAAACCTGAGTACTGTAGTGCCAATATATGGATCCACCGCCACCCCCTGCCGCTACCATAATCCGATGATTTAATCCTGTTGCATTGTTCCAATTCAACTGAGAGCCTGTAGGTGGATTGCAATTATCACCCCAAAATCTTACATCGGTAGCTCCACCACCTGCAGCGGAGTACCAAGAAGAAGAGCTAAGATCCCGTCCTGCACCTCCGCCATTAAAAGGAGTAGTTCCCATTGTATTAATTCTGTTTCCGACATACACATATAACGTAGTACATTCCGTTAAATAAACAGTACCTGATGTATATCCTCCTCTGCCACCCACACCGGTCGTACCGTTGGGGCCGGCGTATTGTCCGCCTGATGCTCCCCAGAGCTGGATTTGGTAATTACCACTACGCACTGCCGTAAATGTCTGGTAGTTGCCTGAATAATTGAATCTGGCAGAGGAATTAACATTAGGGATCACATCCGATAACGGAGACTGCGTTAAGATTATGTTCTGAGTCCGGTTGCCTGCGGTGATGGTGATGGTGGCCGTGCGCGCAGAGGAGCCGGTATTGACGCTATTGGGCGTAACTGTCAGGGTGTAGCCCGATCTGATTATGTTAAAGTCAGCCGCATTGGCACCGCTTATACTGTAGTACCATGAAGGATAATTGGTGGTAACGGCTGTGCTTTGACTGCATCGGCACCAACAGTTCAGGCTGGTCTGAGACACACTGAGTGTAACTCCCTCCTGTGTCACCGTTACCCTTTCATCGGACAATTCATTATTGAGGTAGATAACGGCTGTTCGCGGCGAAGCGTTCAAATTTTCATCGGTCACCAGATAGACTGTTTGGGAGCCTGTGCCGGTGATTTCCGATAAACCGGCAGCGTCTCCGTCGGTATTGAGTTGCACCCACGGCTGGCTTGAAGTAAGCGTCCATGGCCCGTTAGCCGGGGTAGGGGTGACGGTAACGGTTTGCATGGCAGGCGTATGATTCTCCACGCCCAAATTGACATCGGCGGGCGAAACGATATATGTAACGCGACTGAACCCTGCGGTGAGCGTATAGGAGTTTCCGGCTTCGAGCGTTGTATTATCAAAGCTGAATGTACGGTTTGTATACGTTTTGCCTTCTACGGTGATCGAACCGACATTGACCTGCGGCTTGTCGACCGTCCATGCAATCGCCGGTTTGCTTGTAATGGTGTCTGTGGGGCTGAACGGATCAAAGTTGAATGTATGTCCCGTATTGCCTGTTCCTGTGAATGTGCCTGCAAGAACGTCCAAGGTAACGGTGGAAGTCGGCTTGCCTGTCATGGTGACGTTGCTGATGGCCGACACCTTACCGTTTTCGATCTTGAACTTGACCTTTACTTCTGAAAAGAGATGTTCGAGCGTGATAGCGATCAGGGAGGACGTTGGGGTTACCGTATGGAAGGTACCGGCAGGTTCGGGAAAACAGCCCCACAGGAGGGCTTTTGCCGGATCAATGTTGGCCGGATCGGGGACGACGGACGGATCATACGTGGAAGCCGCAAAGCGGGATTTCACATTCTCA
>Ga0099364_10010695_pt1 | contig 12600 bp, 9 predicted proteins | sample TergutTh196P3_FD_73070 | JGI IMG/M metagenome (GOLD analysis project Ga0099364, IMG submission 73070) | Microcerotermes parvus P3 segment gut microbial communities from Pointe-Noire, Republic of the Congo - Th196 P3 | ecosystem: Host-associated > Arthropoda: Insects > Digestive system > Gut ... | reverse complement strand
CGGGATCTTTCCAAGAACCTCAACAAGAAAATCAACCTTGTCATAGAAGGGGAAGACACAGAGCTTGATAAATCGGTTATCGACGACCTTCTTGACCCCATCATGCACTCCGTGCGTAACTCCGTGGATCACGGTATAGAAGCCGCCAGTGTCCGCAAGGCCGCAGGCAAACCGGAAGAGGGCATGATCCTCCTCAAGGCCGCCAACGAAGGGAACATGATAGTCATCGAGATTTCCGACGACGGCAAAGGCATCGACGTGGAAGCCGTAAAATCCAAAGCGGTAGAACGCGGCATCCTGAACCCGAACAAAGTCCTTACCGATGTTGAAGCTTTCCAGCTAATCTTCGAACCGGGATTCTCAACTGCCGCACAGGTAACATCCATTTCCGGTCGTGGTGTCGGTCTTGATGTTGTGCGCCGCTCAATAGAAAAACTCAACGGCTCGGTTACGGTCAATTCAGAGAAAGGCAAGGGCACAAAGTTTACCATTAAACTGCCCCTCACTCTGGCCATCATTCAGGGCCTTCTTGTCAAGGTTGGGCCGGAGATTTACTCCATTCCCATTACCTCAGTCATCGAAAGTCTTAGGATTAAGCCTGAGGACATCAAGATGATCGAGAATAACGAAGTCTTTAATATTCGCAGTGATGTTATTTCCCTGCTCCGCCTTAACCGCCTTTTTGGCATCAGAAGCGAAGAACAGCAGGAATACTTCTTCATAGTTATTGTTGGCACTGCCGAAAAAAAGATGGGCTTTATGGTGGACAGCCTGATTGGCGAGGAAGATGTGGTTATCAAACCCCTGCGGGATCAATATACAAATTCCCCGGGAATAGCCGGCGCTTCGATTTTGGGAGATGGTTCCGTATCATTGATTATTGACGTGGGACAGCTTTTGGAACTGGGACTTAAAAAGGAAATGGAAAACCGCCGGTCCCGTGATGAATCCAGATGGTAGACGATTAGCGAGGAAAAAATATGGCAATGATTAGAGATTTGGCAGAGGTAAATGCCGAATTACAGGAACAAAAAGAAAGGGTCGACACCGTTGATTTTAAAATGGTTACCTTCTCTTTGGGCGGCAAGGATTACGGGGTCGATATTATGAATGTCAAGGAGATCGCCAAGGCGGACAAGTTTACCTATGTCCCCAACGCGGCTTCCTTTGTCCGGGGTGTTTATAACCTCCGGGGCGATATTATCCCCATAATTGACCTTCGCATGTTTTTCCACATGCCAATTGATCGGAAGAGTAATGTTCAGGAAAACATGCTCATCCTCCGTGTAGAGGACAGGGTCTATGGCACCATAGTTGATAAGATCGACAAGGTTGTTGGTATTAACAGCGAAAATATTCAGCCTCCCCATCCCATTTTTGGCGATATAAATGTAAAATTTATCAGCGGAGTCGTGGAAAATCTGGGTCTCCTCTATATCATCCTCGATGTGGTCCGAATCTTTACCCAGAGCGAAGAAGAAAAGCAAAAACCGAGGGGTACCGTTACCGATTTTGCCCCTGTTTCAACCCCCGATGATGCTGCTCCCTATCAGCCAATCCCGCAAAACAAGCCGGCGGCCTCCGATATGGCTCTGGGCTTTATAAAGGAAAGCCTGCCCTCCCTCAAGCAGTTCTACCCCAGCAACATTAACGATGAATGGGTTCGCCGCCGCTATGCCGACTGGAGCGGGAGCCGCTTTGGCGATGATCAACAGTTAAAAAATGCCAGTGATGCCGATGAGTTCGTTTCAACTTTTTACTCAGACCATACAGGGCGTTTCTGGAGCGACAGCTATGCCGCAATTGTAAAGGAGATCCTGCCAAACCTTAGTTCCAACAATATACAGGTCTGGAACATTGGCTGCGGAAAGGGCTATGAAACTTTTTCATTTGCATGTATACTTAAATCCCGTTATCCTGACGGGCGGATAAAGATATGGGCCAACGATAGTGATATTATGGCCATATCCCAGGCACCGAACCTGTTGTTTGAAATGGAAGAAGCACCTGAATTTTGCAAGCCCTTTTTAACCAAGGGCCGCGGCGGGTACAGTTTTAACCAGGCCATCAAGGATTCAATAGTATTTGAGTACCATGATGTTCTGCACGATAACCCGCTGCCCGACCTGGATATAATACTTATCCGGGATGTTCTTTCCTTCGTCAGCCCGGCTGATCAGGACAGGGTTATTGCAGGATTTAAGGAAAAACTTAAAAACCACGGAATCGTGATTCTGGGCAAAAACGAAAACCTGTCCGGTGGCGGCTGGGTTTTTGCAGGCAAGGAACCGGTTTCCGCATTTGCGCAAGCTGAATAGTAAGGAGTGTTGAAATGAGAGTAGAATACATTAATCCCTTTGTAGAAGCCACTGTAAATGTGCTAAAAGAGTATCTGGGGCCTGTAGTAAAACGGGGGAATTTGTACCTTAAATCAACCAGTCAGCAAACCATGGGCGTCGCTGCTCTGGTCGGACTTGCAGGTGATGTAGAAGGCCGGGTGCTTCTTGATATGACCAAAGAGACAGCTCTTGTGGTAGCCAGCATCATGAACAGCGAAGAGATGACAGTCCTGGACGAAATGGTAAAAGCCACCATCACCGAGCTTGCCAATCAGATAACCGCCCAGGCAATTTCGAACCTATACCAGGCAAACTATAAATTTGACCTAACACCGCCAACCATCTTCACCGGCGAAAACATGATGATCTCCACCAACATGAACGTGGAAGCCCTCATCGTCCCCGTCGAGTTAGGCGAAAACGGCGAAAAAGGCAAAATCGAAATTAACGTAGTTATCAGAGAAAAAGTTTAACCTGGCCGCCTGTCCGGGAATTACACCACAGGTTTTTTCTGTCTTTTAGGGCGGTTAGCTCAGTTGGTTAGAGCACTAGCTCGACACGCTAGGGGTCACAAGTTCGAGTCTTGTACCGCCCAGGAATATTGGTTGTTCTGGATATTAGTCGCTTCTCTGTTGAATTCTCCTGCCATTCCTGATTTTTCTCCAATTACTTTGTATAATGATGAAACAATATAACTCATTAAGGAGAGAGTATGACATTACCGGTAAAACACCTTTCTGCCCGTGTTCCGTGGCATGATAATAAATGGAATGGAACATATTGTTGTAATGTACTGGATAACTCATTTTGCCGTATTCTCCCCAGAGTTGATGATTCAAAAGATTCAAAAATCGAAAATGATGGTAAGCCATTTAATGAAGATAATCTACCCCATTGTTTAGAGGAAGGTGGTGCTTTTCTTTCTCCCAATCAATTTTCCAGGCAGCTAAATCATAAATTACAGGATGTCAGTGATTTGTATAGAGATCATCTCCCAGGTACATTCATTCATAAACCGTTTTCGTACTCATCTGTTCCATTCTTATGGATGATGAAGTCTAAAGCGAAAGATGGTCATATTTCTGAAAAGGCGATTACTTACGGACTTGATTATAAGCCTGAACTTGAAGAAGAGATCGGCGAGCATTTGGGTGATTACAACGAAAGAAATATATGGATCCAGCATCCTGAAAACCAAAAAAATATACTTGAATCGTTTTACGGATGTTTGAAATCTAATACTTCATTAATATTTTTTTATGCCAAGCATACTCCTCTTTCAGAGCCTGATGAACGTATTATTATTGGTGTTGCGAAGGTAAAGAATATAGGGAAGCTTGAAAGTTTTACTTTTCCAAAAGATTTTAACAGCTACCGGGGATATCCATGGGATCGCTGCATAGAACATACATTAACAGAAAAGAACCCGGAAGGTTTTTTATTGCCTTACCATGATCTGATTGAAAAAGCAGAGACAGAAGAAATAGACTTTTCTGAATTTAAAGTTATTGCCCCGGATCGACTCCAATTTTCTTATGCATCTGAACTTGTTGAACACGATACTGCAATTGATGCTCTGTGGCGTATAGCTGAATCTTTACGAAAATCCGCTCAAATTCTTGATAAAGACTTTAAGAAAGAACTTGCCTGGATAGAAAACGAAATTAGCTGTATTTGGGATATGCGGGGTGCTTTCCCTGGAATGGGTGCAGTTTTAAGCGCAATTGGTATGGAAAATGGAAATGCCATAGCCTGGGAACTGGAAAAGGTAATCCGGGAAAAAGACGGAGATATACTCAAGACTAATCCCTGGAATCTTTTTGAAAAATTTATAAAAGATCCGGTAACTATAGATATAGATCGCAGTAAGGAATTATTTAATCCAACAAACATTACTATCTGGAAACATATACCAGAGGAGAAAAAGACTTTTTACCAATTAATCTCCAGAATCCAGCTAAGTAATTATCAGGCTGAAATAATTATTGATAATTTTTCTGGATCTATTAAAGAAACCATCAAGAACCTGTATGTAATTTACGAAGATTTACGCATTAAATACAAGGGCGAAATATCTTTTAATCAACTTGATAAAGCAGTTTATCCTCCGGAAAAGATCAGAAGCGCTTTCCCATTAGACGATGAGAGTTCAATGATGGACAAGTTGGACGAGCGGCGTGTCAGAGCCTGTGCAGTTATGGTTCTTGACGAGGCTTCAGATCAAGGTCATTCTTTACTTCCTTTTGATGATGCCCTTGAAAGGATGAAGGAAAGGGAGTTTACTGATAACTTTCCCATAAACAGCGATATACTTAAATCAATGTGTGAAATGGAAGATTTTCAAAAACAAGTTTTGCTTATACCCGGAGGAGAAAATGGGTTTCTCAAACTGAATTATTTAGCAGAGATAAAAAGGATCATTACACAAAGGGTAAGCAAGCTTAATCTAAGTAAAAAATTTACTATTGATTATAAATGGGAAAAAATTGTAGATAAATTTCTTAAAAATCGTAACATAGAAGCTGTAACTGAAAATGAAGTCAAAGCGCGTGATGGACAAGCAAAAGCGCTGAAAATACTTTGTAATAATAAAATAAGCGTTCTCATAGGACCGGCAGGTTCTGGAAAGACTACAGTACTAAACATGTTTGAAGAAATAGAAGAGATAAAAAAAGGAGGCTTAATTAAACTGGCGCCAACTGGTAAGGCAAGAGTAAATTTAGGACATGATGCTAACACAATAGCCAGCTATCTAAGTGGACTGGATAGATATGATGGAGATTATCAAGTCTATTATCCAAATCCAAATGAGAAAAAAGATTCCAGTGCGAGAAATTTAATTATTGATGAGTCTTCCATGCTGACTGAAGAAATGCTGGCGGCCATTTTTGACGCATTAGGCTCAATGGACAGGATAATCCTTGTTGGCGACTACCGCCAGCTTCCTCCCATTGGTACAGGCCGACCATTCAATGATATAGTCAATCTTCTAAAAAGCTCTGTAAATGATGGTAATGAACAAGCAGGGTATGCAGAGTTGACCCAAATAATGCGGCAAAGCACAGCAGGTTCAGATGAAAAAAGGCTTGATATCGCATTAAGCCGTTGTTTTGGAGATGAACTGCAAAAAGAAGATATAGAACTGCTTCAGGATATATCTGGTAAACCGCCTGTTGGCGATAGCCATATTCGTTTTGAAAAATGGTACAACAGTAAAGATTTTCAGGAACTGTTCGAAAAAGTTTTAAAAGAAGAGCTTCTCGATGAATCTGTTGATAAAGACAATGTTGATGAAGTGATAAAAGCAATCAATAGAACCCTGGGAGCTAAAGATGTCAACGGATATCAGTATTTTAATCGATATCTTAGCGAGAATAAGATCGAAAATTGGCAGATTATATCTCCAGTAAACGGTTATGGTCATGGAGTAAAAGAGATAAACAAGTTTTTTCAACAAAGTTACAGGAGCTCTTTTATAGATTTAGCTCATAATTTCCCAAAAGATGGTAAATATCCAAAGCGTAAAATAGCTAAACCTAAAGGCAGTGATAATATTGTGTATGGAGATAAAATCATAAGCCTTAAAAATAATGTTTGGAGAGACTATCAATGGATTGTACCTCAAAGTAGTAAAGAAAAAGCATTGAATTATTTTGCCAATGGAGAGATTGGTGTTATTACAGGTGCGTTTAGAGGAAAAGAAGACAAAAGCAAAAGAGAGCCGAAAATTGAAGTCACCTTCTCAACCCAGCCGGGATACAGTTATTCCTTTTGGCCAAATGAATTTGGTGAAGATGGTAAATATCCTTTTGAATTGGCTTATGCGATAACCGTTCATAAATCCCAAGGTTCAGGATTCAAAAAAGTATTTTTTGTCTTACCTTCTGGCGGCCCCATCCTTTCACGGGAGCTTATATATACGGCTTTAACCAGACAGGAAAAAAAAATTATTATTTTGCATCAAGGAGATTTTAGAGATTTTATAAAATTTGCCGGAAGTGAAGCATCTGCAACAGCAAAGCGTTTTACGGATCTGTTCTTTTTACCTGATGTTAAGGAGTATAAAAAGAAATTTTACGATTCCCGCTATATCAATATCTCCGAACAGGGTGAGCCGATGATTTCCAAAAGCGAAGTAATTATTGCCAATAGCTTAAATAAGTACAAAAATGAAATTACTTATGTGTACGAAAATAAACTCGAGATAAAGTCATCCGGGCGAACGGTTAAGCCTGATTTTACCATAGAGCATATTGCATCAGGGCGGTTATTTTACTGGGAGCATCTGGGCATGATGACACAAGATGATTATAGGGAGAAATGGAGCAAGAAAAAACAAGAATATCTGGACGATGGTTTTGTCATTTTCACCGAAGCCTGTTTTGACGATGAAAAGGTATTAATACTGACGGAAGATAACCCCAATGGGGGTGTAGATTCAAGGAATTTTGATGAAATTATCAGGAAACATATCTTGGGGGCGGGGTAAGCCTGTCATTCTGATGATTAAAATAATATATATCTCACCCCACATCCCTAGTCAGCGGCTCAATTCCAATGGAAAACAACAGGGCATTAACATCGTCAATATTATAAATACCTTTTTCCAGACAGTACATAATGCAGACATCTCTGCTGGATGTGTTGCTTAGCGCATAACCTGCCGTTTGTAGAAGCTCATCAAACTCATGGCGTTCAAGACCCAGAGCAAGTGAAAAACTAATGACGGTATTCATGGAAGGATGCCTCCCTTCAGGGCCCATAAGGCGGGAATAATGCCTTCGATCTATATTTGCCTTTTTGTACAAGTCTGCCGGTTTTAGCCCTTTCTCTTTTCTTTTTCTGTCAAGAGCGTGTGCAAAGCCGCCTAATTTTTTATTATTTTTTATGTATGCAGAAGCATCATCAGAAACATTACGAAATATGACTGACGCTGATACTCTTTCTTCATACTCAACATTAGATTCATTACAGGAAAAAATTTCCTGATCCGGAACATAGTGATCTTTTAGATACTCCCTAAGCCCTTCGATTACATTCTCATCAATCATTAAAATCTCCGTATTTTGAATTCCTTAAGCTGCAACAAATGTTTTCAGCTGCATAAAACATTTTCTGTGTCCCTACTGTTGTTGCTTCATATTCATATGTATAGTCGGAACAAATCCCAAGCTTGTCTCCTTCTTCTATTACATCAATATTAGCACCCAAAAAGACAAATTCCCAGCTATATTTTTCTGTCTGGTGATTTATCATCTCTTTTATTTTAGTATATGTAAATTCACGGCTTGCGTTTTCCAGACCGTCAGTGGTTATTATAAAAATTACTTTTCCCGGTCTTTCATGTTCCGGCGTTTTATTAAGACGTCCGCCTATTTTATTTATTGTTTTTCCAATTGCATCCAATAAGGCAGTGGTGCCTCTTGTAAAATATGTCTCTTTTGTAAGGACAGTGTTCCTTGCATCAATTTGATCATGCAGTATTTCATAATGGTCGTCAAAAAGAATCGTGGTAAGCAAAGTCCTGCCAAGAGCTGCCTGTTTTTTGACGAATCCGTTAAACCCTCCAATGGTGTCAGCTTCAAGGCCGCCCATGGAGCCGCTCCGGTCAAGGATAAAAACAATTTCTGTTAATTTATGATTCATAATGAACCTCCTGTTAGTTTTCAACAGGATATATCTTTGCCGCTGATAAAAGGTCGCCAAAATGGCGACATCTCCCCAAAAGCCAGCCACACAAAATTCCCCCACCCCCCTGCTGATTTATCAAATTTCTGCCGATAATTTATACGGAGTAGTGTAGATTTATCAATGAAAAAAAGATTTTTGCTGGTTTTATTGCTTATTTTCCTCAGTTTTTCGGCTTTTGCCCAGACCGGGATGAGAATAGTCCTGGAGGAGTACAGGGGTGAACTGACAATAATCAGGGCCGAGGGTACTACAAGGGAACTCATTATACCCGCGATTATTAACGATATGCCCATTACAGCCATTGGAGAGGGGGCTTTCACAAGGAAGGGGCTCAGGCTGGTTTCCATCCCCGATACGGTTGTCGATATAGGAGAGAATGCCTTTTCCTACAATGAACTTACCACCATAGTGATAGGTGACAGCGTGGAAACCATTGGCCGCAGTGCCTTTGCCAACAACAGGATCAACGACCTGACCCTTGGTGAAGGGCTCATAACAATAGGCATGGGAGCTTTTGCCAACAATGAAATCGGGAGACTGAGTATCCCTGACAGTGTTTCTTCCATCGAGCCCTATGCGTTTTTCCTGAATCTGCTAAGAACAATAACAATTCCCGACAATGTTACCTACATTGGAGAAGGTGCTTTTTCAAGCAACAGGCTCTACGATGTTGTACTGGGAGCCAGCGTCGAGGTGATTGGAGACGGAGCTTTTTTTAATAACCAGATTACCAGAATTACCATTCCCGACAATTTAAGCATCCTTGGAAGGAGAGTTTTTGAGGGCAGGTTAACCAGAAGGGTTTCTGTACCTCCTGTTGATTATGTGCTCGAATCCGGGGAGATTCTCTATACTACCTCGAATAATTTTGATACATATTTTACCGCAACCGGAAAACGGCCGGGGAACTATATTTTTTCCCCTGACGGCTGGGAGTTGGAAGAATAAGGAATAAAACCCTTTGCAAACATGGATGTGAAAGGGTATAATTAAGATACGGTTTTTTCAGGAGGACCGATGATGAAGAAAATGACATTTACTTTTGTTCTGTTGATATTTTGTCTGGCTCCGGCTCTGTATGCCCAGCCTGTCACACCCGGCGAATCGTCAACATCCGAGTTTTATTACCATAACGTAACGGTAGAAAGGGTTTTCCCCTATCGGCTGGGTTATATCGTAATGTACAGGGGCTCACAGCATCAGATACATCAGACCTATATACCCATTGAATGGTTCAATACCGGCCCGGCCAGCAAGGCAGAGATTATACAATTAAGGCCTGGCAGTGAATGGCCCTCCATGACTGTCTACTACCACAGGGGAGTGTTCTCCCATGTACGTCTCCGGCTGCGTGAGAGGTCTCATGAGACCTGGGGGCTTGTACGCGCAGGGGTTAATATGGACGAGTACTTTCAGGGCGTAGAAGAGATATGGCTTCAGTTCTGATTGATTCATCCGCAGAAAAGTCTTTAATCGATCTTGTAGACTTTATCAAAGAGGGCAAGAGGTTTCTCATCGCCGGTCATAAAGAGCCGGATGGTGACTGTGTAGGAAGCCAGCTTGCCCTGTCTTCAGTTTTGCAAAGAATGGGCAAAGAGACCGTTCTCTGTGCAGCGGGGCCTTTCAAGCGTACCGAAATAAAAAAATACGAACATCTTTTTACAACCGCTCCGGATGTAATGGAAGGAGATAAGGTTCTTGTCATTGACTGCTCTTCTCCCGATCGAACAGGTGATCTTGAGCTTCTCCTAAAAAGGCTTCCAACAGCGGTGATTGATCATCATGAAACAAACGAATATTCCAGGAGCGGGAATTCCGCCAATGCCAGTGAGCTTATCTTTTTGGATGGTAAGGCTCCATCAACCACGTTCCTCGTTTTAAAACTCATTGATGCCCTTGGTTTTAAGCCAACCCAGGAAGAAGCGGAGATGCTTTTTTTTGGGTTGTGTACAGATACTGGTTTTTTCCGTCATGTGGATGCGGGAGGGGCGGAAATTTTCCGGGTTGCCGCAAGACTTATTCAGTATGGAGCAAATCCAAAAGCTGCCTTTGCCGCAATTCACGGAGGCAAGAGCCTGGATTCCAGAAAGCTGCTTGGCATTGTTCTTTCCAGAGCCGAAACCTTTTTCAATGGGCAGCTTGTTCTTTCGGTGGAGGAGTATGAAGAAACCTGCCAGTACGGAATCGAAGGCCGGGACACTGACAGCCTGTATCAGCTTTTTCAGAGCATTGAGGGAATCGAAGCCATTGTTTTAATCCGGCAGGAAACTCCCGATTATTGCACCGTGGGCTTCCGTTCCCGTGACCAGATTGACGTAGCAAAAATCGCCCAGTCATTTGGAGGGGGAGGGCATAAGAACGCTGCAGGACTCAGAATCGCAGGAACCCTTGGCTCCCTTAAGCAGGAAATTCTTGAAGCCTTTAAAAAGGTATTCAATCCAATAGAGAATAATTAAATCTATCAGTATATATTTTGATTATTTTTCTCACGGCTAAAGTGCCAAATGTAATTTTATTCAGGGTAAAACGCATCCAGACGCCATATTCATATTAACAGCTTTGTTAATCGAAGGAGTCTATTGTGGTGTACATTAAGCCCTTGTCAGAGTTTTTCCGTTTATATGCAAGCGGAGTTATGCCAAGAAATGAATTGGAGGGAAGATTATTTCAGTACCTGCTTGAAAATCCCGGCAGGTATAATGTGTTTGAAAGCGACATGGATCGCTGGGGTGATTTTCTCTCCTGGCTCTACATACGTCTTTCCAGAGCCATTGACCTTTACAAGGATCTGGGCTCGTCTTTTGATTCCTACATTACAGGCATTATCCATACTGCCGCGAGGGAGTACCGTTCAAGAGAGGCTGAACAAAACCTGACCGAATATGCCTGCTGGCAGGCCCGTGCCGAAGAAATGAAACTCTATGAGAGTGAGCCGGTCTACAACGAAGCTCCCAAAACCAAACCGATTTCCACAGATATCAATCCAAGGCAGCTTCTGTTTTTACTTTTAAAATCATATTACTTTGCCACTGAGGAAATGATAGATAAAGTTGCCAGACTGAACAATATCGAGAGCAGTGAAGTTCGCAGATTGATCGATGAACTAAGGAACAGGCGCTCGGAAAAGGATGCTTCTATCCGGGAACTCAGGGACAGGCTTTACCTTCAGCACTACCGTTGTCTTGCATATCAAAAACGGATGAATTGTTCACAGCCGGGAACTGAATATCATGACAGGATGAAGGGAATGTACGAAAGGGCAAGGAGAAGATATAAAGCGATGAAAAAACGCCTCGATGGTAAAAGGAGGGCGGCATCTAACAGAATGATCGCCGAGGTACTGGGCATCCCTCTTGGTACTGTTGATTCGGGGCTTTCCTCCATTAAAAACCGGCTGGCAGCATTCATGTAGATGTGCTAGAATAAGCCCATGCCTACAGTTGACGACAAAAAAATTATTTATACCATGCACCGGGTCTCAAAAAAACACGGTCAGCGTCAGGTGCTAAAAGACATTGGCATCTCTTATTATTACGGCGCAAAGATTGGCGTTCTGGGTCTTAACGGCTCCGGAAAATCCAGCCTCCTTAGAATCCTTGCCGGAGTGGATACGGAGTTTACCGGAGAAACTTCCATTAGTCCCGGCTATACTATTGGTTTTCTGGAACAGGAGCCGCACCTCGAAAGCGGAAAAACTGTAAAAGAGATTGTTTCTGAGGGTGTTCAGGAACTCGTAGATCTCCTTCAGGAATTTGATCAGGTAAGCGAGGCTTTTGCCGATCCCGATGCGGATTATGACAAGCTGGGACAGCGTCAGGCGGAACTTCAGGAGAAAATCGAAGCGGCTGACGGATGGAATCTGGAAATGCGTCTGGAGCTGGCCATGGATGCCCTTCGCTGTCCCCCCGGAGACGAGGTAATTGATCACCTGTCGGGAGGAGAAAAGCGCCGGGTGGCTCTGTGCAGGCTGCTGTTAAAAAAGCCGGATATTCTGCTTTTGGACGAGCCTACAAATCATCTTGACGCGGAAACTGTGGCCTGGCTGGAAAGGCACCTGAATGACTATGCCGGGACGATCATTGCCGTAACACACGACAGATATTTTCTTGACAATGTAGCCGGCTGGATACTGGAGCTGGACAGGGGCGAAGGCATTCCCTGGAAGGGGAACTATTCATCCTGGCTTGAACAAAAAGAACAGCGTCTTGCTCTTGAAGAAAAAGGCGAAAGCGACAGACGCAAACAGCTCCAAAGGGAACTCGAATGGATCCGCATGAGCCCCAAGGGCCGTCATGCGAAAAGCAAGGCCAGAATATCCCAGTACGAAAAGCTGTTCCTGGATGACGAAAGAGAAAAAATCAAGGAGAGCAAGATCACCATCCCGGCCGGCCCACGGCTTGGTTCTCTTGTAATCGAAGCCAAAGAGCTGTCGAAATCCTACCCCCTGGCGGGAGGAGGCAGCCGCCTGCTTTTTGAAAACATGGAATTCACCACGCCGCCCGGTTCTTGCGTAGGGATAATTGGGCCTAACGGTGCAGGTAAAACCACCCTGTTTAAGATTATCACCGGT
>Ga0099364_10010694_pt1 | contig 12602 bp, 4 predicted proteins | sample TergutTh196P3_FD_73070 | JGI IMG/M metagenome (GOLD analysis project Ga0099364, IMG submission 73070) | Microcerotermes parvus P3 segment gut microbial communities from Pointe-Noire, Republic of the Congo - Th196 P3 | ecosystem: Host-associated > Arthropoda: Insects > Digestive system > Gut ... | reverse complement strand
CTTCTTTGGTGTCTAAAGACTTGACTTGTTGCGGCAATTGTTCCAATCGTTTGGTCCCTACCGGAATGGTTGCCCCCGTATGGCGGATAGACAACACTTTAGCGTTCACGAAAACAAAGGCTCTACATTGAAGCTCTTTGTTTACTTCCCGTACACGTTCATAGACAAAGCTGCGTTTCTTTTCGAGGTTGATAGGCGCTTCGTGGTAATTCCTGGTGGTTGTATCCGGATTCCAGTAGGTGAAGTATTGAAGATATTGCGCGCCATAAGCTAAGTTGCTGTACATTTGCATTTTCAGGTGAGCAATATTCGGGATGGGATACGGATCATGTGCTGTGGCTAAAGCGAATGCCCAGAACGGCTTATCTGATTTTCGGGATTCTTCCGCAATCACTTCTAAATTTTCGTAATATCGTTCACGTACCTGATTGTCTTCAACTATCGGGTAAAAATCAAAAGACAATGTCTGAATATTTACCTCTTCAATAAAACGTTGAACATACCGCGTATAGGTGTCTCCCAATACTTCGTCAGGCGCATAATTGGGTAACAGGTTCAGGTAACAGTAATGTTCGTTATCAGTTGCCATGATCCTTTTTGCCCATGCGGCAAGCATCGGAAAGCCGGCACAGGCAGGTTCGTCTACCATATAATAACCGGCTAATCCAGGATGATTTTTCACTTTGTTGACGGTTGCTTCCGGTTCTTTCTCAAGTTCGGGACAGTAAAACAGGGATTTAATACCTACGGCAGCAGCCAAGTCCAATATTTGGAGGGCATCATCAAAATTCTTTGAATGTGTATAGGTGAGGTTGAATCCTGCATCCTTTAACTCTTGATATCGCTCTAAGGTAGCGTCTTCTGACGGTATGCTGTACCAGGCTAAGATGGGAATTTCTTCTTGCGGCTGCGTTTTTCCTTCGCATGAACTGAAGGACAAGACTATCATCATATATGTAGATGATAAAAAAAATAATGATGTAAACTGTTTCATTGGTTTAAAAAATTAATTGTTAAAAAATAATAATTCGTTTCATATTATAATTTAAAATATTCTGACATCTATACCTTCAGAGAGGTAACCTATCAAAAATGTCATTTCGTCTATGTCAAAGGGATATGCCTTATCTACATTATTTTTATAAAAACGTTCGCCCCATGTTTTGATGGTGTTATTTCGTTGGCGGTCAGACCATTGGGAGAATAAGTCGGCGGCTTTTTGCGTATCGCCTAATTTTGCAAGCGCCAAACATTGAAGTAGTGTAGAGAGGTTGCTGCTTGAATGGGTAGATTGGGCTACTTGCCTCAAATACTGTTCCTTTTCTGTCGGATGATTCGCTTTGATTGCAATCATAGCGTTCATCCAATCTTCGAGGCGGGTATCAATCTGGTCGTCGTAGGGTTTCCCTACGCCTAAGTTGCGGGGCCACCGTAAAGCGTCGGCTACCTTTTTCCCTGCTTCGCCTGTTTTTCCTTTCGCCAATGCCTCTACGGCGAGCATCATTTTTATTTCTCGATAGATAAGCCGTCCTCCCGCTTCGCCTTCGAAGGGTAAAATATGGATGACGTTCAGAATCTTTTCTGCTTCATTGTATTTCTTTTGATAGGTCAATGTGCGTATATACAGCGATGCCGTAGGGAAATGTTGCTTGTGTGAGGAATAGAAGGGTTTTAAGATTTGTAATGCTTTTGTATATTCCTTTTTTTCTAATAGATAACAGGTGAGTTGGTGGACATAACGCCATTCGGTTGGGGCAAGCGAGACCGCCTTTTTCAAGTCGCGCTCTCTGTCCGTATCATCAGAAGCCATCCGGGCGCGCAGTGCATAGAAAGGAGGAAAATCCGGTTGGTCGCCTACTTGTGACAGGAGTTCATAAGCCGTAGCCATATTATTTGCCGCGCCATGCAAAAGAGCCAAATAATAGACCGGTTTCCATTCGGGTTGCCCGTTTGTGGGCGTATGCAATACGCCCCTACCATTACCCATTTTTCCCCCATTTCCCCCTGCCGCGTAGCGGCTTCCCCCATCTTCCCCCTGCCGCAACGCGGTTTCCCCTTGCCGCGCAGCGGCCCATTCAAACACCTCTTTACTTTCAGCTCTGAACGGGAATACAAACGCGGGGCTTTCTGCTTCAGCCATTTTCACTAAAGCTTCTACATCGGGTGTATCTTTCGACAAGAAAGCCAACCACCATTTCACTTCGGCGTTAGCTGGGGCGGCTTCTAAAAGTGTACGACTTTTCGATAGCAGGTTTAATTTATAATACCTGATAGCCAATTCGAGGAAAGACTGAACCGGCATTTCATTGCGAATTTTTTCAGAAAAAAGGCTCATATCAGGCGTTGTTTTTTCAAACCACACCATCAGGTTGAATGGATCGAGTGTCAGTATTTTTTCAGCTATTTCGTCTGCATTTCGGCTATCCTGTTTTTGAGCATAGCACAAGTACAGCATCTGTAACCCTTCGATATTGAAGCTATTGTTGATCAGGCTTTTGCTCGCATATTCAGTCGCCTTTTCATAGTCTTTAAGGATGAAATGCAGTTGGCTTATTTCCGTATAAGCTGCGCTACGTTTGGATGTCGTCATCGCGGCTATTTCGAACCCGTCTAATGCGTCCATATATTTCCCTAATTGCCGAGCCGCCCGTCCGTATTCAAAATTGGCATCCGGATCGTAAGTGTCTATAGATAAGGCTTTACGCGCATAATAGTAAGCCGAATCGTAAGTAAAATGCCGGTATTGCAATCGCGCCATCTCGACTAATGATGGGATAAAGAGGGAATCCATCGTTAGTGATTGTCTGATATGCCTTTCGGCAAGGTCGTAAAGGCGCATACCCGAATAATCTCTGCCTAACAGATAATTACCGTAGGACGTTTGATAATCCATCGCTACGGTTTCGGTATTCGGTCTGTCCATCGTTTCGTCTGCCTTACTCCAGAGTTCGCGGTCGCACAGTGTAAGTTTATGTGCAGCGCTTCCGTCGGAGACACGTAAACTCGTTTGGAATGTATTTGCCGTTGAAAGTGCTACCGTTTGCGAGGCTAAAAGTTGCCCGTTGAGGTCGTAAAGTTTGAGCGTATCGCGGATAGCTTGTAACGGAGAGATAGAGACGTCAATAGCGTCCTTTTTTTCGGTAATATACACGACCCCATAAAGGCTTGCGGCTGAAACGCCGCCGGTAGCTTTGAAGGGAAACCAGTATTCCATCCATACGTCCGTTCCGTAAGGCGCAAAATAAAACTGTTTGTATGGCGTATAACTGCTTGATTCTGCGGAATTTTGGTTAAACAACCGTCCGCTCTGCACTTCGAGATATTGTCCGTTGTCGTCGGTCAGCAGTTCTTCCCATATATTGCCTTCATCCGAAAGCGCCCATGTGAAGAATTTTTTGCCTACTTTTTCGTCGCGTTCGGCAAAGTGCATCAATCCGAAATTAGCGTTTGCCCAATAAGCGCCAAAATATGGCGCTCTGATACCGGCTATATGATACGATTTAGCTCCCTCGAAATCATTTTCTGCCCATCGTGACAAGTTTTTACCACGTTTTTCGTCCATGGGCCAAGGGATGATTTCGCCTCCATGCCCGATAGAATAAGCGCCCGGATAAATCAATTCCAAATCGTCGGTCGCATCAATCCCTGTATTAACCCAATTGTAATAGGGTTGGCTATCCGAATTACCGTTGTGCCAAAACGAGGAAGTAGTAAACCAGCCTTTGTCTACGGGCAGATTTATTTCGACTGTCCAACGCGTTCGTGTGAGCAGGTCGAAATCGCTTATCCAGCAACTCGCGCTGCCGTCCGCTTTTTGCGCTGTACGGTAATCTATCGGGAACGAGCAACTTGGCGCATGTCCGATGACGCCATAGTTAAATTCGATACCGCCGCTTGTCCATGCGCCACGTAATGATATATCCCTGAATTTGACTACTTTATTGTCATAGAACAGCTCTTTGCCACATGTTTTGTCTACTACCGACCATACTTTACCGCCTATTTCTGGAAAGATTTTGATTTTCAGGAAATCATTTTCTAAAATCACTACTTTATGCTTTATTTTCACCGGTTGGGTGGTGAAGCCGTCGTAACGAAAATATGGATAAATCTTGCCAAAAACGGGAATCGGGTTGGGATCAGAAAACGGATAGGTGACATACTCCTCTTCCGTTTCCCGGACTTCAGTTATATTTTGCGCCTTTAAACCGGCAGCAAAACATAAAAGAAAAAAGGAGACGGTTAAAATTTTCAGGTAAGTGCGCATAGCTTTTTGTACTTTCCCATTTTCCACATATTCGGAAATTTGTTCGATTAAATTCATGTTAATTAATAGTTTATAGTTTTTTATGAGTAGAGACAAATCCCTATTCTTTTGGAGATATACCTGAGTAGTTACTTTATTTTTTATATAATTCAGGTATTTCCGGGCGTTCATCCTTATCGGAGATATTTACCCTCCAATTCAGTTTGTTCACGTAAAGGTGCCTGAAATCAAAAGGTTGTGGTATCCATGTTCTAAAAAGGTTTCCTTCTTCCCATGTATTGCCTGCCGAAGTAAAATCGCACATCTGCAGATAATGTTTTCCCCCGCTTTCGTCGGCTACGGGAACATCGAAAGTCATCCAAACGGCAGGCATTTCGGGGTTGTCTACTAACTTGATATCAATCGTTCCATCCGTGTTTTTGAGGAATTTGTACCGGTACATCGGGGGCGTCTCTACGCCTGTACGGAACGGAACCAATCGCGTATCAAAAGCCAATACCACTGGTCCGCGCATAATGGCAGCGTCGTTCAGTCCCGATGGCGCGTCAACGACTCTTGCCCTCATGTCGAAAACGATTTCGATACGGTCGCCCTCCGACCATTCTCTTTGAATAGCAGCGTATGTTCCCGGAATCACGTAACCGTCGTATGCTTCACCGTTGACGGATATCTGCGTATGCTCGCTCCATTCGGGAATACGCAGACGGATGGCGAAGGTTTCTTTTTTGGGAATATGAATCGTTGTGGCAACCTGCCCTCCAACGGGATAGTCGGTTTCCATTTTTATGGAAAGATTTTGCCCTCCGGAAGTTTTCATTTGAGCATCCATTTTACTGTACAAGTTGATAACTACGCCTTCGGAAGCCGTCATCACAGCCCACGACGGGGTAAGCAACAATCCTCGAGGTCCGTTGGCTACGCAGCAACTCATCACCACATCGGGAAACTGCAAATGGCTGGGAACACGTTCTCCCATCAGACCTGTAAAATAAGACCACCATTCGCCTTTGGGGGTTTGCGCCGAAAGCAAAGCATTGAAAAGGCTGATTTCGAGTTGGTCGGCATATTTGCTGTCTCCGGTCAGGCGCAACATCTGAAAAAGGAGTTTTATCCATGTGACAGTCACGCATGTTTCCATACCTTGATACATCGGATCGCCCTGGCGCTTTTTACCATTACACCAGATTTCAGCCATCGACCCTGAGCCGACGAGCATGATTTCGTCGCGGATGATGGTGTTTACCAGCGTTATACACGCATCTAAATAGAGCCTGTTGCCGGTAATGCGGTACATTTCACACAAACCTTCGAAACACGACATCATTTCGTAGGCTTTTGGCGCGCCGCTCATTTCCCATAGCGGCGTTCCCGACATCGCTTCCTGAATGAGGCATATACCTGTCGGACTTAATTTGTTGGGGGTGTCCCACGAACGGATGATGTGTTGCGCAAAATCAAGATAACGCTGTTCGCCTGTCTTTTGATAAAGAAGCGCAACCGGTTCGAGGACAGAAGTGGAAGCAAGTCCTTTCCAGCCTATCCATCCGGTAGCGGCAATGTTCACGCCGCTTTCCGCTCCTGCTTCCCGAATCAACAGGTCTGCTTGCTTTTTCGCTGCTTCCAATGCCTTGCTGTTTTTAGTCTGGTCGTGGTAAGCAAGCAACCCCAAAAGCACATATTTACGTCCCCAAATATCCCAATCGCCCAAACGAAATTCGTCCGGGTACGTCCCGATATATCCATCGGGAGTTTGACTTTTTATCAATTCGCTTACAGCGTGCTCAATCACCTTGCTGTGACCTTCGGTAGGCGCATAGCCATAACCCAGCATTGCCGAAGTGAACCATTTGCCCCAAAACTCGCAACGGAAACCCCATTTACCGTCGTTACGCAGATGAAAGGGTTCAACCACGCGGTTGATATCCTGCGCCATCACGCGGTTGTCGATGCACAAGTCTATTTTGCCGCCGAGATAACCATCAATATGCACACTACCATAAGGCGCCGGGGTGAAAATATCATTCACCATGATGTATGAATCATTGGTTATCGCTGTTTTTTTTGTTTGCGCCGAAAGCGTTACAACTATTGTTGCAAGCGCCATAAAAAATAGAAAAAACTTTTTTGTCATAATCTTTTAATTAATTTTAAAAATATATGTAAACGATTTATTCTTCTTCCAAAATGGTTACAGTTCCAAGCAAACCTGATTCCAACAATGGCGAATCTTTCGTATAATGCTTGTGCGTGGTGAATGTATACCGACCGCTGGTACGCGGCGTCCCATTTTTTATCCATTCGGGCCATTGACCGTCGCGGATGCCGTCGTCGGGCAGATGTTCATCACCTATCAGGCGGTTGGGCCACAGGTTCACTACTTCGATTTCTAACAGGTTGCCTTTTGTTTTAACGGCGTTGGTGATGTCCACACGCCATGGCGCCGTCCAGACAATGCCGAGGTCGCGTCCGTTGAGCCGGATGCGCGCCATATTCTTAACATTGCCCAAATCCAAATACAACCGTCGGCTTGCCGTTACCGGCTTGTCGAATGTTTGCCGGTAAACCGCCGTGCCGGAATAATACTTGATGCCGGGTTCTGTGTGCTGGCTCCAGTCGATCAGTTGTTCGAAGGTCGTCTGTTCGGGTCCGCCCCATGCCGGGTCGAATGAAACTGTCCAGGGGGCTGACAGCGCGGCTATTTGTTTCTTTTCTGAAAAATTATTTTTTGAAGAAGACTTTCGTAAAGATGTTTCTGCATGGAAAACGACAAAATAACCCTGATGAACGTCAAATTGCAAAGGAACAACGGTATAGTCGTCGTTGACAGCATATTCCGGTAAAAGCTGTATTTCGCCGGTTATCGGATCCCAAAATTCAGGTAGACGGTCGGTGACACGAAATTTACATTCGACAGTTACCGGTTGATTCGAGCGGTTGGATACGAAATAGATGTCGCGGCCTTTCATCGCACGGTGCGTATAGCGTATCGGTCCCGACGATACGAAATCGGCGGGAATGTTCATTTGCGAGAGAATATTCGCCGTAAAGTCGTATGGCGGATACAGGTTGTCTGCCTGCAGGCGCAAATCCTTGCACCAGATAATTTTTCCCTTGCCGAAACTACGGATAGTCTGCATTTCAGGTATTTCGGTTGATCCCCAAAGTTCCAGTACCAATTCCCGTACTTCCCGGTCACATTCCGGATAATTGGTCAAACTTGGCGACTTTAATGGCGGTAATCCCACAATTGTTGCCCCATCATTCACCAAGTCGCGAATCTTTTTGAGTAATGTTGGCGTCATCGTTTCGAAACAGGGCAAAACTAACAATCGGTATGAAGCGCCTCCGGGAAATACCACCTGTCCATCCTTTACTGTTGCCTGATGTAGCAGATTTGGCGGACATGCGTCGAAATTATAGCCTTTGCGGTCGGGGAGCGGCGTCTCGTTGCGGAAATTAAATCTGTTTCCGGCATCGAGCATGTCGCCTTCGAGCGCCGAAGCCGGAGCGCGGAATACATGCGGCGCACCTTCAGGCGTAAGATAAAGGATATCGGCTATTGTACGACCTTGCTGCAACATGAACTGGCAACGCGAAACGTATCGATGATAGGCGTCTGCCATGTGCCACCACGTTTGATTTCTGTCCCAGTGTACGCCAAAAGGTCCCATGGTCATTCCGGGACGAAATTTATCATCTAAATACTGATGTTGGAAGGTATGATATACCAACCGGTTGATACCTGCGGCAAATGCCCAGTCAGTTTGGTTTTTCATTGAACCGGGGTGTTGTCGCCAGCCATCGTTTTCAGCAGTGAACGATTCGGCAGGCACAACCGGCTGACCAAGCAGGTGAGCCACCGATGATCCTTCTATGGCGGCAAATGCCGTGTTATAGCCATAGCCGACGCTCCAAAATTCAGCCATCGGCATGTCGGCAGCCGACGCCAGTTCAAGGTCGGATGAAGGGTTCATATCGTAAGGCTCAATAGACAGTCCCATGCCATAACGGGCGGCATAACGTTTGATATGGCTGACATGGTTTTCCTTAATCAGTTCCTGTGAGGTTTGCCGCAAATCCCACAGGAAACGTTCGCTGATTTCGCGGCTCTGAACGATCACTCCGGCATACACGGGATAAAAGGGTTGCGGGTCGTATCCTCTGCGACTGATAAATTCTTCGCGGAAACGGGGCGTCCAGTTTTGAGCGCCCATCTCCCAACTGTCCAAATGCAGCATTTGCAGTCCGCCCTTCGGAAGCGCTTTTTTGAAACCGATATGACGGAACAGTTTTCCGACGAATTTGTCTAAATGGTCATTCAGCGCAATGGTATCGAACTTGTCACATTCCAATCCAACGCCGGGTAAAGGCGCCGGGCGTGTTACAGCGCCGTTGTTGCGACTTCCGAAGCGCATCACTGTCCAGCGTCCGGCAGGCACATCCCAGTCAAGAGCGCCATCGGAATTAAGGAGGGCGGTCAAGTCAATGATTTGCTCTTTGTCGACAGCCTGTTCGCCGGATTGTGTTTCCGAAAAGGTAAAATATGATCTCACATGGGGAACAGAACTGTACGGATTCCTGTAATAAAGCGCCTTTTCTTCGATTTCTGTAAGGTACATATTGTTAAATCCATTTTTACTTCCCGGAACAAAATCGATGCCGATGGCAGATGCGCCTGCGGGAAAAGCAAGCACTGCAACATCTTCGTAAAAATCGTCCCATTGGCGTTTCACTTCAGGGGTAAAATTTCCCTCTCCAAAAAATGGTTGTTTGGGCGTCGGTTTGGGTAATGTGACGGTCTTGCGTCCTGTCCCCGATACATCCACTGAAGAGGCGACTAAATGCTGCATCGACTGCGCTGCATCGACCCAGGGACCGCCACTGCCCGTCCATCCCGGTCCCACGCCCAGCGTGATGTCGATACCTAACCTTTCGCACTCCGCCACAGCGTGTCCGAACATATCCATCCACACGTCGCTTAAAAAATCGACCGATCCGCGCGGTACGCCTACGTTCACTTCTAAATAGACCACGTAGCCGATTCCCGCCTTTTTCATGGATTCCAAATCTTTCGTCATGGCTTCCTTCGACAGGTTTCCGTCCATAAAATACCAGTATACACCGGGACGGGAAGCATCGGGAGGATTGATGAATCCCTGTTTCAGCGACGAATAATAGACCTCTGTTTCTTTTTTGTTACACCCCATCAGCATGGATGCTGCAAGAAACAGGAAAAAGGGCTTGAAATAACTGAACTTTTTCATAGAATTATTTATTCCTGATACACAAAATTAAACCTTCCACTTGGTGCAACATCACCATTGAGATAGAAATCCATGATATCGCCTTCGTCCTGCATGTTGTCCGACCATTTGAACGCTATATTGATACTGTCCGATAACTGCAACAAACTGCGTGGTATTCTCATTTCAAGTTTGTTGATGGAAACTTTGTAGTCGGCCTCACCTGCTTTTTCCCAATTCCAGCCGCCTGTATTTTTTTCAACATCGGCTTTCCCATCGTTTGGATTTACGCGGTTCACTATAAAGTCATATCCTTCCCAACCCGTTTCTCTATTGCGGTCGGTATCTATCAAAAGGCGCATCCATGCGCGATCGGATGATGGTGTGATTGGCTGCGCCGTTTCGATATAAAAATACACGTATTGCTCATCACGTGCAACTTTTGCGGCGACAAAATCGTTGCGTCCCGTTGTGTTGGTAAAGTGAATCCCTTTCCAACCGGGGCTGTCTCGATACATGGTGTTTCCTTTGTACGTTGCATATTTGGGCGCCACCCCAATCCAATCGCTGAACAAACCGTCGATAGTGATGGTTGTTGGGTCAGACGGCTTGTCGGGCTTCGGCAAGCCTTTGAAACGACGGATATTGGCAACCATCTGATAATAATAGTTATCGCCATGCCCGCCTTTCATCGGTTCGATGTCGCGGCTACATTCCTGATTGAACTGGTCGGGGAAAGCATTGGTTATTCCCTGCCACAACTCGTATCGTCCGGCAAACCATTCATTCCATCCAGTGATGAAAATGAACTGCGGATTGATATCCAGCGCCCTGTCCCATTGTTCCTGAAAATTATATCCATGGTTGACAGCGCCTTCAGTAGTGATATGACCATTTTGGTTGGTATAACTCCGACTGAAAACGTTGGGTGCGTTCATTGCCGTCAGTCCCAGTTCGTTCGACCAGTTTTGGGCGACGCCCACCGTCATTTGTTCGTTCGCGAAAAGATGTTGTGGATAAATTTCAAGCCACCCCCAATGGTCTGCCCGTGTGGCTCCCCTGTTGTATACCGGTTGTCCGGGACGAAATGTGAAATAATTTCTTATATCAGCCGATAAATTTTCAGGATAAGCCATGATGAGCGGTTTTCCTTTCCACATAAAAAACAAATCCTTATACGTACCCGGCAGATACAGGTCTCTGTATATTTCGTTGATAGCCTCGTTGCTTCCGGCGGTAGCAGAGAAAGCCATCAGAAACGCAATCTGTGGCGTCTTTACGCCGTCGGCTCTTGCTTGCGTCCATACTTTACACAGTTCCATGTACGAATCTTTCCATGTGAAATTTGCATTGGTGCAGTCGAAAAACACGACGTCTACGCCGGCGTCTGCCAGCATTTCCGCATGTTTGCGCAATACCCACTGATCAGTGGTGCGGTAATAGCCAAACAACGGTTCGCCCCAAAAATAATGGGTCACATCTGCGGGCCACACAGGGCTATTGAAATCGTAAAGAGCTTCGGGATGTAGTGCGAGGATTTCAGACGAAGTGCAAGTCCGATTTAAAATATGAAAAGATGTATGCCACGACCAGTAAAAAAGCCCCACATATTTGCCTGTTTTCAAGGGACCAATATCTTCGTATTCGGGAAGTTTACGTCCTAATGCGTCTGTAGCCGTGGTGACAATTGTAGCGTACGCATCAGGGTCGGGTTCAACCACCGGAGCAGTCACCTTTACCGGAACTTCTCTTCTTATTTGGTTGTTGGCAATAACCGTTATTTGCGTCAAACCGATGCCTTCGGCTGTTACCATCCCCGACGGCGAAACAGTAGCTACGGCATTGTTGCCCGACGACCATGCGTATACGACGTCAGTGGCTTCTTCAGGTAATACCGTTGCCGTAACTTGTTGCGAATTGGGCATACCGCCATAAACAAGAGAAATGGAGGACGGAGAAACCGTCATATCCGTCAGTCCTACGGATTTATCCGGTTTTTCTTTTTCTTCTTCCTTGCAACCTGCAAGCAGCATGGCGGATATACCTCCTACTGAAATAAAAAGCCAAGCAAAAAAACAGGCTATTTTTTTTGATTTTCTATTATTCATGATTTTTTTGCTTTTTAATTTAGATTATTTTAAACCTTAACTGTTCTAAATTCTACTTCAATTTTCAACTGTCAACAACATTCCGTTTCCCGGTGCAAGCCATTTCTGCTCGCCTCCAAAATTCACCATTCCTTGATTGAACTGGCTGACGATCATCATCCGTCCCTTTTCCTTGAATTGAAGGTCAAACACGATGGACGAATGCACATTCTTGTTGACAACCATCGCATACGGTTTTCCGGCGTTATCCGTAAATTCGCCGACCAACAGCGTATCGCCTTTGACTGATTCCACAAGTTTTGCCGAATCAATACCCTGACCGTATCGCGGAACAGTACCGGTATGGAATACATTGACGCTTTTCAACTTGCTATAAACCGGAACGAGCGAGTGAATCTGAAGATTGATGTACCGCATCATCTCCCATGTTTTTGTGTGGTTTCCGAAACGGTCTATCGGTGCGAGACGGTAATTGCCAAATTGTGGCGTGAAATAGGTAAAATACCCGATCCCTTTGCCGCCGTAGGCTAATGTGGAATAAACCTGAATAGCCAGCGTCGCATCGGAGGGTTCGGCGTAATTGAAATGGGTATTGCCTAAAATAACGTTCCAGAATGGGATACCGGCTTGAAGCGACTTATTGCGAATCAAATCCAGATTGCCGAAAAAAAAGTCTTCATTTAATCGCCCGCCCTCGTGAAGCGAATAATTGTCATACGAGATGTACGGCGGCTTGCAGATTTCTAAATATTGGTCGATATAATCCCTATATGCCTTTGACATGTCTGCCGGCGAAAAGTCCGGTAAAAGGTTGATATACGGCATCACATTTTGCTTCTTGACCGCTTCCGACCATACTTTCAACAGCGGAAACGCCGAGAATGACGGTTCGTCTTTGAGGTAAATCGCATACACCGCTTTCCTATCATCGGGATCGGGAATAGATTCCATCAGTGTTTTGATTGTTTGCTCAGCTTCTTCCTG
>Ga0099364_10010693_pt1 | contig 12603 bp, 12 predicted proteins | sample TergutTh196P3_FD_73070 | JGI IMG/M metagenome (GOLD analysis project Ga0099364, IMG submission 73070) | Microcerotermes parvus P3 segment gut microbial communities from Pointe-Noire, Republic of the Congo - Th196 P3 | ecosystem: Host-associated > Arthropoda: Insects > Digestive system > Gut ... | reverse complement strand
TAACGTGTCGTCCCATCAGACATGGTTAGCTGTTGGGTACAAGATAGGGTGAACGATGCTGATTTTGGTGAGTACAGCGTCAACCTTGATGTAGATGTTGGGCTTGAGTAGCCGTAGACCGTGGTATTTGCCGGTATGGTAACGGTATAATCGCCGGAAACATTATTTATCACTGTAAGCGATGGTTGTTGCGGTTGGGACTGTGGCGGCGTTGTCGATTGTCCCGCCCAGATAAACCGTGCTTCGAGTGTCATATTTTGTACTCACAGTAAATGGGGTCATAAACAGCTTCCTTTACCTCATCTTTCCGGAGCAATGAGGACTTGTTGTGTGATAATCCGCGCACAATGGTTTTGTACTATACGAGAGCGCTAAGAAGCCAAAGAGCCTTGACGCCCTCTTTTTTTGCGCAAAAACACATCAAAACAATCCGGGGAACTGCTGGGAATATTGCAGATGATATTAGGTTCTAAAATTAGCGTAAACACGGCGCTTCAAGCGACCATTTAGCTGAAAATCCATTGCTTGTCTCATTTGCATCTGCTATAATTGGGGCGATGTAAGGGCAAATTACTTGTGTTTCCATTACCCATAGATTCCGTCACGTCTCAAGACATAACTCGTGATTAGTTACATGGGAGGTACCCGCCTAAATGAGCGTTGATATAAACAGCCTGATTGCAAGAGGCGAGGGCATTGATATTGAGTTTAAGAAGTGTACCAACAAACTCACTAATGATGTTTACGAAACTGTCTGTGCCTTTTTGAATAGGATAGGCGGACATATTATCCTCGGTGTCAAAGATGACGGCGAAGTTTTAGGCGTTGAGCCTTCTGCCGCAGCACAAATAAAAAAGGATTTCGTAACCACAATAAATAACCCGCAGAAAATCTCGCCACCGTTATATACGAACGTTACTAAGTACATGGTAGACGGGAAAACGGTCTTGTATATCCCCATACCAAACAGCTCACAGGTGCATCGGCTGAGCGGCAGGATTTTTGACCGCAACGAGGATGCCGATATTGATATTACTGACAGCACATATACCGTCGCCGACCTATATGGCCGAAAAAGCAATACTTACTCTGAAGTCAGAGTATTTCCATACGCCGGAATTGAGGACTTAGATGCGGGCCAGATCGAACATGTCCGCAGATTAGCGCGGTTTCAAAAACGAGAGCAGTCCCATCTGTGGGATGCTCTGAGTGATTTAGAGTTGCTCCAAAGTGCAAACTTGTATGGGAAAGACCCTAATACCGGCAGAGATGGATTGAACCTTGCGGGTATACTCTTGCTTGGAAGCGAACAGTTGATAGCATCTGCTTTGCCGCATTATAGGACAGATGCCATATTGCGCGTTGATAATCTGGACTGATATGATGACCGCGACGATATTAGAGTGAATCTTGTTGACAGCTATGATCGTCTAATGGCGTTTATTGCCAAGCACTTGAACGACCCGTTTTATTTGGAAGGAACGCAGAGGATAAGTATAAGAAATAAGGTTTTCAGGGAAGTTTGCTCGAATTTATTGATTCATCGGGAATTTTCAAACGCATTTCCGGCGAAGCTCATTATTGAGAGCGGACAAGTCCGAACAGAAAACGCAAACCGTCCAAACGGTTACGGAGAGATAGACCTGGATAGTTTTTCACCGCTTTCAAAGAATCCGATAATCTCAAAGTTTTTTCATGAAATTGGGTTAGCTGATGAACTTGGTTCGGGGTTCAGGAATCTCACTAAGTATGTTCCCCTTTACTCCGGAGGGAAACCGCAATTGGTTGAGGGCAACATATTCACAATGACAATTCCGATTCCTGATGAGAAAGTGAAAAAACTGATTACTGGGTCGGACACCACCACAGTCACCCACCAAGATACCCTACCAGTTACCCCACTAGATAAAGTTGAACAGATATTGAATTTCTGTGCTACACCACGAAGTCGTATTGAAATACTAAATTTGCTGGGATTGAAAGATAAAAACAGTTTCGTTAAGGTTTACTTAACCCCGCTTTTAGATAGTAAGCGCCTTTTTATGACCATACCGGATAAACCGACGAGCCGAAATCAAAAGTATGTAACGAAAACTCCGTTTTAACAAGTGGTGATGTCTGCTATCGCAATACGTTAAGGTGGCGGTTCGCGTATCCTCTGACAACCTATACTTCGCAAGGACGCTATATAAAATTAATCCTGATAAGGTGGAAAAATTGGTCGCGAAAGGCAATCTTTTTCCCTTGATATAGCTGGTGGCCAGGCATATAATAAACGTGCAGGGATTGAGAGGACAGAACGGGCAGCCGTCGCCCTTGTTTGGAGATGCGGGAGTGTCGCCCCGCCTCAATCCTTAGTATGGAATTGTTGTGAGCGGGATGCCGTGTGGTTTCCCGCTTCTTCTTATTATGATCAAATTGCTAAAGTCTTTTTCTGCCCGTTCTTCAATGAATGACTCCTTTGTTTTCAGAAAAATCATACACAAGTATCCCCTATTACAACGAAATGAATGATTTTACACCCGTTGTACCGACCGTTAATGTAATCATTCAATTTGGGACGGGCAAGCCCGTACCCTACAACGATGCGCGAAAACAATTCATGTCTATGTTTGGCACAAATGGCTACAAAGTATAGTCTTTTACAAGCAGTTCCTCCGAGTCTGAGCTAAAATTTTTTTAAATCCACTTGACAATACAATATATATGTTGTATTGTCAAATAACAACAAACAAGTTGTATTGATCCTGATTAAGGAGCATTGCATGAATGTACACACATATAAGACCGTTGGCGGTAAAGATTTGATTCTTGAATACATCAATGGTCTGAGCAAACCTGAAACCGTTGACGGTTTGTCAGTATTGGAGCATTTTAAGAAAGACGAGCTTGAAAAATTAACAATTGAACCTTGGCGCGGAAAAATCCATGAAGTCTATTTTTACAAACATAACAGGATTTTTTATGTCGCTGTTGACGGCACGGACGCTTATTTGCTTCATGCTTGCCGGAAGCAGAAAAACAAAACTGAAAAGACCGATAGCGCAATTGTTGTAAATCGGGCAAAGGAATTAGGAAAAACCCTATCCAAAAACTTTATATAATGGAGGGATCAGTCATGCCATTTGAGAAAATTGATGTAGGCCAAATTATTGAGGAAAAGAGAAGCTCCGATCCAGAATTCAAGGAACTTTGGGATGGCAGTCGGACAGAGTATCGAATACTTGGCGAACTCGTAAGGTTACGGAAGGAAAAAGGGATAACTCAGGTGGAACTTGCACAAAAATCCGGATATAAGCAACAAGTCATATCACGCATTGAGAAAAAAGAAAACAGCCCTACATTGAAAACTCTATGTAGTTTGGCAGATGTTCTTGATGTTGATATTGTACTTGTACCTAAGGGGCAACCCGGATAAATGACGGACTAGGATTGACCGAGGCGGCTGATATAGCCGCCTTTTTTTGAATGACACAGCTTATAAGGCTCCTATTTGATTTATCAGGCCGCCGATGAACAGCGCCGTTACGATGGTTGACAGCGTGATGATCGCCGCGACCTTGATTTTAAACTCCCTTGTCAGGATAGCGAACACCGACAGGCAAGGAATATACATCAGCGACACCGCGCCCGCCACGAACGCCTGCAGGGTGGTGAGGTCAAGCGCGATAAGCGGCGCAACGGACATTTCCCGGCGGATGATGCCAAGAATAAGCCCGGTCACAGCCTCCGGAGGAAGCCCCAACCATTGCGAGACTAGCGGCTGCGCGTAGTAAGCTATGGCATCCAACGCGCCCGTTTCCTTCAACAAAGACGCCGCGACTATAGCGATCAGCATGGGAACCTCCGCTTCGAGCAAAAAGGACTTCATGCGGATCGCCAGCTTCCTGAAATAAGCCCGCCGCTCCGGAACAAGAAGATTCGGCACTTCGAGCAAAAGCGGATCCACGCTGCCTTTGACTATTTTGCCGGCGACAAGCGTAGTGACGACGAACATAAAAAAGGCGAACAAAGCCATAACGGGCATCATCCACCAATCGAACCCGGCCATCAAGCTGACAAGCGCCCCGGTCTGCGCGATGCAAGGAACCGCAAAACATATTGCGGCGCTGACGACGATGCGCTCCTTGCGCGACGTGGCGGCTCGGGTCCCGATGATCGCGGGGGCGGCGCAGCCAAACCCAAGGATCGCATAAATAAGGCTGCCACCCTGCACGCCTAGCTTACGCATGACATTGTCGAACAATACGCTGAACCTCGGCAAATAGCCGGAATCCTCAAGAAACGAAAACCCGACGTAGAAAAGCAGAACATAGGGAAAAATGAGCGCAAGGATCCACTCGAAGCTGATGACGAAAATGCCATATTCGCCAATCAGAATATTTAAGAAAACACCCTCGGGTATGAACGATGTAAAAACCATTCGGAAAAACGGGACTATCGCATTGTGGACCAACGGCAACAGCAGCCACTCCCTGAGCCCTTCCCCGCCTAAAACCACTACTCCGATAAGCAACGCTACGACCAAAAACGCAATTGGCAGCCCCGGCATGGGTTTCATCATGTTCTCGCTCAGGCGGTCGATAAAACCCCGTTCGGACACGCTTTTTATGCTCACGCGGCGGCTGATCAGCTTTGCCTCGGCCCAAATATCGCTTTGGCTGACAAGGCCGGACAAACAGGAAGCGCTTTCCCCGCAATCCCTGCAAACCGTGTGCGCGGGCTTGCTCTCGGAATTCAATACGGCTTCAAGCTGCTCCAAAAGCCCGTCGAAACCCTGCTTTTTCACGGCAACCGTGGGCACGACAGGCACGCCAAGCTCCTGCGACAACAGCTTGGAATTTATCGTTATCCCACGGCGCTCGGCCACGTCCAGAATATTCAGGGCGCAGACCATGGGGAAACAATACCGCTTGATCTCAAGGGCCAGGGAAAGGTTTCTCTCCAAGTTAGTCCCGTCTAACACACAGATGACGGCCTCCGCGCCGCTTTCCATGAAACGGGCGGCGACGGCTTCGGCTTCGTTCGTCGGCGAAAGCGAATATGTGCCCGGCACGTCGATCAAAGTATACTCTTTGCCGCCAACGGAAAAGTTCCCTTCCAGATAGCTGACCGTGGTTCCTGCGTAATTCGAGCTAATGGCATTGATGCCCGTCAGTTCCGTGAAAAAAACGCTTTTGCCCACATTTGGGTTGCCCATCAGCAGGATCTTGTTCCGCTTATTGATTACCTTGTCATCCTGCGCCACATCATGGCATGAGCTCACGACGCGGTCACCTCTATGCGCTTTGCGATATCCTTGCCCAAAGCGACATAATATGCGTCCTCCACATTGAGCAGCACAGGCCCGCCGAAACCGTATCTGTTCCGCACGGCGACCTGCGTCCCGACGCGCAGCCCTATATTTTCAAGCAAACTAATATCCGGCACAGCGGCGACGATAAACGTGTCCGACTTATTAGCCTCGTATAAATTGATCGTATCCATGCGAAACACCCCTATTTCATAACAACGTAATCGACCCGCAGAACGAACTCGAAACCAGTTAGGCTTTTCTAACCACCCCCATGTTAGCACAAACTAACCACCCTTGTCAATAGGGTAATGCAAAAAAGTTTATCGTAAATTTTTAATGGTCATGGTAGGATGTTTGCCACATATTGAAGCCATATACCTTATTTGTTTTCCGTTTTACAATGCCGATCATTTTAGGAATCCATGCACTTGTAGGGCGCGACGCCCTCGGCGCGCCGTCATTCCTGTCGATTAGCACAATCATATGTATGTGATTTGGCATGACAACGAATTTATCTACGGAAATATTTGAATAATACAAAGGGGTGTCTTCTATTTCCTTGTGAATAATCTGTCCATATTCTGACAATTCTACATTTTTCGGCGCGCCGGGGGCGTCGCGCCCTACATGCGGGTATCGGGACGCTCGTATTGCGGCGCGCCGGGGGCGTCGCGCCCTACATGCGGGTATCGGGACGCTCGTATTGCGGCGCCTCGGGCATCTTGCGCCCTGCATAATAATCAGCAAGACCTTTCTCCATCTCAGCGCCAGACTCCTTTGGTCAGATTTTACCACGAAGAATAGCAATTAGCAATGCATTGAAATCGTATTGTAGGAAAAATCGCATCTGACAAAAGCCGCTTTACAGAACGGCTGGGGCGCAGTATAATGACAAAAGCCAAACCCACGCGGGAAGAATAAATCTTTCACAGCGCGGGCTTGACATATTCGTGGTGCGAGAGAGGAGACTTGAACTCCCACGCCATTTGACACACGCCCCTCAAACGTGCCTGTCTACCTATTCCAGCACTCTCGCAAACGCAACAATTATTATATTTTGAAAAAGCAGGTTTGTCAACCGATATTTCAAAATTGGAAAAACACGAGGTATAAAAACAACATGAAAACATTGCTTACAGGCGGGGCGGGATATATCGGCTCACACATAGCGGTAGAACTGCTTGAATCCGGCCATGACGTGATAATCGCCGACAACTACTCCAACAGCACCCCGGAAGTGATCAAAAAAATCGAAGGAATAACCGGAAAACCCATCGCGGCGCACGACCTTGACGTATCCGACAAAAACAGCATGGAAAACCTATTTCGCGAAAACACGCCCGACGCCGTCATCCACCTTGCGGGGCACAAAGCCGTCGGCGAATCGGTAAACGAACCACTGAAATACTACAGGAACAACCTGGACTGCACGCTGACGCTGCTCGAAACCATGAAACGCCACAACGTCAGCAAGATCATATTCAGCTCATCCGCGACGGTATACAGCGCGCAAGGGCACCCCCCCTACACCGAAGACATGAAAACAGGCGAATGCACAAACCCATACGGAAGCACCAAACACATGATCGAGCAAATAATCGCGGACACCGCGGCAAGCGGATGGCTCACAAGCGTCATCCTGCGCTATTTCAACCCTGTCGGGGCACACTCGAGCGGCCTTATCGGAGAATCCCCGCGCGGCATCCCAAACAACCTTATGCCATACATACTGCAAGTCGCCTCCGGGAAACTCCCCGAACTAAACGTATTCGGAAACGACTACCCCACGAGGGACGGCACAGGCGTACGCGACTACATACATGTCGTCGATCTGGCAAAAGGCCATGTGGACGCGCTGAAACACTGTGAAAACAACACAGGCGTAGAAATATTCAACCTCGGCACAGGCACCGGATACAGCGTGCTGGAAATGCTCGGAACCTTTGAACGCATAAACGGAGTCCCCATTCCGCACAAAATCGCCCCCCGGCGCGCCGGGGATCTGCCCGAAACCCTCGCGGACGTCAATAAAGCGGAGAAAATTTTAGGATGGAAAGCCAAACTGTCAATCGAGGACATGTGCCGCGACGCATGGCGCAGCCACCGAAACGCAGCCCCCTCGTAACCTGACCCCTGTCCCCTCGTAACCCCGTCTCCTGACCCCTGTCTCCTCGCGGCCAGCAGACCGTATTCACGCCTTTCTGTACATCCCCCTGATGAGCATCGAAGAATAAACGACGTTGATTACTATCAGCGCAATGAAAATTAATTTGATGCTGATATCATGACCGTCCGCCAATGTTACAAAACAAAAATAAATCGCCGAGAAGAACGAAAAAACCGTCCTGGCCGGCGCGGGCTTATTATAAACGAAACCTGATGTGAAATAAAACCCGAGGGTCGAAGCGACTATCGCAAGGCATTGATAAGAATAACTCAGCAGGATCGGATTCGATGAATTGCGCGAATAGAAAAGAATCAGCCAGAAACACATGAAAACCGTCGGGATGACGCTAAGCCCAAATTTCGACTTACGGCGCGGATCCTGATACATATCCACGGCAAAAACGGTCACGGAAATGGCCGACAGCGCCGACAACATGGAAAAACAAATCTCAACAAACGGTATGGCCCCAAAAGCACCCAAATCGAAAAAGTGCTTTATTGTCGCCCCAAGCCACGCAAGCCCGATAATATGGAAAATGAACGGATACGCCAAAGGCTCGGTTCCAAAAGCGTTTTGAAACCCCATCGGCGAGGAATACTTGCGCCTTACACGAAGCGAGAATAGCAAAATCAACGCCAAAAACACAACGGAAAGCGCGATCAGCGCATGCGTTACCAAGGCCCCTGCCCTGGGGAGCGGCGGCCCAATAAGTTGCTCTTCAAACACGCTCCAAAGCTCCAGCATCCTGAGATAGTACCCAAACGCGCCGGCCATGAGCGCGAAGAACGGCATAAAAAACGCTGATTTTCGCATACATTCAGTCCAGTCACATGTTTAATCCAACTGCATTCTACACCCAACGCACTACTGCGTCAATACTGAAATCTACTCGCGGCCTTGCGCCAGAAAACGTATCGCTTCGGCGTACCCTTCAAAACCCATTCCGGCGAACGTCTTTTCGCACGCCAGCGCGGCATACGACGTCTGCCGGAACTCTTCGCGTTCGCTGATATTCGACAAATGCACCTCCACGGCAGGGATTCCGACAGCCTTCAACGCATCAAGAATCGCAATGCTCGTGTGCGTGTACGCCGCAGGATTGATCACAATGCCGTCAAAACGCCCGTATGCCGCCTGAATCTCATCCACTATCGCGCCCTCATGGTTGGACTGCACGCACTCGACCTCCACGCCCAACTCATCGCATACATCCCGAATGAAGCTCAACAGCGAAGCATAATCGCGTTTCCCGTATATATCCGGCTCCCGCAAACCGAGCAGATTAATATTCGGCCCATTGATAACAAGCAATTTCACCAAACCGCCTCCAATACCCGCGCGGCGGTCAACCCTGGCGCCGCTTCCACATTAACGGCGTGATCGCACCAATCCGCGTAAATTTGCAACCTCTGCTTTGCGAGGGCTTGGACGCCATCCCTGCCGGACAGGGGCCGCCCATCCGTTATGAGCTCGGAAAGATCGCGCTTCAGATAAACAATGACGCTGTTTTGCCGCAGCAGGTCAAGATTCTCAAGCCGCGTTACCGCACCCCCTCCCGTAGCGATTACGATGCCGCTCTTGATGGACTCGGCGGAAAGCGCTTGCGTTTCCATCCGCCTGAAAACGCCTTCGCCATCCTCGGCAAATATTTCAGGAATCGTCTTCCCCGCCGCCGCGCCGACCAAATCGTCGATATCCGCGAAAGGCCGCCCCATAGTTTCCGCAAGCAACCTGCCAACCGTGCTCTTTCCGCACCCCGGCATGCCGATCAGCGCGATGTTTTGAGTCTGTTTGAGAACAGAAGCATTGATCGAATCCATGGCCGGGCGCAGCGCGCCCTCCCCCACGAACAGGCGGCTTGCCATCTCCGCCTGAGCGGTCAGCATGACAAGCCCGTTCACGCACGGAACCCCGATCCGTTCGGCGTCAAGAAGCAGTTTTGTCCGCAAAGGATTGTAAATCAAATCCGCTATGCCCGACAACCGCTCAAAGCCATCCAAAGAAATCGGGCTGCTGCCGTTGCCCGGATACATTCCGACCGGCGTCGCGTTTATTATTATTTGTGCGTCATAATGCCGCTCAAGGTTGCCGTAGTGATTCTCGCCCCTGCGCGAAACCGTCACTATCTCCCCCGCGCCAAGCCTGTCCAACACTGCCCTCACGGTGCGCGCCGCGCCGCCGTCGCCAAGCACCAGCGCTTTTTTCCCGCTCGGGTCGATGCCTCCCCGCTCGAGCATCACGCGGAACCCGTGATAGTCCGTGTTGTGCCCGCGCAAAGCCCCGCCCCCGCCTTTGACGATGGTGTTCACGCTGCCAAGCATCCGCGCCTCCTCAGACAGGTCGGCACAGTAAGGGATTACGGCCTGCTTATAAGGAATGGTCACGTTGATCCCGTCAAACCGCTTCTCGCGCATAAATGAATCAAGATCCCCGGGACTCACCTCATAAAGCAAATACTCATATTCCCCAAGATAACTATGAATCAAAGGCGAAAAGCTATGCCCCAGTTTCTCCCCCAAAAGCCCGAATGTTTTTTTCATGTTCACCTCATTGACGCATCCCTCGTCCTCTGACCCCTGACCCCTGTTCCCTCGGGCGCTTGCGCCCGTCATACCATCTCCGAATAACTGCCGAGGTAATGAAACTCCTCGCACATGTCCTCAAGCTCACACATAAGCTGGGCGAACTTATCCGAATAAATGGATGTTTCGAGGTCGAAATAGAACATAAACTCGAAATCGCGGTTTGGGATCGGGCGGCTCTCCAACTTTACGATGTTGACGCCCAGGGTATATATGCGGCCCAACACCCTGTAAAGCGCGCCCGGCTTATGGGCGGTCGTCAGCATAATGCTCGTGCGGTCCGCGCCGGGATAGATTTCAAGGTCTTTAGAAATGCAAATGAATCTCGTATAATTATTGTCCCTGTCCTGCACCGAAGCCTCCAAGCATTTCAGCTCGTACAGCTCACAGCACGAACGGGAAGCCAAAGCCGCGACATCGTCCCGTTTTGCCGTCGCCACCATCTTCGCGGCCTCAGCGGTATTGGCGGCGGGCGTGATTTTCACATCCTTGCCAAAACCCTTCAAGTATTCCGCGCACTGGTGGATCGCCTGTTCATGCGAGATGATTTCGCGTATGTCGCCCTTCTTGACGCCTGGCTTCGCAAGCAGATTGTGGTCGATTTTCAGCCGTACGCTCCGCACTATCTTAAAACTGTGGCGCATCATCAAATCGTATATCACATTGACCGAACCGGCGGTGCTGTTTTCCAAAGGAAGCACGCCATATTTGCAAAGTCCGTCCCGTATTGCCGAAAACACCCCCTCGAAGCTGGTGAAATAAAGTATGTTCGGTTCGGCAAAAAGCCTGTCGCAAGCGATTTGCGAATATGCGCCCTCGACGCCCTGACACGCCGCCAACGCATGCTTGGGGAACACCTTTGCCGTGTTTTCCGATGCGTCCGTGATAATTCCGCCAAGCTCCGAGGCGGCGTTCAGGACGCTCCCCTGATGGGCACGGCTGAGTTCAAACAACAGGCTGTACAGCATATACGCATATGAGCGAAGCTCATCGCCGGCCTTTTCGCCGATATCGGCAAGCTTGTCCCTTTCCCGCGCGGAATCAAGCACGGGCATGCCCTGCTCCTTTTTATACCGCGCGATTTGCCACGAAATGCCCATCCGCTCCTTAAACAACTGTAAAATCCGATCATCCGTCTCATCGATCCGCGCCCGTAAATCCTGTAAATCCATTTTATTTAATTCCTCCTAATATCTAAGTAAATTGGAAAAGCCTCCGTCATTGCAGCCTCCGTCCTAACTCTCAACTCTCAACTCTCAACTCTCAACTCCCCAAATACGCATCATACAATGCGATTGCCGCCGCCGCCTCCACGCACGGGACCGCGCGGGGGACAATGCACGGGTCATGGCGCCCACGCACATGCAAAACCGCATTTTCAAGCTTGGCTAAACTCACGCTGTCCTGTTCCATCCCAATCGACGGCGTAGGCTTAATGGCGGCGCGGAAAATCAGCGGCATGCCGTTTGTTATCCCGCCCAATATGCCTCCGCTGTGGTTTGTGCGCGTCTTCACCTTTCCCCCGTCCATATAAAAACAATCGTTGTTCTCCGACCCTTTGCGCCCGGCGCCTGCAAAACCACTGCCAAACTCGATCCCCTTGACCGCAGGGATGCCAAAAACGATTCCCGCTATTCGGTTTTCGATACCGTCGAACATAGGGTCGCCCAATCCGGCCGGCAAGCCAATCGCGGCGCACTCGACGATGCCGCCCACCGAATCCGCATTCCCCTTAGCGGCCAAAATTTGCCCTACCATCAACTCGCCCGCTTCCCTCCGCACAACGGGCAATGGGTTGTCGCGTACCGCGTCCAAGTCTTCAGCCGAAACGCATGCCGCATCGAAAGGATCGTCCCGCGCATCGCCTATCTGCAGGATATGCGCGCCTACGCGAATCCCCAAACCTGACAAAATCTGCAAGCAAATCCCCCCCGCCGCGCACAGCGGGGCGGTCAGCCGTCCGGAAAAATGCCCGCCGCCGGCCGAATCCTGATGCCCGCCGTACTTCACATGGGCGGCATAATCAGCGTGCGAAGGACGCGGAATGTCCCGTATTTCACGGTAATCCTCCGAACGAACGTCGTTGTTGCGGATGATAATGGCAAGCGGCGCGCCGCAAGTCACTCCGGATACAAGCCCTGAGAGGACCTCAGGCTCGTCATCCTCCGAGCGCGTCGTAGAAAGTTCGCTCTTTCCCGGCGCCCTGCGGCGCATGAAAGCCCTCAGCTCGTCCATATCCAAGCCAACTCCCGCCTCAATCCCATCTATGACAACCCCAACCGCGCTGGAATGGGACTGCCCAAAAATAGAGATCTTAATCATTTTACCATATATTGAAGACATATCAACACCCCTCAACTCTCAACTCTCAATTATTTGTTAGCTTTCAGCATCTTGCGCTCTGAAGGCTTACAATTCAGTGCCGGCGAGGAAGACGTTTATTTTGATTCCGAGAAGCGGAGCATGGATGCGGAGCGCCGCGATTAGGTCGCATGGATGCGACTTATCGCGAAAGGAATCAAAAAAACGTCTTTTGAGCGCAAGGCACTGTTACCTCA
>Ga0099364_10010692_pt1 | contig 12603 bp, 9 predicted proteins | sample TergutTh196P3_FD_73070 | JGI IMG/M metagenome (GOLD analysis project Ga0099364, IMG submission 73070) | Microcerotermes parvus P3 segment gut microbial communities from Pointe-Noire, Republic of the Congo - Th196 P3 | ecosystem: Host-associated > Arthropoda: Insects > Digestive system > Gut ... | reverse complement strand
TATGCGCCTGACCAAAACCTGAAAAAACCGTTATACATGCCAATACAATTAGGCAGATAATTTTGAAACCAATTTGTTTCATCCCTAACTCCTTTTATAATCCTTAATCTTAATTATAGATAAATTCATCAATCTTTGTCAATATTCTATACCTATTTCTGCATTTTATGCAATATCCTACGGTTAATTTTTTCAGTATTTCTATAAATAATTTTTGACTGAATTTGCCCTTCTGCAAGCCCTTCAGAGGCCATTCTGACAGCCGTAACAGCTTGTACCCAGGGGGAATCGTTTAAGACCATGACTACCTCTTCCGGTATTAACTGGGGGTCAACCCAGGTAAAAAGTATAACCGGAACATCCGGGTTATTCTCCAGAAACGCGGTTCCCATTCCGGCCAAAACCACACAAGTAAGGTTAGATCGTTGGGAAAACTGGGTAAAAGAGGTGTAGAATAAGGTATTCGGCGGATTTTCAAGGGTATTTATACCCCGCAAAAAGGCTTCCCTGCCCTGTCTTTGGACACCTGACTCCAAAAAAACCACAATTTCTGTTTTTTCTTCTATTTCTACGTCCATATCCAGGATGGTGGCGGCCAGGCCTGCGTTGTAAAAATCCATGTTTACATCGGTTTCATAAATAAAGAAATCAGGCGCGGATGCTCCCAGAATGGATCTAGCCGGACTGTTATTTTCACCATACCTGCCTTCCAGTATGACTATGGGAACGTCCGGGTTCTGTTCACGGAGCAGGCGCGCAGAATTGGCAAATCTAAGGGGGAAAATTACACAATACGGGCTAGAAGAAGCTTCGTTGATAGCATAGGGAACTACATCATCACCGGCATCATCCGCTATAATGACCGTCCTTACCGGGCGGTACAGGGTAAGAGCCGCTGCCCCAGATTCTGAACGGAGCCTGGTTTTACCGTAAAGGGGGATAAAAGCCATATCAGCCACAATCAGCACCGGTGCGCGGCAGAGGAAAATAATATAGGGAACAAGCATTATTACTGCTATCGTAACAAGGACGATCACTGTTTTACGTTTTATTCTCATTGGTAGGTTATTATAGCATTTTTAGTGGTTAGTGGTTAGTAGCTAGTGTGTAGTGGTTAGTGGTTAGTTTTATCGTCCGCAAGCTATGCGTAATACCATCACGCTATGCTTACAAACAACAATCTACTCACTACTCACTACCCACTAACCACTAATTAACATCTTGACCAAGAATGAAATAACCAATAATATAAAGAAAACTAATAATAAGGAGTAATATTATGACATCATACAAAGATTTAGGTCTTGTAAACACCAAAGAACTATTTAAAAAGGCAGTATCCGGCGGGTACGCTATCCCCGCGTACAATTTCAATAATATGGAACAAATGCAGGCTATTATTCAGGCCTGTGTAGAGACAAAATCCCCTGTAATTTTACAGGTTTCTGCCGGGGCTAGGAAATATGCTAACCAGAACATTTTACGCAATATGGCTAGAGGGGCTGTTGAATACGCCCATGAGCTGGGGTACGACATCCCTATCGTTCTTCATTTAGATCATGGCGATAGTTTTGAAATTTGCAAAGATTGTATAGAAACCGGATTTTCTTCTATTATGATAGACGGCTCTCACCTGCCCTATGAAGAAAATGTGGCTCTTACCAAAAAGGTCTGCGAATTTGCCCATTCACAAAAAGACTTTGTTACAGTTGAGGGCGAGCTTGGCGTTCTTGCCGGTGTAGAAGACGATGTTTCCTCAGAACACAGCCACTACACAGAGCCGGGCGAAGTTATCGACTTTGTAAATAAAACTAAGGTTGATTCTTTGGCAATTTCCATTGGCACAAGCCACGGCCGCACAAAGTTCAAACCTGAACAATGTACAAAAGATGCTAACGGCATTTTAATCCCGCCTCCTTTGCGCTTTGATATATTAGAAGAAATTGAAAAACAAATTCCCGGCTTCCCTATCGTTCTGCACGGGTCTTCTTCCGTACCGGTTGAATATGTCCAAATGATAGAAAAGTTTGGCGGAAAATTAGCTGACTCAGTGGGAATTCCAGAAGAACAATTACGCAAAGCTGCAAAGAGCGCGGTATGTAAGATCAATATCGATTCTGATGGGCGGCTTGCTATGACAGCAATTATCCGTAAAGTTCTTGTTGAACACCCTGAAGAATTCGATCCTAGAAAATTGCTAGGCCCTGCAAGGGATGAGCTTAAAAAACTGTATGCGTACAAAAACCAGAATGTTCTTGGAAGCGCAGGGCAAGCTTAATGAAAACAAGACATAATGTTTTTGTTGTCCCGCATTTTTTTATGAAGAGTGCGGGAATGGCTGTAAAGCTGGTTCGCACTTTTTGTAAAATAGGCAAGGCTGGCTCTTTAACTAAACGAAACTACGGTCATGATCATTTTAAGAATCTTGGCCTTGTTTATTTTAAACCAACAGGCGCGTGTAATTTGCGCTGTAAAATGTGCGGGCAATACGGCGACAAGGGTGTAATGAATGACTGCGCTGCTGAAGAAAACAAAAAGATACTCCCTTTGGAAACATGGAAAAACTTTGTTGATCAAATTGCACCTAACAAACCTGTAATTTATGTCTGGGGAGGAGAACCGCTTCTTTATCCTGATCTTTTTCCTTTATGCAAGTATATGGTGGATAAAGGGTTATTTGTAAGCGTAAACACAAACGGAACTTTAATAGAAAAACACGCTGAACAAATTGTCCGTGACAAATGGAGTACTGTTTTTGTCTCTCTTGACGCTTTCCGTGATGTAAATGATGAACAGCGAGGAAAGGGTTCTTATGACAAGGTTATTGCCGGGTTTAAAGCGTTAAATGAAGAAAAGAAAAAGCAAAAATCAAAATACCCTGCTTTAGCGGTTGTAACGGTTGTTACCAACAGAAACTACATGGATATTGCCAATCTAGCAGAAGCAAGCAAGGAATTTAACTTAGACCTTCATGTCTTTAATTTGGGTACTTACACCAATGACAATATTGTAGCTACCCAAAAACGCTTTATGAAAGAAAAACTTGACACCGACATTGACTGCCTTGAAGCGTACAATACCGGGTACAATACCGACATTGACGGCAAAAAACTCCATGATATTTTGCAAAAAATACACGGAGAAAACTTTGGACACCCAATGCTTACAGTTCCTGTATTAAACCCGGAAAAAACACATACCTACTATGCAGAGCTGGAAACTCCGGTAAGGAACCATTGCGTTGTCCCCTGGTGTCAGCTTAATGTAAATTACAATGGAGATGTCCATTTCTGCGCCGATTATCCGGACTACATATTGGGCAACATTAAAGATCAATCTATAAAAGAAATTTACAATGGGGACCGTGCAAACCGTTTTAGAAAAGCTATTCATGAATGTGAAGGGGGAATGTTCCCCGGCTGCTTGCGCTGTTATCAAAATATGTTATTTGGGAAAAAGATAAAAGGATTTTAATTCGTGGGACAAATTAAGTGGGTCTGGGATTATATGAAAGGAAAGCGCGGCTTTTTTCTAGCCGGGCTTTTTCTTTCTATTGTAACTGCCGCAATGAGGGTAATAAACCCTCTTTTGGGGCGGCAGATTATAGATGTAGTTATAATCGGACAAAATACAAATCCCCTTATCCGTCTTCTTATTATAATGTTTATAGTTCAAATAACGCGCCTTACCCTGCACTATATAATGATAATTTTTATGGAAATTGCAAGCACCAGCGTTATGACAGATATTCGCAAAGATATGTACCACATGGTTCAGTGGCAGGATTTCCGCTTTTTAAACAGATTCACTAGCGGCAATTTAATGACCCGTATGACACAAGACCTTGACCGCCTGCGCCATACTGTAGCGTGGGTTTCTTACCAGTTTATTGGAGCGGTAGCGCTTTTTTTATCTACATTTATTTTTTATATGTTTATAAACTGGCGGCTTGCTTTGTGCCTTGTTGCAATTACCCCTTTTATATTATTAATAAGCCGGCATTTTAAAAAAAAGATTCGTCCACGGTTTGCGTTATTAAGGCAAAAACTTACGGACTTGGGAACTGCCGTAACTGAAAATATTGTAGGCATCCGCGTTGTAAAAGCGTTTGCACGGGAAGATTTTGAAAAAGAAAAAATAGAAAAATACAATGCCGAATTCCGTGACACTTCTTGTGAAAATGCATTGATTGTTGCAAAGTATCAGCCCTTTTTAGAAACTGCCAGCCAACTATTAATGGTTGTAATGCTTGTTGTGGGGGGCTATTTCCTTATTAAAGAGTGGATGACCCCCGGCGAGTATATGGCTTTTTCCTCTCTTACTTGGGCGCTTTCTGCTCCAATGCAAATGCTTGGCCCGCTTTTGGCAGACCTTGAGCGCTACACCTCCGCAGGAGAGATGATCCGTGAAGTAGTAGAAGCGCCCAAAGGAATAAGCGATATGTGCGGCGCGGTAGAACTTGAAAACCGCCCGGAAGGAAAAATTGAATTTAGGGATATAAAACTTACAATAAATGAGTCGCCCATTTTAGAAGACATAAACTTTACCGCAGAAGCAGGTTCTACTATTGGAATCCTTGGAAGTACAGGTGCGGGGAAGACATCACTTGTAAATCTTTTAGTGCGATTTTATGATCCGGATTTTGGCGCGGTTTTGCTTGACGGAGTGGATATTCGCCGTTACACGCTGTCTTCTCTTAGGCGGAATATTGGGCTTGCCATGCAGGATGTGTTTTTGTTCTCGGACTCTGTAAAGGGCAATGTGTGTTACGGAAAACCTGATTTAGATGAAGAAAGCATGAAAAAGCGGGCTCTTCAGGCGGATGCTGACGGCTTTATAAACGAAATGACAGACGGCTATGCCACACTGATTGGAGAGCGAGGCGTTGGAATTTCCGGCGGACAAAGGCAGAGAATTGCGCTTGCACGGGCTTTGGCAGTAGAACCTTCTATTTTAGTTTTAGATGATACCACTTCTGCTGTTGATAGTGAAACTGAAAATTATATTCAAGAACAATTAGAGAATCTTGATTTTCCATGTACAAAAATTATAATAGCGCAAAGAATTTCATCTTTAAGAAAAGCTAATTTAATCCTTGTTATGGACAATGGATGTATTATAGAACGAGGCACGCACAAAGAACTTTTAGCCCTTAAAGGTTTTTATCATCATATTTGGACATTGCAAAATAACGCGCATGATTGCGCACCGAACAGCACTATTTCCAAAGCAACAACTAAAGTTACTCAAACTATAAAGAAAATATTTGGAGGTAAAAAATGAGCTTCCGAAATTTATTTAAGTTTAAAAAATCGATAGACCGCGAGCAGAAAACCGCAAAAGGAAAAAACCGCTATGATGTTGATGAATATCTAGATGAAAAAGTCAGCCTCTTTAATGTAAAACGCGTTCTTGGCTATCTTGTAAAAGCGCAGGGACACTTAAAAATCTCCCTTGTATTCAGCATTTTGGCCTCTGTTGCGGGACTTATGGGTCCCCTCTTCATTAAAGAAGCACTAGATGTAGCCGTCCCCAATAAAGATATACGGATGCTTGTAACAATGGGCATTTTTCTTACATTCTCCATAGTGGTAAGCGTTGCATTAAGCGCTGTCCGCAATATTCTGGTAGCAAGAGCGGGTGCCAACATTATTCACGATATTCGCTATGACCTGTTCTCTCACCTGCAAAAATTGTCCTTTAACTTTTTTGATTCCCGCCCGCAGGGGAAAATATTTGTACGGGTTGTGCCCTATGTAAACTCAGTCTCTGATGCTTTATCCAACGGTATTATCAACCTTGTAATAGAAGTTTTAAATATTTTCCTAATTATCTTTTTTATGTTCAGGGTTGACCCACATCTTGCAACAGTTACTGTTTTAGGTCTGCCGCTTTTGGCAATTTTTATTTGGACTATCAAACCCGCTCAAAGACGGGCGTGGCAGGATGTTTCCAACAAAGGGTCTAATTTAAATGCGTATATTTCAGAATCCATAGGCGGAGTGCGGGTAACGCAGGCGTTTGACAGACAATCTAAAAATATGGAAATTATGAATGACCTTACAAATGAAAGAAATACTTCATGGATGAAGGCAATCTATATTTCCAACTGGGTGTGGTATTCTACAGAAACAATTTCCCAGCTTGTTTGGTCATTTGTTTATATCATGGGTGTTTTTTACATGCACCCAATGGCAACTTTTGGAATGTTGCTTGTTATGGGAAATTACGCGTGGCGTTTCTGGCAGCCAATTATCAACCTTGCAAATATTTACAATACATTTATTACCGCAATGGCATACCTTGACCGTATCTTTGATACAATAGCCGAGCCCGTAACTATTCAGGATGCGCCGGATGCGGTTGAGTTTCCGTTTGTAAGAGGGCATGTCTCTTTTGAAAATGTTAATTTTAGTTATGACGGCACAAAAAAAGTTTTAAACAATGTAAGTTTTAACGCTCACCCAGGACAAAGCATCGCCATTGTAGGCCCTACGGGAGCGGGAAAAACCACAATAGTAAACCTGCTGTCAAGATTTTACAATATAGAAGACGGCAAAGTCCTAATTGACGGCCAGGATATAATGAAGGTGACTCTTGCCTCCCTTAGAAGCCAAATGGGAATTATGCTGCAGGACAGCTTTTTATTTACGGGAACCATTGCAGAAAATATCCGCTACGGAAAACTTGACGCTACCGATGAAGAAATCCGCAATGCCGCCGCGCTTATTGGCGTTGACAAATTTATAGAAAATCTCCCTCAGGGTTATGACACCCCAATTACAGAGAGAGGCGGCGGTATATCCCAGGGCGAGCGGCAGCTTTTGGCTTTTACCCGCACGCTTATTTCCAATCCCCGCATTTTAATTCTTGATGAAGCGACAAGCAGTATAGACACCGGAACAGAACAACTTGTGCAAGAGGGAATTCAAACACTTATGAAGGGGCGCACCTCTTTTATTATCGCACACAGGCTATCCACAATCCGCAACTGCACAAAAATCATGTTTATTGACAACGGAGAAATCGTAGAAAGCGGCACACACGACGAACTAATGGCAATGAAAGGACGGTATTACGAACTATGTCTTGCCCAGCACCTAAATTCTTAGACCACTCTATTTTTCTTTAAAGTTAAAAACTCCGTCCCAATTAGGCAAAGGAGGTGTTTCTTTGAATCGACGGCAGCGGTTTAAGAACAATAGTGACGGACCGTCATTTGGAGCTATTTTCAGCACATGGCTAAATGCAGCTTCAGCTTTAGCCCACTCATGTGTCCTAAAAATATCAAGCGCCTTGTGATAACGGTCAACCATCTCAATCATTTCAGGAGAAGCCTCACTCTTTATTTCCAAAATTTCATAAATACGCACAGGCTCATTTATGCCGACAACCCTTACACGATCAAGCTGGCGTGTTAGCAAGCGCCCGGCGGTTTCCGAAACAGTTGCTTCAGAAGCAAGAATCCATGTCCCGTATTGTTTGTTCAATCCTTCAAGGCGGGCTGCAAGATTTACCGCATTTGCAATAATGGTGTAGTTCATTTTTTTCTGAGTGCCCATATTTCCAACAACCATATCACCGGAATTAATTCCAATCCGCGTTAAAAGCGGTGTGGAACTTAATTTGTGTTCTGCAACATAATTGTTTACCTCAGTTTCCAGACGTTTCATGATGATCGCACTGACACAGGCGCGCAAGGCATGATCGGAAAGTTCCAATGGCGCGCCAAAGAAAGAAACAATCGCATCGCCCTGATATTTATCTATTGTTCCCTTCTGCTCCAAAATAACATCGCTCATTGTAGAAAGATAATAGTTAAGAAGATCAACCAACTGTTCGGGAGCCAAAGCTTCTGCTATGCGGGAAAAATCTTTTACATCTGTAAATAACACCGTCATATGGCGTTTTATCCCGCCAAGTTTTAGACGTGTAGGATCGGAGACAATTTCTTCTACTACATCGTCTGACAAATAAGTAGAAAAAGCCCGGCGCAGGTTATTGTTAAAGTATTGAAGTTTAACATGAGCTGCTTCTATTTGCTTGGTTTTCCTACGGTAAAGAACCATATTTAAAACAGCTAAAACAATAGCAAGCGGAATGGCTATTAATTGGAGCAGCTTCATTCTGCGCGCATCCTGCCGCTGAGTAAAAATAAATTCATCTTCTATATCCACACCGGCAACACAGTAAACATTTCCGTCTTTATCAAAAACAGGGGCGTATGCGGTAAGAAGATCTTCCCATTCAAGAGTGTAATCGCCAAGTTCTGTTACGCCAACCATTCCTGCCAGCGCAGAAAAAGCAGCTTCTTCTTCTATATCTTCAAAATCTCCGGGGCCCACCTGTGTTTCAGGATCAGGATCATTATCAATAATATACTGCATTATGCCGTCACCATAATCGCGCCAATAATACGCAAAGAGAACATCATATTCATTGCCAAATATTTTTAACCTTTCTCTTATTTCCTGATACTCTGGTTTTTCTGTATCTTCCTCGGTATGAAAAAGATCCAATTCTTCTGCAGAAACTAACTTTGCTAGTGTTTGAACTGCTGCTTTTAAATGGTTTTCCGTCATTTCTTTTACGGTGTTTTCATAATTAAGCATTTGAATATTAACCAGCTCAGAAACGACAAAAATAATAACTGCGGAAATTAAAAACAACCCAAAAACCATCCTTGCCGCAACAAGCTTTGCAAGGTCTTTAAAATCGATATTAGAAGGAATATTAACATCCCTTGTTTGTTTTTTCATAATTTACTCCTAAAGATATATTGATTTTACCATATTATTACAATCTATTCAACCGATCTCATTGTCAAAAAAATGGCAGACAGAATAATAAATTAAAAATAGTTTGTGTTTAATTGGATCTGCGTCATACTTAGTGTCTTAGATGTTTCTGTATTAATTCAAGTTTCAAAGTGCGTAACCGCTCTGTAATAGACACTTTGTAAACATGCGGGTTTAAGAGTCTTTTGTAAGTTGCATCAAAGCTGTCAATGTCTTTTTCCATGCGGGTACGGATTGCTTCCAATGACGGTCTCTCCCCAACAAAAGCGCCGGAATCTATACGCTTTTTAAGGAGAGCTTCTACGCTGCCGTCAATGTCGCAGGTAAAGTGCCTATAGTCAGCAGAAGGATGCCAAAAACAACCGTGCTCCCCCACTTTCGGTGTATCGTCGGTCATATTGTCGTGCGCACCGCTATCGCCGTCTATTCCAAGGACATCAGCTACTGCGCTTCCATTTTTATCACGGATACGCCAAACTTGTTTCACGCCCGGGTTTGTCGTCTTTTCAGGATTGTCGGAAAATTTCATTACGGGGACATTACCGTCTTTTCCCAAGCGGGCTGCCAGTTTATAAACGCCGGTAAAGGCGGCAGCCGTTGCGCCTGTAACAAGTTTTGTCCCAATCCCCCAACTGTCAACGGGAGATTTTTCTTTTACCAAGGTTTCTATAATTGCCTCATCAAGATCATTGGAAACGGTAATAAACGCATTTTGCAATCCTGCTTCATCCAGCCGCGCTCTTACTTCCTTAGAAAGATAATGAATGTCGCCCGAATCCAAGCGAACTCCAAAAATTTTTCCCTTTGCGGCAAGCTTTTTTCCAACTTTAATTGCATTCTGGATACCGCTTTTTAATGTGTCGTAAGTATCGATTAAAAAAATTGTTTTATCAGGATATATTTCCGCATAATTTTCAAACGCTTCCTCTTCACTGTCAAATGACATAATCCATGAATGAGCCATTGTTCCCATTACAGGTATGCCGTAAATTTTACCCGCTAAAGTATTGCTTGTCCCTGAAGCTCCTCCAATAAAAGCTGCTCTTGTTGCAGAAAGCGCACCGTCCGGCCCCTGAGCACGGCGCAGACCGAACTCCATAATCTTTCCCTTGTTAGCTGCAAGCCAGACACGGCACGCCTTAGTTGCTATCAAACTTTGAAAATTAATTATGTTAAGAAGCATTCCCTCTATTAGCTGACACTCAATAAGGCTGCCCTCTACCCGAACAACAGGCTCCTGCGGAAAAATAACAGTACCTTCATCCATTGCCCAAAGACTTCCTGTAAAACTAAAATCTTTTAGAAAATCAATAAAGGGGACTTCAAAATAATTTAGTTTTTTTAAATAAGAAATATCTTCAGCGGAAAAGCAAAAATCCTTAATTTTTTCCAGAAGTGTTTCCAGCCCTGCAAAGATAGAATATCCGCCGCCAAAAGGCTGGTAACGATAAAACATTTCAAACACGGCTCTTTCTTGTAAGTTTCTTTTCCAGTAACCTTGCGCCATTGTAAGGGAATAAAAATCTGTTAAAAGAGCGGTGTTATTCATATTATTTTAAGCTTTCCATTAACTCGGTAGATGTGATGAATTTTATATCTGCATTTTTCATTTCATCAATAGCTTTTTCTATTGAGCCTTCAGGCAATCCTACTCCGCGGACAGCATCGCTTATGACAATTGTTTGAAACCCTAGCTGCTTACTGTCCATTGCACTGTAAAATACACAATAATCTGTAGCAAGTCCGCCAAGGATTACAGTTTCCAGTCCAAGAGTTTTTATCCACCCTTCAAGCCCGGTGGAAGTTTTACGGTCATTTTCAAAAAACGCAGAGTAAGAATCAAGATTGGGACGGAAACCCTTGCGAACAATAAGCGAAACCAGCTTAGTATCCAGCTCTTTGTGAAAATCCGCGCCTACCGTTCCCTGAACACAGTGACTAGGCCATACTTCAAAAGAAACATGCCCAACAGGATGCCAATCCTGCGTAGCCGCCACCTTACCACCTTTTTCCGCTATTATTTTTGCAAGAACATTCAATGGCTGAATTATTTTATCTCCGTCCTTTACCGCCAAAGCCCCATCCGGACAAAAATCATTCTGCACATCAACCAATAAAAGAAGAGTTTTATCTATATTAATAGCCATTTTTGCTCCTTTTTTTAATTATATCAGAAAAAGAATTATAGCGCAAAGGGCGCAAAGTGAAGACGCAAAGAGCGCAAAGTAAAATTTAAATTTTTATTCTTTGCGTTCTTTGCATTCTTTGCTATCTTTGCGCTAAAAAGTTTATTCAGTAAAAACGCCTATTTTCCTAAATTTTTGGTATCGTTTTTCAGGGAGTTTTGCAAAATCTTCTTTGAGTAGTTTTGATACGGTTTCATTCAAGAAAGAGCCTATGTTTTTAGCCGTTGCATTGGGGTCTTTTGCGGCGCCGCCTTCGGGTTCTGGGATGATTTTGTCGCATACGCCAAACCGCAGGAGGTCTTCCGCTGTTATTTTCATGAGCTCGGCGGCTTCTCTTTCTCTGGAGCCGTCTTTCCATAAAATCGATGCAAAGCCTTTGGGCGAAATTACCGAATAAAGCGCGTTCTCTAACATGGCAAGCTCGTCGCACACGCCAAGAGCTAGGGCTCCGCCGGATCCGCCTTCACCAAGAACAACGGAAATGACAGGGGTTTTCAGCATCATGAACTCGTGCAGGTTGCGCGCTATTGCTTCGCCCTGTCCTCGTTCTTCAGCACCAACACCGCAGTATGCACCCGGAGTATCGATAAAGCAAATTACAGGACGGCCAAATTTTTCCGCTTGCTTTGCAAGACGCAGCGCTTTACGGTAACCTTCAGGGTGCGGCATGGAAAAGTTAATCCGTTGAAGCTCCGCAATATCTTTTGCGCGGACTTGAGAGACAACCGTAACGGGAGTTCCGTTTAATAAACAGATACCGCCCAAAAGAGCAGGATCATCGCTATAGTAGCGGTCGCCATGAAATTCAACAAAGTCTGTAAAAATTTGCGGAATGTAATCGTTAATTGTGGGGCGACCTAAGTTTTTTAGAAGGTCAAGTTTTTGCTGCATATTTAAACTCATTAGTTTCCTCCTTTGTAGCCGTGCAGCCTGATAATTTTAGCAAGCATATCCGGCATATCTTTTCTGTGATAAACAGCATCAATAAAGCCGTGTTCATGGACAAATTCAGAAGTCTGAAACCTTTCCGGCAGCACTGCCCCGATTGTGTCCTGAATAACGCGCTTTCCAGCAAATCCTAATGTAACTCCCGGTTCGGCAAGGATAATGTCGCCCAGCATGGCAAAAGAGGCTGTAACGCCGCCTGTTGTGGGGTCTGTAATTACAGAGATGTAAAGCTGCCCTGCCTGCGTGTGCCTTGCAATTGCGCCCGAGGTTTTAGCCATCTGCATAAGAGAGATAATCCCCTCCTGCATTCGTGCGCCCCCTGAGGCGGAAAAGACAATAGCCGGCAGTTTGTTGGCCGTAGCGTATTCAATAGCGCGGGTTATTTTTTCACCAACCACACTGCCCATGCTTGCCATCATAAAACGGCTGTCCATAATGCCAATTACGGCAGGATAGCCCTTTATGGAACATTTGCCTGTAACGACAGCTTCGCCTGTCTGGCAAGTTTCTGAAAGCTTGCTGATTTTTTCTTCGTATTCGGGGAAGTCGATGGGGTTACCGGACTTCATGCCTGAATCGAACTCGTTAAAAGTACCATTATCCGCGGTAATGCTCAGGCGCTGCTGCCAGCCAAGCCTGGAATGGTTACCGCAATCGCCGCAGACCCAAAG
>Ga0099364_10010691_pt1 | contig 12604 bp, 11 predicted proteins | sample TergutTh196P3_FD_73070 | JGI IMG/M metagenome (GOLD analysis project Ga0099364, IMG submission 73070) | Microcerotermes parvus P3 segment gut microbial communities from Pointe-Noire, Republic of the Congo - Th196 P3 | ecosystem: Host-associated > Arthropoda: Insects > Digestive system > Gut ... | reverse complement strand
TTCGCTCAAACCAATCCTTCGATGACGACTTATCAAACAATATCTTACCGCAGTCCGAAATGTGTTCCGCTCCATGATAAATGTCCAAACATTCGTCCGTCTTGCCAAACACCTCACGCACGACATTAGGGCGTGTTGGTACTAATCTTGCGTTGTATTGTCGAAATTGTTATCGTCTTCCATGAAATGGACTCAAGAACATATTGGCGGTATCCAACACTTGTTTCCCGTACAACGCGGCAATGTTGAGATTGACTATCTTTCGTTTTTTCAAGCCTTGCAATACATCGCCGAAAATGGATGTAAATGGCGAGCCCTACCCCCAAAATTCGGCAACTGGAACTCCATTTATTGCCGTTTTCGTTACTGGATTGATCGCGGCATCTTCGACCACATCGAGAAAGAACTTCAATCGCAAACCATTTCTATAAAAGGAATTAAAGCACTTGCGTTGGACAGCACCTACATCAAAGTTCATCCTGATGGTACAGGTGCGCCAAAAAAAAAGTCCCCAATCCATCGGCAAGAGTCGCGGTGGTCTAACCAGCAAACTCCACTCCATTGTTGCAGATGAAATCTTGCCGATTGTTCGTCGTTTGTCTCCGGGTTCGGCATCGGGCGATTGAGAGTCAACTGTTACACTTCGAGACCCTAATTCAGACCCGCGACCATGCCAAACTCTTCGGCGAATTCGCCAAAGGAATGAAACCAATGAGTCTTTCGATCCGCGATACATTCCAAAATTTCAATGTGGAAGAAATCATGTGACACTGACATTGAGTTCGGAGTCGGCGAGGACAACACTTGTCCTTTGCTCCCCTTCCGACCACAGCCGCTCTGTGCCGGTGCTGTTGTTCGGAAAGGCAATGCTGTTTTGCGGTTTGCCGAGTAACGTCTGTGCAGAGGGGCTGGTTGACTGTCCCTATGCGGCAAGTCTGTTGCTTCAAGTTGATTTTTTTGCATTATTCACTGCGCTGTTGTATGAGCATATTCGAAAATGGTCTGGACACATCACGTCATTCTCACGAAAGCGGGAATCCAGACAAAAAGGAGTGAACTCACTTCTCTGAATTCTTACTTTCGCATGAATGACAAGGGGTTGGGAAAACTTGTCGATGGACTGATGGGATTTTAACAATACGCATGGGAAAATTGCATGGGCTTCCGAAAAAGTTTTAAATTCTCCGATGTTTTTTGCATATTCCCAAGCCCGCAAAGGGCGCAAAGAAAACGTCCAATTTGTCCCCGTTTATGGCATATCCATCTGTGGTATAATGGACACTTCGGCACACGGTCTCTCCGTATTGTCTCCACTCGTACCGCCCATGTCCGCTGATTCAACGCCCGCCAATTCAACCATTACACCGGAAAAACGGGAACAACTCCGAAAACTCTTTGTCCGGGGCAACGAGCAAATGTCGAAAGGGGGCTACGAATACGCAGACGAAATCTACTTTACGCCCTGTGTACTGGGAGACTCCGGCAATCCGATCTATGCTCAAACCTTTCTCGTCAATTTGCGAAAAAAATTTGGCGATAAAAAGAAATCGACAAAATCATTCCTTGCCGCCGGTAAAAGAATGGTGATTGATTCCAAAAAACCGGAGAGCCTCTTTCAAGCAAATATCGAAGCCCTTAAATCCAATCCGTGGGATATTGAGTCATTGATTTCAGCCGGCAATGCCTGTATGGAACTCGGTCATCTTAAATCGGCACTCATCTATCATCAAGCCGCCGTCGATGCCGACCCTAATCACATCGGAGCGAATACTGCCTGTTGCGAAACACTTCGGGAAGCCGCCGACTACGAAGCCGCCATCGCCTGTGTTCGCCGTATTATCAAACAGCGACCGGAGGACAGAGATATACGTCAACTCCTGCACGATATTTCTGCCGAAAAAACCATTCACCAGGGAAAATATGCCACAGGGGCTTCCAGAGATATTCTGGAGCCGTCCGGTGGAACGGTTCCAGAAAATGAAGACGTTATGGGACGGAGATTGACTGCCGAAGAGCAAATCGAACGCCGAATCGCGAAAAATCCGAAGGTCATCGCCAATTACGTTGAACTTGCCCAGCAGTATTACAGGATGTCCGACCTTGCGAAAGCGGAAGAGTGTTACGTCCGAGCCGTCAAGGTTTCCAACAATGACCCCAGAATCGCCGAGATGCTTTTAGAGGCACAAAAGAAGACTCTCCACGCCGAAGCACTGCGTCTGAAAGAAGAATACGAAAGGCACATGCAGGCGGAACTCAAGCCGGTTTTTCTCGCGGCTCGGAGCCAACATGAAGCAAAAAGTATAGAATTGGCACGGCACCGGGTCGAGCATTATCCCGACAATAGCGGACACCATTACGACTACGGTCTTCTACTGCAAAAGAGTGAGCAGGTGAAGGAAGCGATTGCCGAGTTTCAAATTGCCAAAGAAGACCCTGTCCGGGCAGGAGACTGTTTGCTGGAATTGGGGCGGTGTTTTCAAATGATACGGCAATACCGGCTGGCAATGACACATTATCACGAAGCAGTGCAAGCGTTGGAGCCGGGCGAAAACAAAAAAAAGGCGTTATACTTGGCGATGAAGTTATCGTTTACTCTCGAAGACTACGTCCGGGCAGAAGAATACGGACATCAACTTGCGGCGATAGACTTTTCCTACCGCGACCTGGGGGAAATGTTGGAGGAAATTGCCCGGCAGTTGAAGGCACGGGCTTGAAACGGCACTGTGCGACCTTTGCGGTTAAAGAAAGAGGATTCAACCGCAAAGACGCAAAGAAGCGCGGAGTTCGCAAAGTATCATTTCATGCCGATGCCGTTTACGGTCTATTCACTGCACCAATTTCCCTCTGGATTTTTTTCCGAAAAATTGTTATTTTCCCCCCATGCAGGGGGTTATTGCGTACATTCAGAGCATGCTCAAACAGGGTCGCGTTGTGGACCTCGTTCTGCCGATCCTGCTCTCCGCAAGTATCGTGATTATCTTTGTGCCGGTGCCGATTGCCATCATCGATATTCTTCTGTCCCTGAATATCACTCTCGGTGTTGTCATCTTATTGACCACTCTTTTCGTCACCAAGCCGCTTGATTTCAGTATTTTTCCGTCGGTGCTGCTGGCGACCACGATGTTTCGGCTTGTGTTAAGCATTGCGACCACCCGGCTTATTTTGAGTCACGCCCATACCCACGGCGATCTTGCCGCCGGACATGTTGTCAAAAACTTTGCCGATTTTGTTACCGACGGGAATATCGTTGTCGGATTGATTATTTTTATCATCATCTTTATCATCCAGTTCATCGTTATTACCAAAGGGGCGACGCGGGTGAGTGAAGTTGCCGCCCGATTCACCCTGGACGCAATGCCCGGACGGCAAATGGCGATTGATGCCGAACTTAATGCCGGTTCCATTGACGAAAAGGAAGCCAAACGCCGGCGTGACGATATTACCCAGGGGGCAGACTTCTTTGGGGCGATGGATGGTGCCGCAAAGTTTGTGCGCGGCGATGCCATTGCGGGAATCGTCATCACGATTATCAATATCGTTGCCGGTCTTTTTATCGGCATGATCATGAATGGAATGACATTCCAGGATGCGGCGGTCGTTTTTACAAAATTGACGATTGGCGATGGTCTCGTGACCCAGGTTCCCGCCCTGCTCATTTCGATTGCTACCGGTTTACTCGTCACCCGAAGCAGCCAGCCCAGCAACTTGCCGGCGCTATTCGTGGGGCAACTCTTGTCCAGACCGATTGTTTTGGTTCTCACCACCATCTTTTTGATGATATTGATGCTCACGGAACTGCCCAAGTTGCCGCTCGGTATGATTGCTGCCAGTTCTATCGGTTTGGCACTGATTATGACGCGAAGGAGCAAACAGCAACTGCAACAGGAAACCGAAGCGGAAGCCGCAGAAGCCGCGGAGCAGAAGCAAACGCAGCCGGATGATGATGTACCGGAAAGTCATTTGAGAATCGATCCGATGGAATTAGAACTGGGCATCGATCTCGTCCGGCTTGCCGACCCGGCACGGGGGGGTGATTTGCTTGACCGTATTCACAAATTACGGAAAGAAATTGCCGCCGAGATCGGGATCATCATGCCACGTGTACGTATTCGGGACTCGTTTGCGATCCCGGAAATGTACTATCAAATCAAAATCGCGGGGCAGCCGGTCGCGAACTGGCTGGTCTATCCCGACCTCTTTATGGCGTTCGATTCGGGTACGGTAACGGAAAAGGTGGACGGTTTGGAAACCATCGAACCCGCTTATGGAACCCCTGCCCTTTGGATCGAAGAGAGTGTCAGAGAAACCGCACAAATCAACGGCTACACCGTGGTCGAGCCGAATGCGGTCATTGCGACACATCTTGTTGAAGTTGTCCGCCGGCATGCCGACGAAATCCTGACACGCGATGCCACACAAAAATTGCTGGACGGACTCCGGGAAGAGAGTCCGGCGGTGGTGGCAGAAGTCGAAAAAGTGCTGTCGCTTGCCCAAGTACAGCAAGTTCTGCAATTATTGTTGCGGGAACAGATTCCCATCAAGCAACTCGGCACCATTTTGGAAGTGCTGGGGGACAACGGTGCCCGGACACAAGACCCGATTCATTTAACGACGTTCGTCCGGCAGAAACTTGCCCGGACAATCTGTACCCGATACAGGGATGCGGACAATGTTTTGAATGTCGTGTTGTTAGACCCAGGTCTGGAAGATCAAATCCGGGCAGGCTTTGAACATGGACCGAACGGTTTATTTGTCCGGCTGTCTCCGGGAGCCATTGAGCATCTTTGCAAGAAAATCACGGCGGAGGTTGATAAACTGACGCAGCAGAATTATCCGGCAATCATTTTGGTCAATCCGCAGATACGGGCAGCCTTGAAGTACCTCACGATGGCATCTATACCGGGCTTGATCGTACTCAGTCAATCGGAAATCACCCCCGATACGAAAATCGTCAGTTTCGGACTTGTAACGCTGTAATATGTACCTACCTGAAATGGTATGAAAACAGAACTCTGCGCACCCTGCGCTTCTTTGCGTCTTTGCGGTTAAAAAATTACCGCAAAGTTCGCAAGGAAAAATGTCCAATTTTCCAAAACCGTTGGGACTTCGATACAACCTTGAGGGACAATTACTCCGTCATGCCTCTGCTGAGGACTTGCCTTTCCTTGTTTTCACTGATAAAATGGCTTGCGTGATAGGATTCAACACACCTGTAAACATCCATATCCCATAAACGTCCATGGCTAGTCGTACTCAAGTTTACGTCTGTGAATTGTGCGGAAATATCGTCGAAGTTCTCGAAGGTACGGACGGCACGCTCACTTGTTGCGTTCAAGATATGACCCTGCAAAAAGAAGATGCCGCCGATGCGGCAAAGGAAAAACATGTTCCTACCGTTACCATCAACGGCGCGGTGGCACTCGTTCAGGTGGGAAGCGTCGCCCATCCGATGACACAGGAGCACAACATTGTCTGGATTGAATTACAACAGGGGGATAGAGTCCAGCGGGTGAATTTCAAGACGGACGACGCACCCCAAGCGGAGTTCGCCATCGTTACCGATGTGCCTGTGGTTGTCCGCATCTATTGCAATCGGCACGGACTTTGGAAGTTTTGAATAACAAGCGGTACTCCGCGTCCCTTGCGTTTCTTTGTGTCTTTGCGGTTAACATGGTTCGGATTTAACCGCAAAGTGCGCAATGGGTTACGTAAGGTGCGCAAAGTACAGATTTGGTGCGTTCGGCACGGCATAGGTCAAAATGTAAAAGGCGAAAGCTCTACTCCTTCCCAATGCACCAGAGTTCCTTGTCGGTACGAATGAATATCTGCTTCCCGGCGACGGCAAGTGTGGCATGGATGGTCTCGCCGATGTCGTTGACAGCAATGACTTCACCCGGCTGCTTGATGTCCCCTTCGTTCAGTTTGACTATCGTTGTGATGCCGACGTGTGTGGTAAAATAGACCTTTCCTTCGGCATAGATTGGCGAGGATTTCGGTCTGCCTTGAAGGCGGAGCCGCCACAAAATTTCGCCGGTGGCTTCATCGAGAGCGGCAACAGACCCGCTGTCTTCCGCCGCAAAGAGAATCGGCTTCACGTACAGAAAAGAAGAGATAATCGGTCTATTTTGCCCTTGTGTCCAAAGGACGTGTGTATCGGTAACATCTCCTCTGCCGTTTGTCCGTACTGCTGTAATCGGTCCGATGGTGCAAGCAAAAATAACTCCATCCGTCCCGATTGCCGGAGTCGGAACTGCCGGCTCGCCGTCGCTCCGCACCGTCCAAATCAACTCGCCGGTCGCTGGTTCAAAACCTTGGATTACGTCGCCGACCATACTCAAAATCTGGTCTTTGCCATCGACTTGAATGACCACCGGCACGGAATGACTGATGCGGGTCATCCCCCTCATTGTCCGCCATTTTTCGTCGCCTGTATTTTTGTCGAGTGCCAGCAGATAGGACTGATCCCACGGAAGTTGCCAACCTGCTCTTTGAGGCAGGTTGTTCGGATTGTTGTTCGGGTCGACGCTCGGATTGATGGCGGTTATCAACAAATCACCGTAGAGCATCGGCGAGGTTCCCAATCCATGACCGGAGTAGTAGGTGTGATTGTTTGCCCAAACGATTTCCCCCGCGAAATCAAGAGCGGCAAATCTGCCGTTCGCAAAGAGGACATAGACACGTTCGCCATCTGTAACAGGGGTCGGGGTGGCGTGCGAATTTTCGGGGTTCATGGGTTGTAATGCTTGTGTAAAGACCATGGTGTTCCACAAGATTTCTCCATTTTTTCGGTCGAAGGCAACGACGCGACACTCCCTTCCGTCGTCGGTCGTAGTGGTGAGGAAAATATGGTCGTTCCAAATGACAGGGGACGACCAACTATGACCGCCGGGAATAGGCGTTTTCCAAGCGATATTTTCGGTGTCCGACCACTGGGTCGGCAATCCGGTGGCTGTGGAAATACCTTGTCCGTTCGGTCCGCGAAATCTCGACCATTGCTCCGGTTCTTGGGCAAAAGTGGTCACAGAGAAAAACAACAAGGTGAAAGCAAGAGTGAAGGTCTGTTTCATGATCGTCTGTTTCATTATCAGGGTTGTAAAATCAGTGGAGTTATTGTAACCGCAATGGACATGGAATGCAAGTACATTGTAAACGGCATGAAAAACGGCTAGAAAAAAACGCCCCTTTGCGTCCCTCTCGCTTTCCTTGCGAACCTTGCGGTTAAAAAAAGAGAAAGAACCGCAAGGGACGCAAAGGAGTCATTCTCACTCCTAACTCCTACTTCCCCGCCCCCCAAGCCCGCTTAAACTGTTGCCAGCGGAGGTACAGGATGGCTTGGGTCATTTCGATATGTGAAGGCTTGATGTTTGCCAGCCGGTCGAGTTCTTCTTGGTCTTCCGCCACGAGATAGACGGGACACAATGTGCTTAAAAATTCGGTCAGGCGTATTCTGGAAGCATCTGACCTATCGGAGTGTTCAAACGAATAGCCGGGCAGCCAGTCAGAAATATACGTCTCAGTGCTGTACCTGAACTGCGCATGCGGCAAACCATTCGGAGTATCAAAAAACAGCGAGTGAGGATTTTCTTTCACAAAGTGCGCTGTAATTCCGTTCCCTAGCAATTCTACTCTGGGTAACGCCTTTCCTGTAAATGCTATGGCGTTAATGAGCATACACATTAAAACTATGCCGACAATAGCAACGAACCGTCGCCGGTATTCCGGCGATGTGTTAAATTGAGACAAAACGGCACCCGCAACAATCACAGGGACAACCCAGAGGTGCGGAATATAACGGGCATACCATATATGCGGCTGTATCCATATAGTGACCCAAACGGCAATGAGGAGAAACCAAACCTCCTTGCGGCGAATGAGCGGCATCATGAACAGAGAAAACCACATGGGAATCAGAAAAAAATTACCAAAACGGCTAAGATTGTTTCCAGGACCAAAGGGGATTCGGCTCACGGTAATAGTATGGACACCATGTTCTTTACTCTCCCGATTGTCCGGCATGACTTTATCGTTATCGCTTGTGAGCAGGTACTGAAAAATGAATTGTTGTACTCGGTTGGCATCTCCAACGTAATCTTCGGTCAATGTTTTCATAAAGTCTACGTTATCTGCCTTATCAACACTTCTGACAGTATGGAGCGGATAGAACGGGGTGTAATGATGGTAAAGATGGTACAGATAGGGATTGATCCCGACAATCAATGCCAATACTGTTGCGAGCACCAGCGAACCGGTCAGTGTCCGGTCAATGCACAGATGCTCTTTGCGTCCTTCGCCTTCGCTCTTATTTTTTTTGTTTTTTAACCGCAAAGTACGCAAAGCCCACGCGGAGACCACAGAGGGTATCAACATACAAATCAGAAAAACAGCGACATAAACCGCACCGGTAAATTTAAGGTTCACCGCAATCACAATGCTTGCAACGACAAAGGGCAAAAAACGTTTATCTTTGTTTTTGAGATAAGCGGCGAACGCAAAAAACAATATCGTGAGACAAGAACCCAATGCACCGTCCAAATAACCCGAAAAAATCTGATAGACTGCATAGGGGTTCCAAGCCGCGATCAGCGATAGGAAAAAACTCTGATAATTCGGCAAATGAAATATCGACGTGATTGCGGCAAAAACGACGATGAACGTCACAAACACATAGAATACACGGGTCAGGTGCCCCAAGTCCAGATTGCCTGAAAAGGCATAAAAAACGGCATTGATGTACCAGTCCGCTTTTGGGAAATGTTTTGTTTGAAACCACCACCTATCGAGTGACCAATCCCAATAAGTTTCATGTCCTTGATCCCGGGCAGAATTGTATTCCCAAATAGGATTCCAGCCGTTTTTCATTTCAATCACCGGTGGTTTATGGTATGCCGGTCCGTCGTACCGGCTCCGATCCAAAAACAGGGAGGCATAGACAGCACACAGCAACGCAACCACTGCAAAGAGCAGCCCCTGCACTATGCTTTTCTTCAAGTCCCACCGGCAACCCCATGCCATCGTTCCTAATGTGAGAGTGAAGGCAATGATGAGGTGATACTTCGTCATCGGAATCCAAACAATGAAACCGAAGACGGCAACAAGGATACACCAAAGGGGCAACGCCATCATGCCCAGCGCCAAAGGATACAGATTACGCCATGCAACGTCTTCCTTACATGTTAGTAGGGAGAGACCGGGCAAACCGGGAAGGAGGGTAAATCGGGCTTTTCGCAACTGCATGCCGGAACGATAATAATTTCCCGCCGATGCGTCAAGAGTGATCCCTTTGTGTCCCTTGCGGTTCAAAAGAAGAATTTAACCGCAAGGGATGCAAAGTTCCCGTAAGGCTTCCGCCAGAAAGTAATCTACCGTCATTTCGCTGCGCTCCATTCCGGCTTTTGTTAACAAAAAAGATGTTATTACTGTGCTGGCGAGTAAAAATTACGCTCTTGTTTTATTCCAATCATTTTCCATTTGTTTCGCACAAAGGCACGAAGGACACAAAGATTTATGTTTCTCTACTTCGTGTCCTTTGTGCCTTTGTGCGAGAAAAACACGAAACATGTAACTTTTAACCGCTAGGACAGTAACAAAAGCCGGAATGAAACGAAGTGGAATGACGGAAAAGGGTAGATTATTTCCTGGCGACAGCCTAAAGGGCGCAAAATACAATCGCATGCCGTTTTTAGTCCATCCTGAAATCCTGAAACCTAAAATCCCGGTATGCCCTTCCGTCCTTGACAGTCCCCCGTTACCGGATTATACTCTTTGCAAACAAACTAACATTATTAAATTACTATGTCCGAAGTATTAGAAGTACCTGCCGCCGTTGATGCCGCTGTTGATTTTGCCGTTGATTTTTCGGGAACAGGTCAGGAAAACTCGCCTCAGGAAAATTCGCCGCTGATTGACCGGCTGTCCGAACCGATTATCGGAAAATGGAACGTGCTGGTCAGTCAAACAAACTGGGAAAAGGGAGCCTTAATCCTGACCTGGCGGAACGAACTCATCGCAGCGGGGTTGCCGAATACCGTCTATTCTGATGAAGCCTGGGCAAGGCATGTGGGTAATGTTTCCTCTCAACATGTCGGCAGACTGCGCCGGGCAGCGGAGCGGTTCGGCAGCACCCACCAAAACTTTGCCGACCTCTACTGGTCGCATTTTAATACCGCCTTGGACTGGGACGATGCCGAACTCTGGCTTGAAGGAGCCATGCAAAACAACTGGTCGGTGGCTCAAATGCGGTATCAACGCTGGGAGACTCTCGGCGTGCCGGGCGAGCAAAGCCCTAAGGAAGAGGATATTATTGTGGCGGATTTCGACGACGGATATGTTTCGCCGTCGTTGCCGGATCGTATCGAAGGGCGCACTGCCGAAATCGGAGCGGCGGATGTGGTCGAAGGCTTCGACGCATCCTCAATTGCCGTGCCGAATTCAGCCGCAGAACCCCCCAAAAAGAAGGGACAAACGAAGAAAGACAAGGCAAAACAGAGCGAGCCGGGTGTTCCCCAAAATGTGCCCACGGCTGGAGAACTGTTGGCGAGTTTGAGGGAAATTGCCGAATTTCCTGCGGACCTTGCGGACTCGCTGGAACTTTTGAAGGTGGCGGTTTTGAATCACAAGTTAGCCGGTTGGAAATCCATTTCGGCAGACCAAGTGTGCCGGTCGTTGGAGGCGTTGAAAATGCTAACCGTTGCGGAAGATTAGAGTTACTCAAGCGGCAACGGCATGAAATTGTCCTTTGCGGGCTTTGCGGTTCAATTCTTTTTTTAACCGCAAAGGACGCAAAGACCTCGCAAGGGACGCAAAGTGCGATACGTTACAACCGTCAAGACATACCCTTTCGTCAATCCAGTAACGGCGTGTCCCAATTCAAATTCTTTTTCGGCTCCGCTCCCAGATGCCGAAAACCCTTTTCGGTCAGGCACCGCCCTTTCGGCGTGCGGATCAAGAGTTCACTCCGCAGCAAAAAAGGCTCCACTTCGTCGGACAACGTGTCCGGTTCCAGATTGAGCGTATGCGCAATCGACTCCAATCCTACCGGACCGCCGCCATGAAGACGCAGGATCGCTTCCAGAAACCGCTTGTCCTGCGGGTCGAGTCCCAGCCGGTCAACCCCCTGCATTTCCAACGCTTCTGTGGCAACAGCAAGCGTAATGATGCCATTCGCCTTGGCATCGGCATAATCCCTGACCCAACGGAGCCGGTTATTTGCCAATCGCGGCGTGCCCCGGCTGCGGTACGCAATCTCGTAGGCGGCATCGTCCTCAATCTTGATACTCAATTTTCCGGCACTGCGGTGAACAATCACCGCCAACTCTTCCAGCGTATAAAAATCGAGATGCTCCCGAATCTGAAACCGATCCCGAAGGGGTGCGGAAATCAAGCCGGTGCGGGTCGTTGCCCCGATGAGCGTAAATTGTTTCAGCGGAAAATTGACCGTTTTCGCCCCCACTCCTTCACCGATGACCCAGTCGATGCGGAAGTCTTCCATCGCGGGATATAAAAATTCTTCGACTGTTTTTTGCATCCGGTGAATTTCGTCGATGAAGAGCACCGAACCCGCTTCGGCATTGGTCAGATAGGGCATAATATCCTTCGGTGCTTTCAGAATCGCTCCATTGGTGATCTGCATCGACACACCGAGTTCACGGGGAATACAGGTGGCAAAAGTCGTTTTCCCCAAACCGGGCGGACCGTCCAGAAGAATATGTCCGAGGGGTTCTTTGCGTTTTTGCGCCGCCCGGATAGAAATTTCGAGCCGGTTAAAAACATCACGCTGTCCGATCATTTCGGACATCCTCTGTGGACGAAGGATACGATCCTCTTCCGGGGACAGGTCTTGCGGCGGCAAATTCTGCGGCGACCGATTTTGCGGCACAAAGCCGGGTTTATCCGGCTCGTCCTCACCGGGTGTCAGGATTGCTACTCTTGCCATAGAGGGGAGTTTAACGAAAAACAGGGAACTTTGCAAGATAGGAGATAGGGAGATAGACTGCAAACGGTATGAAAATGGTCTTTTTGGTAGCCACGGATAGCACGGATATACACGGATAAAACTATCTGTGCTATCCGTGTCCTCTGTGGCAAAAAACGTCCAATTTGATCCCGTTTACGGTATAGACCGTTGCCGTAACCCAGATACCAGATACGGGTGTGTCAAAGTTTTTTGGGAATTGTTAGAATGTGTGTTGATAGCCTCGTTTTTACTTGTGGGCACTTCTAGGGCGTGTTTACACTAATCGGTCTTGAAAATCAAGACTTTGGCGACGAGGGCGTTGTGAATTTTGTCCAAATTTGCCACAAAAAACCGTAATAATCCAGAAAACAAGGCAAATGTAGTGTAAACACACCCTAATAATGGGATGGGAATTATCCAGTTAATTACTTATCCGTCTTAACAGCGTATAGTTTTTGTCAAGATAGGCAAGATTTGCTTCCACGCTGGCGTTTTCTGCACGGATATTTTCCCGTTCCGATTCACGCTGCAATCTCGCACGTGCTTCAATCTTGATCGTTCGCGCACTTTTTCCGTATCTTCCAAGAAAACAAATGACAACACAATCCGGATACGCGGTCAAATGCCATGAACCAGCATTTTGTAAGTCAA
>Ga0099364_10010690_pt1 | contig 12604 bp, 15 predicted proteins | sample TergutTh196P3_FD_73070 | JGI IMG/M metagenome (GOLD analysis project Ga0099364, IMG submission 73070) | Microcerotermes parvus P3 segment gut microbial communities from Pointe-Noire, Republic of the Congo - Th196 P3 | ecosystem: Host-associated > Arthropoda: Insects > Digestive system > Gut ... | reverse complement strand
CCCTCCGCGGAGGGGAATTTTCACTCAACTTCGACGTTTTATTAATTCCCCTCCGTGGAGGGGTGCCGTCCGCAGACGGCGGGGTGGTCGTATTTCGGTTTTGAAAGAAGTCTATTATTTAAAATAATAAAATACACAGAAAAACCCCCACCAAACCTCCGGCTATTTTACATAATTTAGACGTATTCAGTTCTTTGTCATGTTCTTCCTCGTATAATTTATTTAATTTTTCCCTGTATAAATTCATGTGATATATCTGTTCGTCCGCGCGTCCGCTGCCGAGTTTCGAGCCGAACTCCTTTATTATACCGAACTCTTCGCTCTTTAAAAAAATATTCCCCTCGTTTTTACATTCCTCAAGCGAGACCTCCCACGGGTTGGCGTAAAGACCGTTTACCCGTCCTTTTTTAACCAGTTTGTCGAGAAAACCGCAGTTTTCCAGATTTCCGTCGGAATAGTCCGCGAAAATCCTCTCCACCGGATATTTATACGTCTCTATATGCTTAATAATATAATCAAAGAAACGTATGAACCCGTCTATTCGTTTCAGTCTCGTCTTAATTCTGTCGGAGAACAAAAATCCCCCCGCGGTACACGAAAGGGCGATTAAAATCATCCCTATGTATTTTATCATTGCGCGTTTTTCTCCTTATGTTCAGCCGCTACTGCAGCTGCCTGTAGATATCATATTTCATTATATTATGCCTATTTAAACTTATTCCCGCGAAATATAAAAAAACGTCGTTTTCGATTAGGAGGCTTAAATTAACCTTTCTCTTTAACTGCTCGAAATCGCCCGCGTGAGCCGTCGCAATCAGCGGCACTCCCGAGTTCTGCGCCGACAATATAGACTTAGTGTCTTCGAGTCCGCCTATTTCGTCGCATATTATAACGTCGGGATTAAGGGTCCTCGTCGCGCAGTCGATTCCTTCGGCTTTTTTATACCCGTAGAAGACGTCGAGAAGTCCTCCGTCCATTTTATCTTTCATATACACTTCCCGTTTCTCGTCGATTAACGCGGTCCTGTATCTTTTCAGCCCGTAAAGTCCTTTTGACAGAGCCGCCGCGATAAATCTTAAAAGCGTGGTTTTACCCTCTCCGGGAGGGGAATATATAAGCGCGCCGTTTATTTTTCCTCCGTTGTCCTTTATAATATCGAGCAGGGGGCAGTTGTTAAAATATACAAATCTGTTTACTCGCATATTTACGGAAGTGATTTGGTCAATCACAAAATCAGATTGACTATTGATATTATTATCAGTATATATTATATTGCCGCATACTCCCACCCTGCAGCCGTCTCTCGTTATTATAAACCCGTTCTTTATATTATTCGCCTGGGTATGATACGAACCGTCGCAGAAATTATTTATGCAGTAATCCAGTTCTTCCCTGCCGGTGAACAGGCAGTTTTTTATATCAGAGCGTTTCCCGCGCGAATTTAACAGTATATTTTCTTTATTCACAGTAAGCGAGACCGGCGAATTTAATCTAAGCCTTATTTCCGTGACGCCGCTTTTTATGTCGTCGTCGGCAAAGGCTATCGCCTTAGCGATACTTTCCGGCAGATATTTCAGATAAAAATCAATATCGCTTGATTTTTTCATATTCGATTTAGATTCGTACATTATCATAAAATTATTTTTCCCGTTGTTTTTTAATCGCCCCTACACAATATATATTTGTTTTTGCGTTCAAATATTACACAAACGAAATAAAAAAATCCCCCGGGTATTTTTATTTTAAATTCCCGGGGAAGATTTATTTAATTCTATATTATTATATTATTTTTATTTTACTGCCTGAGCTGATTCGTGTAAGCCTCTATTTCGTCCGCCGTCCTTACGACCGTCAGGTTCGACTGGAACGCTCTCTGCGCCTGTATAACTTTCAGCATTTCTTCGGCTATGTTCACGTTCGACGCTTCGAGGCCGTACTGGATTATATCCACTCCCTCTCTCGTTTCGAGTTCCATTTCTCCGGAAAATTCAGTCGGGGAGTATCTGTTCTCGCCGATTCTCTCGAGACCGTATATATTATCGCACGTAAACAGGCCGATTCGTATAAAATTATCTTCTTCGCCGTATTCCTGGAAATGCGAGATAAGCATAAGATTCTCACGGTCTTCGGGCATTAGAATATAATCGTAATTCTCGTCGAGAACGTATTCTCCGTTCGCCGTCACGAGGTATTCGTAACCGTCCTCGTTCGATACTGCGAAAGAGCCGTTTCTGGTATACGCGATTTCGCCGTCGAACCTGTTCATCACGGCGAAGAAAGCTTCGCCCCTTATCAGGACGTCGAGCCGGCTGTCCGTGCTTCTGTACGCCCCCTGGGTCATGACCATCGCGGTTTCGTTCGCCCTGCCTCCCGCTCCGACCCTGAGCTTATTCGACGAATAATAATCCACCGGACTTACTCCGCCCTCGCCGTAATAATCGTCGTAATCGTCATATCCCCTGCGCGGGGGAACTCTTCCCGTTCTGTTTACTATTACCCTCTCGTCGTACATCGCCCTGCGCCGTTCGTAATCGTCGGGCATTCTCACCCTCTGGTATATCAGCTCCTGAAACGACAGATTGCTTGTTTTATATCCGTCGGTATTGACATTGGCCATATTATTCGCGGCGACCGCCATAAGCTTCTGATGTTCCGACGCTCCGGTTCTTCCCGTGTGAAACGCTCTTATCATAAAAATTTTTCCCCGTTATTTTTTAATTATTATTCTATAATATATCTGCAGTTATCTAAAACGATATGAAATTCCCGCTTGCTTCAATACTCCGTTAGCCGTATGCCTTACATAAATTTTTCCGTCAACAGTAATTTTTCTATCGGTAACAGGACTGTACCACGTGTCATGGTCGCCCTTGCCGCGGCGTAAAAAATAGCAGCCGTGCTTGTCCAGTATTTCCCGTACAGCTTTACCGTAATCTCTCATTTATGATACCTTCTCTATTCGTTCCGCCTCAATCGACAAATAAACAGGTCCGAGATACCCCCGATTCAATTCCAGCATTTCCGGTACGGCGAGCCGCACTTTGTCAACAAGCGTATCAAACGAAACGGCTTCTAAAACTAACCCGGGAACATCGTCAGTTTCAGTATACCATCTGTCTGTCTCGCTGTCCCAAATCAACTTAACTGTACATTTCAATATAAACACCCTTTCGCAATATCTAACCATATTTGTTATTTTTTAATTATTAACTCTAACTATAATCTTCCCACTTCGGTCACAGACCTGCCGAGGGCGGCGTCGATTGCCCTTACTATCTGCGTCAGCGACTGGAAATATCTCGACGCCGATATAAGCCCCGACATCTGGGTCCCGATATCAGTATTCGCCCTCTCGATAAAGCCCTGCGCTATTTTCCCTGTAAACTCGAGATTCTCGAGTTCTTCCTCTCCGTCCTCGTTTTCTCTCATTGCCGTCGCTTCGTCGAGTATAACGAACGGATACTCGTCGGATTTTATCAGCAAATCCGGATTTCTGGGATTAAATATCCCCAAAGTCGCTATATAGTCTCCCTCCGCGGTAAACAAATTGCCGTATTCGTCCGATAAAAAATCATAACGCTCCGCAAAAATCGGCGAATCCCCGTCGTCAAGGACATAGTTCCCCAGACCGTCGATTAAATAACCCTCGGGGTCGAGCTGAAACTGTCCGTTTCTCGTGTAATATTTCCCTTCGTAGGTTCCCCCGGGATTATCATACTCGTCGTATTCCCCGCCGCGGCTTTCGACCGTGAAAAACCCTTCCCCCGCGATTGCGAAGTCGAGACTCCTGTGGGTTTCCTGCAGCGCTCCCTGACTGAAATCTGTTTTCAGTTCAAGCGCCGTTTTCCCCCGTACCGCGTCCGTTCCCAGTTCGCGCAGTTTCCCCGTCGTTCTTACGGCCTGCCTGACGGCGAGGGCTTCCGCGAACGTCGTCGTCACGAGTCTGTCCTGTTTAAATCCCGCCGTGCTGATATTGGACAAATTATTACTCTTTACGTTTATATCTCTTATAGCGGTAAGCAATCCTGATTCCGCCGTGTAGATTCCTCTTAACATAAATTATATTCTCTCTCTGTTTTTATTTTATATTTATATTTATTATTTTATTCGGGATACATATATTTCTGCAGATTATATTTTAATTTAAGCAGAGCCTTCGAATGGAGCTGCGAGACCCTTGATTCCGAAATCTCCAGAACGTTTGCGATTTGCTTCGCTTTTAAACCCTCGTAATAATACAGCGATATTATAATCCTCTCTTTTTCGTTCAGCGCGTCTATCGCCTTCGCGGTTATATCCGTCATTTCCTTATTCTCGTAATCTTTTTCGGGGGTAGAGTCCGAAGACGGCGCCATGCCCGCAGCGTTGTCCGCGATAAGCTCCTCAAGAGATAATACATTTGCTGAATAGACGTTGCTCAGCGCCTCGTAATATCCGTCGGCGCTCATGTTTAACTTTTCGGCGATTTCCTCGTCCGTCGGACTTCTTCCCAGAGTATTCTGCAACTCGGCGTAGACCGAGTCTATATCCTTCAGGTTTTTTCTCACCGTCCGGGGAACCCAGTCCATTTTTCTTAGATAATCGATCATCGCCCCCCTGACTCTTATAGACGCGAACGTCTCGAATTTTATATCTCTCTTACAGTCGAACCTTTCTATGCAGTTCAGGAGCGCGAGAGTTCCGCAGCTTATTATGTCGTCCTGGTCGGCAAGGCTCCTGTACGTCGAGTACATACGCGCGGCGATGACCTTCACTATGTGCAAATATTCGGTTAATATAAAATTTCTGGTTTCGACGTCTTTGTTCTCGCCGTAAAGTCTCCAGACCTCGTCGGAAACCCCGATTGTTTTTCTGACAGCCAAATCAAATTACTCCAATCATAATTCATATCAATATCAATGGACTTCTTACGAAATTAAAATCTTGATTGTAGGGGCGCGCATTGCGCGTCCGCAAAACTAACGCAGTTTTGATGTTTTTCTGACGGACGGCCAATGGCCGCCCCTACATGGTAACGCAGTTTCGCAAGAGGACTAATACTATTACGGGCGGGAGTCCAGAAACCTTGCCCGCTGCTGTTTCTGCTGCTGCAGCACATATTTCATGATTTTATCCCTTACAGAGTCGCTTACGTCGCAGAATATGGCTCTGACGTCGTACAAATAAGGGTCGTTCGCGTCGGGTTTTGCCTTAAGTATCTTCGCGGTTACCGGAAGCGCGTCGTAACCCACGATAAGGATACAGTCCAGCATACCGCCTTCCGTAAATTCCGCCCTTGTTCTGCTTCTGAACCCGCCCGCGCTTATATCGGCCGTGGTAAGCTTGAGATAGCCTTCTTCTTCGAGATACTGCATACCGCGGCTTTTCGTCGCGCGTTCTTTTATTTTTTCTCCGGACTGTCCGTCCTCCATAATTTTATAATATATGCTTATTCTCAGCGGCATTCTGAAAAATTCGCGCATCTGTCCTTTTTCGGGCAGACTGACCGCCGCGGCTTCGACGATATATTTATCATAGCCGTAAATGCTGTCGAGCTGATTTGACGCCTCGTCGATTTCGAAATCCTCGCCGTCGTTTTCGGGAGACGCCTCTCTGAATCCTATTATTTTTATATTAAACTTATACCTGACCCTGAGCTGCACGAACGACGCCTCAACAATATCGCCTTCGGCGTAGTAAAACCCGTATTCCCTGTCGGCGTATACGCCCAGCGTAAGCCTGCCGCCCTGTTGTTTGAGCAGCTTTGCCATAGTAAAAATCCGCTCGCGTCCTCTCGAGAGGGCGCATATATGCCCCTGCCGGAGCTCCACCTCTATTTCTTTCAATTCTTTCTCTCCGGCGTTTCCGGACGTTTTTTTCTTGTCTCCTCCGAATAACCGCGCCATAAAAATCCTCCGATTTATATTATATATATTTACCGTTTTTCTTTTGCTTACTTTTCTTTTTTCGCCGCTGCGCGGGGCATCCAGAAAGAAAAGTAAGTTAAGCCGCGTCGGCCTTTATTACCCCGACCGCCTGGAGCTGTACTTTGGGGTCGATTTCGCTCGTTGACAAGACCGTCAGCCCCGGCACGAACTGGTCTATAAACTGTTTAAAATATATTCTCACGAGGGGGTTCGTCAGAACTATCGGCTGCGCTCCTATGCTGTCGAGCTTTGCGAGATTATCGGACAGGGAACTAAGAATCCCCTGGATTGTCGCCGGGTCGATATCGAGATAAACCCCCGCCGCCGTTTTGTTCGCGCCTTTCAGGATTACCTTTTCAAGTTCGGGGTCCATCATGACCGCCTTCAGGCTTCCCTCTTCGGCGTACAGTCTCGTTATCGTCCGTTTCAGCGCCTGTCTGCAATATTCGGTAAGCATATCCAAATCGCCGCCCGAAGCCTGATAATACTCTGCTATCGTCTCGATTATCGTCGTCAAATCTTTTACCGGTATCTGCTCTCTTAATAAATTAGTTACTATTTTCTGGAACGCCGGCACGCTCATCGCCTGCCCTATCAAATCGTCGACGAGCGTCTTGTTTTTCTTCCTGACGTTATCGAGCATTTCGTCGATTTCGTTGCGTCCGACAAGTTCGTGCGCGTGTCTTTTGATTACGTCCGATAAATGCGTTATAATCACCGCGGGCGGGTCTATGACCGCGTAGCCCAGCATCTCCGCCCTTTCGACGCTCGACGTGGGTATCCATTTTGCCGGTATGCCGAACGCCGGGTCGACCGTGTCTACCCCGTCTATATCCGCGAAAGTTCCCGCCGAATCCATGATTAGATAATAATTCGGCAGTATTTCCCCTCCCGCGACTTCCTCGCCTTTTATTTTAATCACATAACTGTTAGGCACTATTGTAATATTATCTACAAGAGAAATGACATTTATAACTATGCCCATATCGAAAGCGAATTTTTTCTTTAATTTTATAATCCTGTCTTTAAAGTTAGAGCCCTGCTTGTCGTCTATCATGGAAAGCAGACTGTAACCGAATTCGATTTCCAGCGGCTCCACGTCCATGTCCGCGTAAATATTCTGCGGGTCGCTGTATATTTCCATATCCGTCAGCACGGGTTCTTCCGCGGCCAGCATCTCGGCTTCCTGCGCGGCTTTCAGCGCCTTGCTGCGGCTTCTGATTTGAAACAGTCCCAGAGCCGCCCAGCCCAGCCCCAAAATAATCAAAAACGCTTTCGGCATCCCCTGTATAAGCGACAAAACGAGCATCGCGCCGCTCGTTATCAGCATCGCCACGGGCATTCTCGCGAACTGGGTTATAACGTCTTTGCTCAGACTGTTTTCGGAAGCGGACCTCGTCACGACCATACCAGTCGCCGTCGATATAAGAAGGGCGGGGATTTGCGAGACGAGACCGTCGCCTATAGTCGCGATAGTATACACTTCGAGAACGTTTTCCACGCCGTTAAGCGCTCCGATTATCAATCCCCCGATTATATTTATAATAGACAGTATAATCGCGACTATAGCGTCTCCCTTGACGAATTTCGTCGCGCCGTCCATAGCCCCGTAAAATTCGGCCTCGCGGGATATTTTCTCCCTGCGTTCTTTCGCCTGCTGCTCGGTGATTACTCCCGTGCTCAAATCCGCGTCTATAGACATCTGTTTTCCGGGCATCGCGTCGAGGGTAAATCTCGCCGCGACCTCCGCGACTCTTTCGGAGCCTTTAACAATTACCAAAAACTGTATTACTAATATAATAATAAATATAACGAACCCGACGCCGAGATTCCCTCCGACGACGAAATCCCCGAACGTCTTTATAACCGCGCCCGCCTGTCCGAACTCTCCCAGAATCAATCTCGACGACGACACGTTCATCGCGATTCTGAACAGAGTAGTGATAAGCAGCAGCGACGGGAATATCGAAAACTCGAGAGATTCCTTTATATACATCGAAATGAGCAGTATAATCAGCGACAAAGATATATTAAGCAGCAAAAATACGTCGAGAAGCCACGGAGGAAGCCTTATGATAATCAAAAACACGATTAATATTATAAACAGCGACACGACGTTATCGAATACCCTTGCAATATTACTCCGCATATTTTAAATATCTCCCCTCTCCCGGCAAAAATTTATTTATTTTATCGCGCCGGTCTTCTTCTGCCCGCGAATTTCGAAATATCCCCGAGCCTGTTTTTGCTTTCATAGAACCTCAATATAATCTCGGTCAGCGCAATCATGAGTTCTTCCGGTATATTATCGCCGATTTCAGCGCCTATTTCAGTCGAATTATAAATCACTCTCGCGAGCGGCGGATTTTCCACCGTCATTATATTATATTTATCCGCCTCCGTTATAATTCTCATCGCGATATTATCCTGTCCTTTCGCTATGACCAGAGGCGCGGCGTTCACTTCTATTTCGTATTTAAGGGCGACTGCGTAGTGCTCCGGGTTTCTGATAACGACGTCCGCTTCTTTCACCGCGGACATCATGCGTTCCCTCGCCCTTTTCTCCCTTATGCTTCTTATCCTCGATTTTATTAACGGGTCTCCCTCCAGCTGCTTGTACTCGTCTTTGATTTCCTGTTTCGACATCATCAGGCTTCTCTCGTGTTCCCACCACTGATATATAAAGTCCAGAATCCCGATAGCTATCATGCCGACTCCCGCGAAAATCGCGACGTCGAACACAGTCAGGAGCATCCACGCGGCGTCTTTTTGGATATCCGCCATGACAAGCCCCGGCAGTTCGCCCATTTTAGTCGTCAGAACAATATAGACTATCGACGCGATTACCGTAATTTTCAGCATCGACTTGACGAGCTCGACGAGAGACTTTAAACTGAACATCTTTTTAAATCCCTCTATGGGATTAAGCTTTGACAACTTTGGTTTAAGCTGTTCGGTCGTAAATATAAATCTCGTCTGCGAGACAGACACGACGATTCCCAGAATCATCGCGACGGCGAGTATCGGTCCGGCAAGCATAAAAACGTTGAAAGCCAAGTCGAACATAATTCTCGCCGCGGCGAGTTCGGTCAGTTCCGCCGTCGAGCCTCCCAGACTCACGAAATCGTTTATTAAACTTTCAAATCTTCCGAACATGTAACCGACGAGAAATCTCAAAGCGAGAAAAGTCATGAATATCATAATGCCGCTTATTAAATCTTTGCTTTGGAAAACGTTACCCTTTTTACGGGCTTCCAGCCGCCGGTGCGGAGACGCTTTTTCGGTTTTACTGTCCTTGCTCTGGTTCAAAACTTAACCACCACGCTTGTTTCTTAAAGATATTCCATGTATATATAACTTCACCAGTATACATTTTACCACAAAAAATATCTTTTGTAAACACAATTCGCAAAATTTCACAATTTTTTTACTAACTTGCGAAAACGCGCAGGGTCTCGAAAACGACGTCGTTCATTCTAGAGAGGACGATATCGAAAAACCATACCGAAACGGGCGCGCATATGAGCATGACGAATATCCCCGCTAAAATTTTAAGCTGCAGACCCACGACGAAAATATTGATTTGGGGAACGCCCCTCATCAGGAGTCCCACGCCCGCTTCCATGATTAGTTCCGCCGCTATTATGGGAAACGCCAGTCTCATACTCAAAATAAAAATCTCGTTGAATATCCTCATAGCGTAGAGCCCGACTTCGGGGTTAAAATTTATAATGCCGACGGGCGAAATCTTAAACGAAAGAAATACTATACCCGTCAGGGTTATATGCGAATTCGTGAGAAAAAACATAAGCATAAACGCGAAATTCTGGAAATTACCGGACAGGGGCATCTGGACGTTGCTCGCGGGGTCGAAAAGCTGCGACATCGCGAGACCGATTTGCAGGTCCATTATTTCTCCCCCGACGACAATCACGGAAAAAAACAGATTCACGACAAGACCCATAAGATACCCGAAAACAAACTCTTTGAGAAGAAGAAGCATAAACATAATCATACTGTCCGTGTCGGCCGTCTGAATCCCGTCGAGCTCCGGGTCCGACGTTATTGCCATGAGCGCGGCGACGGCGAGAACAAACGCGAGAGCCCCTCTGGTCAGTACGGGTATATTCCTGCGTCCGAACACGGGATTAAAAAGCACAAACCCGGTCATTCGTACCAGAACAAATAAAAATATATCGTATCTTTCAAAAATCGCGTTCAACATTTCTTTTTTATCTTATCTCATAAATACGGCGACGCTCTCGAAGTGCGCCGTAATAAACTCCCTCAGCACCGTTATCATCCACGGAGCGAGCAAAACAAGAGATACGCCCACTATTAATAATTTAGGCACAAACGTCAGCGTCTGTTCCTGAATCTGAGTCGCCGCCTGAAACAGCGATATTATAAGCCCGACTCCAAGGCTCACCGCAAGCAGCGGTCCCGCCAATTTCAGCGCTACCACAAAAGCCTCGCGCAGTAAATCCACGACGGCCGTCTCCGACATATAACGCCAACCTCCTCGTAATTGATTTTGCGGACGCGCAATGCGCGCCCCTACAGACAAAAATCCAACCCGTTATCAGCTAATTAAAGCTTGCCATAAGGGTTCGCAGTATTATCCCCCAGCCGTCGACGAGCATGAATATCATGAGTTTGAACGGCATCGAAACCATAGCGGGGGGAAGCATCATCATACCCAGCGACATAAGAGTGCTCGCGACTACCAAATCTATAATCAAGAACGGGATATATATAAAAAACCCGATGATAAACGCGCGCTTGATTTCGTTTAGGACAAACGCGGGGATTAACACCTCAGTCGCTATGTCCTCGTATTCTTCCGGCTCCGGATGATTCGATATCGCCAGAAAAGTGTTCAAATCCTGCGGCGACATCTGCGCGAGCATAAATTCCCGCAGGGGTAAGACCGCCCTGTCGAACGCTTCGTCCTGCGTGATTTCTTCGGCGATATACGGCTGCAGCGCCTCGTCGTTCATTCTCGCGAAAATCGGCGACATCATAAAATACGTCAGGAGCAGCGCGAGTCCGATAAGAACCTGGTTGGGCGGAGTCTGCTGCAAACCCATCGCGTTCCTCGTAAACGACAGAACGATTAGTATGCGCGTAAAACCCGTAACCAGAACGAGAATAGACGGCGCCAGGGCGATTACCGTTAGAAACATCAGTATATTGACCGAATCCGCTACGCTGTCCGGGGTATCCAAATCTCCCAGCTCTATATTAATCCCCGCCGAAACCTGCGTAACGCTAAAGCCGCTCATCAAAACCAAAAACGTAACGAACAGCAGTATTTTTTTTATTCTTTTGTTTTTTTCCGCCGGATTGCTACCCCTCATTTTTTCCGCCGTCCTTAATATTCAGCTTTTTACCCAGCAGAGACAGAAAATTTCCGCCGAAGCTTCCCGCGTCCGGATTATTACTATTATTATTATTTATATCGTCTAAAATATCCTTAAATTCTTCTTTCGGGAACTCCGCCAGCGTTTCGATTCTCTGCGAACCTACTCCCAAAAGCATTATTTTGCCGCCCGGTACGATTTCTATTAAAATGATTTGTCTGTCCTGCGCTATAACCAACCTGTCGAGTATTTTCATATATTTTCCGCTTTTCACGTTCGCAGCCGCGCCGGCGACTTTCTTCAGAAGATATTTTCTCATGAAAATCAGAACGCCTATAATCAAAAAAACGACGAAAAGATAATAGAACATTACCCAGTTAGAGCTCCCGGCGTTATTTAACGGATAATCCCCCGGAGGGTTCGTCGGTCTCTGCGTCGTCGATATCAGCTCCGCAGTCTCTGTAATTTCTTCAAATCCCGTTTCAAATTCGATATCAGTATTCATACAAATTCTCTTTTCCGTTTTAGGACAAACATAAAAATAAACAAAAAGGGTATAGCTGTAAAACCGAACTTACCCCTTCCGATAAACTGTCTTTATGCGTTTATTTCAGAACTTTCGTAACCGTCGATATGATTCTGTCCGCCTGGAACGGCTTGACTATAAAATCGGACGCGCCCGATTTGATTGCGTCCACGACGTAAGACTCCTGACCCATTGCCGAGCACATGACGATTTTCGTCTGCGGGCTCTCTTTTTTGATTGCCTTGAGCGCCGTGATACCGTCCATGTTCGGCATCGTTATGTCCATTATAATAAGGTCCGGACCAAGTCCCCTGAACTTTTCTATAGCGTCCACGCCGTCCTGCGCCTCTCCGCACACGGAGAACCCGTTCTTTGCAAGGATATCTTTTATCATCATCCTCATAAACGCCGCGTCGTCTACCAACAATATTTTCTTATCATTCATAATAAATAACACCTTCCGTAACAAATACTTATATATTTATAAAATCTCCGTAATTTTTACCCCGAAATTCTCTTCTATGACGACGACGCTGCCCTTGGCGAACAAAACGCCGTTCACATATATATCCACCGGTTCGGCGGACTGTCTGTCGAGCTCTATAATCATGCCCTCCCCGAGTTCCAGAATCTCGCTCACCACTTTCTTCGTTTTGCCTATTTCGACGCTCACGTCCACCGGAACGCTTCTAATCCGCGCGTTATTCTCCGCGTCCGCGCCGTAAAATCCCGCGGGGGAGCCGAAATCCTGAAAGACTGCCGGATGGGTCACGACGTTCTGCTGCGGCGGCGGAGGCTGCGTCATCATC
>Ga0099364_10010689_pt1 | contig 12605 bp, 13 predicted proteins | sample TergutTh196P3_FD_73070 | JGI IMG/M metagenome (GOLD analysis project Ga0099364, IMG submission 73070) | Microcerotermes parvus P3 segment gut microbial communities from Pointe-Noire, Republic of the Congo - Th196 P3 | ecosystem: Host-associated > Arthropoda: Insects > Digestive system > Gut ... | reverse complement strand
AAGGAGTGCCAAAAGCGTTTTTTCGTGGATCAAAAACTTTTCAGATTCATTTAATTTCATGTTTGCGCCTCAAATATGCTTGTTTAAAAGAATATAATGAAACATCTATGAAAATAAATTTTCCGCTTCAACTCAAAAATGAAATAAAAAAGTAAAAAAACAAAAAGCAAAAAAAGTAAAAAGCAAGACAGAAAAAATAAAAAAAAGATCGAAATCGGAAGTATCCGACTTTGAATTATTTTTTAAATCAGTTAACGTTCACAGTTAAAACACTGCCGGCATAGGATTCGTTTGTTTCCGGATTATGCAGTTCGATGTGATATGTTCCCGGCTGGTCGAATGTTAAGAATACTTGGTAGCCTTTAGTCACTCGAATCGGCTCGAATGCCCCTTCTGTAGAAACATAAAGGTATGCAGGGAACACACTTTCACGGTTCCAAATTGACATTGTTTCACCGGCGTTGATTGTGACATTTGTTGTCTGGAATCGTCTTTCATTTGCATAGACGGGCTGAATTACCGAAGTGCCGCTGGATGATACAGTCACAGAGCCCGCAGCTCCTGCCGTATTGTTTTCAGGCGGTGTGTTGTTTTCTGGCGGTGTGTTGTTTTCAGGCGGTGTGTTATTTTCAGGCGGTGTTTTGTTTGTTGTATTGTTTGTTGTATTGTCGTTGTCGCCGCCGATACAGCCGGATAATCCGACGACTGCCGCAAGGACTAAAACAAGAAGAATCATAAGTTTTTTCGATTTAATCATTTGAACCACTCTCGAAATTGAATCAAAGTAAAACAATTCACGCTCGTATATTGAAATTTAAAAGAACAATATACAAATTATAAATTGTCAAATGTAAGGAAAACAAGTGTAAAATATATAAATATTTCAGGCGGATATGATGTTTTGGTTCACACAACCGCTTTTTTACGCCGCAGCTGTCTAAAAATCCATTTAAAAATCGGTTAAACCCTATATTGATTCAAATTATTTTTTTTTAATATTTCTAAAATAGTCTCAAGCGGTGCATCTGTTTTGAATGCTGTTCCCGAAAAGTGGGTTCTGGTTGCGATGTATCCTTCATGTCTTAAATTTTCCAAAAACAGCTCAATCGGCGGCGCAGATATTTTAAGAGTTCGGCAAAGCATATGCTGGTCATAAAAAAATGGAATTTCTGCTTCGCTGCGGCAAAGTGTCAACAGTTTTTCTGCTTCTTCTTTTTTATTCAAAGATAAATTTTCCAGTTCTTGAATCACTTTGCCGCAAAAATCAGTTTCTTTGAGTGAACCAAGCCACAGCGGACCGGATATTTTTCTTTTGGATAATTTTTCTTGGCTTTCTTCTTGGCTGCCTTTTTGGCTTTCTTCTTGGCTGCCTTTTTGGCTACCTTTTTGGCAATGTTTTTGGCAGTGCGGGCAGTTTTCATCCATAAAAACAGCCAGCCCTTTTTTTGTTTCAACATTTCCGCATTTTGGACACCATGCAGCAAATCCAATCTCATTGATTGTCTTGTCAGCGTTTTTTGCACCATGGAGAATTTCAGCATAAACACGAACATAGTGCCTTGTCGCGTGCGAAAGCAAAATTTTAATGCCCTTATCATATTTTGCCGCTTCGCGGGCAAGGCTGCCGATCAGAATCCTCAAACCCATTTCACTGTGAAATTCATTATTTAGCGGAACTGCTGCATATTTTCTCATTCCCGATCTCAAGTGAGCACCGCAAAGCGGAGCGGTATCGGTTGCAGTCACTCCAAGAAAAAAAGTTGCCGATGACGCCGCAGCATCTAAGTATGGAGACGGCGTTCCAAAAGGGTCGATGTCAACGATTGCAAATTTCCGGCTGCTTAACAGCTGATTTGCATTTTCACGTGTCGCCGCAACTGCTTCGTCCATTCGGTTGTGTGATATATTTTTTTTAATTAAGGAGAACGCTTCTTCTTTCCAATCGTTTAAGACCGCCGAAATTCCGATTTCTTTGGCAACTCGCAGACCCCGAATTCCGGATGCTGCAAACGCATCCACATAAGTAATATCCGATTTTTCAAAACCTTTTTTTTCAATTAATTTTTGAACGCAGACAGACATTGCCGCAACGTTAATATCGCGGCTAAGCTCCATTTCGGGATTGTAAAAGACGATTGCAGAGGCTGACGGTATCTCCAAATCACTGCTGTCCGGAATATAAATCTCCGTTTGTCCTTCTTTGATGAAACGATCCATTTTAAGACTCACAAAAAATAAAAAAACAAAATAAAACGAAAAAAATTATATGAAATAAAATATCGGGAAGCGTTTTTTTATTCACTGAAAACTTGATCAACGAACCATTTCGGATCAAATTTCATTAAATCGTCATATTCTTGCCCCACACCGAAAAAGAGAATCGGCTTTTGTGTAATATATGCAATGGAAATGGCAGCACCGCCTTTTGAGTCCGCGTCCAGTTTTGTTAAAATTGTCCCGTTGATGGGAACAGCTGAGCTAAATTGGGACGCGCGTTCTACGGCGTCATTGCCGGCTGTAGCTTCGTCCACAAAGAGGATTAAGTCCGGAGTACTGACGCGGCAAATTTTTTCAAGCTGTGCCATTAAATTGACGTTTGTGTGCATTCGTCCGGCAGTATCTGAGAGAAGGACATTGACTTTGTGCGCTTTAGAATATTGGAGCGCATCGTAGACGACGGCCGCCGGATCCGATCCTTCTTGATGGCGGATCACTTTGACGCCGAGGCGGTCGGCATGAATTTGAATTTGGTCAATGGCTCCGGCACGGAAAGTGTCGCCGGCAGCAATTGTAACAGAATAGCCGTTTTGCTGAAGGCGGTTTGCGATTTTTGCAATGCTTGTCGTTTTTCCGGTTCCGTTAATTCCGATAAATGCAATGTGTATTGTTTTATCACGGCGTTTTTCAATAAATTCGTCAAAATCAAAAACATTCGCAGACATGACTTCTAATATCGCCGTTTTCAGTGCATCTTCAACAACGTTTCCCGTGTTTTTTCCAATTTGTTTTCGAGTCCCGTTTAATTGTTCTTTGACAGAAGCGACAATCGAGTCCGTAACGGACAACGCTAGATCGCTTTCAAGCAACGCGATTTCAAGCTCCATTAACGGTCCTTCCAAATCCTTTTCATCCAAAATAACTTCGCGGTCAAAAATAAGCGCTTTTGCTTTTCCAAAGAAGCCGGTTTTTTCTTTTTTCGGCTCCGGGCTCTTTTTGTCACTCTGTTTTTCAGCGTCCTCTGCCGTATCTTCCAATTCTGCCGTATCTTCTAACTTTGCCGTTCCTGCTTTTTTCGAATCATTCATCGACTCTGATTTTCCCGCATCTTTCGCATCAAAATCAGTCAATGCTGCCTTTTTTGTTTTTGCTTTTGTTTTTTTCGGTTCTGATTTTTCAGCACCCTCTGCATCAAAATCCTTCATTTCTGCCGTTTTTGCTTTTTCCGTTTCAATTTGATTTGGTGTTTCAATCTGATTCGGCATTTCAATTTGATTTGGCGTTTCATTTTGATTTGGCGTTTCAATTTGTTTTTTTGTTTTAGTCTGATTCGGCGTTTCAATTTGATTTGGCGTTTCAATTTGTTTTTTTGTTTTAGTCTGATTCAACGTTTCAATTTGATTCGGCGTTTCGATTTGTTTTTTTGTTTTAGTCTGATTCGGCGTTTCAATTTGATTCGGTGTTTCAATTTCGGAGGATTCGGGTTGTATGGCCGTTTCGGGTTCTTTTAAATCAACGGCTTTTTCGTCGATCTTTTCGCTTAAAGAAGAGGTAAATCCTTTTAATTTTTCTTTTAATTTTCCAAACAAAAAAAACACTCCGGAAATTTGTACGCTTTTAAAATTTTATTTTTGATATGAAATATATGAAATGACTCTGTATTGAATAAGTAATAGTAATGAGAAACCGAATATAAATAAATAATTAAAATGCAGAAAAAGAACCAAAAAGTAATGAAAAAATGAATCGGGAGAATCAGTTTGTTTGATTCAGCCGAGCTTCAATTTGTTTCATGTTTTGAATGATTTGGGAAACGGATTCGTTTAAATCCTGGGTCATTTTCTCAAGTTTTTCTTTTCTTTCTTTGAGGAAAGTTAAAGCATCGTCAACATTTTTTTCAATATTTACACCGGAACCAACGTTGATAACCACTTTTGAAAAGTCACGAATTTCTGCGTGAACAAAACAGCCCGAACCGACCGGAATGACAGATTCATAGATGCCGTTTCCGGAAGCCTCCTTTAATGCAGAAATCGTATTGATCGAACTCTCACAGGCAGCCAAATTGTTTCGAATCATCATCATTTGTTCTTGAAACATTTCAACATTTCTTTGATATTCCTGATATTGTGCAATAAGCTGGCGCGCTTCTTGTTCACTGACGGCCATAATTAAACCTCTGAAACAGTTTCAATGACAATGCTGCGTCTCTTTAAGCCGTGTTGGCTGCCAATTGTGGAGTAAGCTTTTTCACGCGCATTCTTTTCATTTTCGCTTTCAATGATTTTGGTAAATTTTTCCCAGAAAAATCCGAGCTTAAGTTTTCCTTTGATTTCAAAGTTTGCCATGTTTTCACCATTTAATTTTTAATTGATCTTTACTGATAACCTTTACTGATAATTTTTGCTGATAACCTTTATTGATTATTTTTGCGGATAATAAATTTATTTCAAAACCCGAGAGCCGTTGAAATTCTTCCAAGTTCGTAACCGCTGGTCTCTGTGCCGACAAGACAGCCTTTCGTGTTTGCCAAAATGCCTGAGCCGACCATCCGAGAACCGAAGTTGACGCTGCCGACAACAGGCTCAAACCCGAAAAGATCTTCAAGAAGCGCTGTTTCATCCTCCGTAATCCCCGGACTGACAAGAAGGCCTCTGTTTGTGACACATCCGGCCATGCCGACCGTATTGATTCCCGCAATTGTCCCTCTCCTGACATCAATTTTTAATGTCTCGCCGATGAATTCAACAGCCTTGTCGGAGACTTCGGGGTGTACAAGACCCGCCGTGTCATTTGCCAATAAAATGTTTCCGACCGCATTTAATTTGCTCGGAAGGACATAAAACGGCTTTCCAATTTGGTTTTTGAGGGCAGCGATTTTTGTAAATTCAGGGACCAGAAAACCGTTGGCATTGCCGCGGCACATTGAACCGATTAAAACGCTGTCATTGACATAACATGCGTTCACCGGAATTTGCAAGCGCTTCTCAATTTTTTCAATCACGTCGTGCCGCGTTCCTTTCGGAACCAAACAGACTTCTTCGGTGCAAGTGGAAAAAACACCAAGGGTCGAGGTATCCAAGATTGTTATTGTTTGCATAATTATTCTTTAATTTTTATCGCGAAGATGAAGAATCAGGCCATTTCTGCCTGAACTTCTCCGTCATCGTATTTTGCAGCTTTAACGCGAATGAATGACGGCGGTTTTTCACAGCCGCGCTCCCAAATGCGTTCATTGATGGATTTGTCAATTTTAATTTTGTCTGCTTCAACTTTCATGTGTCTTTCCAGATAGGCTCTGATTAAAACCATTGCCTTGTTCGCCCGTTTCCAGCGAGGCGCCATTTTGACGTCTCTTAACGGGATTGTGTAGATTTGTTCTTTAACAATATCTGTCATTTAAATCACCTTCATTTTTTTCACAACTGCATCACTTCAATCGCATGCTGGATCTTCTCCAGTGGCGTCTCTTTGGGTGAGAGGTGACATTTCTTTTTGTCTTCACGATGACCCAGATCGGAACACGTGCATTTTGGACGTGTGCCTTTGCGAGTCTCTTTTTCTGTCCTTTTAAATTTTTACTCATTTCAAACACCTTTGTTTATGATATAAGCTTAATTTTCCAATTCATGTCCGTTTGTCTTTTTTGATTCTTGAAATCACGCGGGATTGCATGTGCGATTTCGGGAAATAGGCCGCTGTTTCGTCAGCACCGATGCCGCGTATTAAATGTTCGCGGAGTTCGGCTTCATAGTCGCATTTTAACAAGGCAGCGCTTTCTTCTTCTGTGATGACAAGGTTTGATTCAATCATTTTATTGATGGCGGCGCGTCCAAAACCCATGAGCGGACTGCAGTAAAGCACTTTGTTTTTGTCTTCAAAGCTTTGGATTTCCGATAAATCCAAACGCGGAACACGGTCATCTCGTCTTAAACCGTCGGCGATCATCGAGACATCCTCATTTTGCGCCAGCATGAAGAGAACTTGGCGGTGGATGTTGTTGATGGCATTGTTGACGAATCCGTCTTTTTTGACCATTTCTGCGGCATTGTTTAATATACCGATGTCAGGGGTAATGATTTGGTGCGAAAAACCCAATTCTTTGGCAATTTCTTGTGCGACAGGGCGTGTCGGCAAAATACCGAAGTTGCATGTGACAAGCTGTATGTCAAAGTGCGGTTCAAGGAGGAGGGCTGACAATGAACTGTCTTTTCCGCCGCTGAACAATACATGAGCTTTCATGGTTTCACATCAATTTTTGATTTTTTGAATTTGGTTTTGCATTTTGGTTTTGCATTTTTTTGTCATCTTTCATCTTTTTTTCAAGAATCTGTTTTACATTCTTTTGAATGAGGTTTCTCTTTTCGGCGGCTGAATTTGTGCCAAGAGCTGTTTTAATTGCTCGTCATCAATCATCGTTTGAAGACGGCCGTTTTGAGCCACTGAAAGCAATTGTATTTCCAATTGTTCGACCAGCGTCGGACGAGACATGCGCAGTGTGGTTAAACGCTCGCGAGCTTCCGGTGTTAAAATTTTTCTCAAAAGCTCTTGCTTTCTGGCGTCCATTTCTGCTTTTGCCTGCTCTTGCCGGTAAGCAGCCTGCTCCGGGCTCATTTGTGCCTGTGATTGCTGCTCTTGCATTTGCATAAGCCGCTTTCGGCGAATTTCTTCAAGCTCGTTATCCATTTTCAAAACACCTCTTTAATAATCATCTTGAAAAGACCGGACTGATTGTTTAAATGATCCGTCACATCTTGATTTTTTTGAATCTTCCAAAATCTTGATTTTTTCGAATCCTAATTTTTCCGATTCATATTTGACCGGTTCTGTGAAAGTTCACTTAATAATTTTTAAGTCCTGGGTACTTTTGGAGAAGTTCTCCTTTCAATTCATGAGCTGTGTTGTCAAGCAGCGCTCTGCCGGGACCTGCAACAACTCTGCCGGTTTTATCGGTTTTTTGGACATAGCCTGCTGCTTCAAGCTGCTGAACAGCTTTTCTAAGAATTGATCCGCTGCCCTTTGCTTTTCTGTAGGCTTTGGATCCGCGGTCTTGCTTTCCGCCGTAAACGGATGACAGTCTTTCGATACCGATCGGACCGTTCATGTAAATGGACCGAAGGACGGCGGCACATCTGATAAACCACCAGTCTTTTTGGACAGGCGGAAATTCTTTGTGGGCGCCGGTTTTGACAAAGTCTGCCCATTCCGGGGGCACGATTTTGTCGTTTTCTTTAAATTTTTCTGCGACTTTGCCGATTAAGTCAGCCGCAGGAACATCGTATGCAGTTGTCATTATATCTCCTTACTGAATTTGATAATCGTACTTGAGTTGCACCCCGTATTTCTGAAAGTCAGCATTTTCTGAAAGTCAGCATTTAGGACGCCAAACACCGTCTCAATAAAAAAAGTCTAAATTTTATGTCAGCCGATTAGAAAAAACGCAACCGCTAATATGAGCGGCGAATACAACATAGTATATGCTTGTATTGATAACGTACGAAAACGCCCCGCATTTTTTCCCGGTCTTTTCACAAAGAATTGACTCGATAAATTGATGATCGGTTCGTTCGGATTACATATCACATTCAATACAACGCTGGCTGAAGCACTGAATGTTTTTTTTGAATGGTTATTTCAGTATCCCATGGCCGAAACGGAAATCTGAAATAATTCTGACTCAAATGAACCTATCAATAGGATGAATATATAAAAAGATTTTGTCAAAATTCTTATGAAACGGTCAAAAAAGATTTTGTCAAAATTTATGAAACGGCCAAAAAAAGATTAAAAATGATCATTCTTTGTTATTCTTGTTTTCCAATCGGCCCGGCTTCTTCTGAAATGTCGTGGATGATTTGGTCTTTTTCAGTATCAAGAATAATCATTCCGGTTTTCAGAGTTTCTTTTTCTTCATCTGTCAGCGGGCGAGATGTGGCAGCAGCGGATATGATTGTACTATTGCCGAGCGGATCTTTAATTGCCAAAGTGATACGTGTTGACGCATTTTCGGGGTTTTCAATAATTTCATCTATCTTTTTGAGTAAAGATCGCCCGATTTCTTGTTTTTTGGGATCGTCTTCTGACCATCTTATTGTGCTTTCAACAACGCTTCGGATACGCAAAAGGACGCCTTCTGCATTGGTAATATATGACTCTGAAATCGGTCCCGGCTCAACCATTATGCCGAGCTCTTCAATGAGAATGGTTCCCGATGTGGATCGAATGACGCGGGCGTCTAAATCCGCCAAAGTCCGAATCGGCAGTTCGCAGCAAGACGGTTCTTTACTTGCTAAAATCATTGTGTCGGCAAAACGGTAGGAACAGCAGCCGCAATTTGCAGTTGTGTACATAATGTCTCCAAAGTATGGAATATTATCGCGCTGCCATTTAATAATCAAATCTGCTTGACAAATCGGGCAAGACGTTTTTGTTTCAAAATTGTCAATCAAAATATCACCCATGCAAAGCAAAGATAAAATTGCAAAATAATAAAAAAACCCATCTGAGCGGTAAGAAAAAAAGAAATGAAATAAGCGGAAGTTTAGTAGTTTCCGCCGATTTTCTTTCTGTCGACTTTAATGCCGGTTGGGGTGACGAGAATGTTGCTGTCTTTCATACCGACAATGTCGCCGTGGACGTCTAAAACGACATCTTTGAGTTCATTGAACAAGTGATTTCTGAGGCGGTCGTCTGATTTGATGTTGGAAATGTCAACAATCAAAATGTTGCCGTCATAAATTTCTTTTTTCAATGTTGTAATTTGGTCGAAGTGGGTAAAAATTGCAATTTTAATGTAGGTTTCAGCCGGCTCACCAGACGGGTCTTTATCAATGTCCTTTTCGAATTTGTCAAGGTCAATATACGCTGAATAATCATCTTGCTGCTTGGAATCACTGCCGAGAAATTTCTTTAAAAAACTCATTGAAACACCTTTGTCTTTTTGAATGTGTAAAAAGGAAAAACGCATCGGAAAAACAATCCGATCTGTTTTTCAAAGATTATAAAACTGAATTATGCTTCTGAAAGTACATAACCAATAATGTTATTCATATTTATAAACTTGTATATAAAATCTATGAGGGTTTGCTCTATTTTTTCAATAACCAATGCCAAATATTAAAAAATATAATATATTTTAAATGGAACTTTTTAACCCTTTTCAAAAGCAGAAGAAAGAAAAAAGGATGCTGGACAGTTGCCAGCATTTATCTTTGACCCAGTTGCTCAGAGCAGTATGGGCAGAATTTTGGTGTCTTTGGCAAGTTCAGCTCTTCACCGCAATACGGGCATATAGAGAATGCCTTTTCACCTGTAACAGGCGCTGCCGCATCCGACTGCGCCGCTTGTTGGATCAATGGCGGTTTTCCGCATTCTCTGCAAAACTTGAACGGGTAATCATTCATACTTCCGCAGTGCGGGCAAAGTACCTTCGGCACCTGTTGTTGCTGCTGCGTCTGCTGTTGATTCAAATTTTGATACATTTGTGGGAACAGCAACATACCCGAACCTATCGCTGCGCCTCCCTGCGAATTACCTATAGCAGCAGACATGCGATCCATGGACTCGTACTGCCTCAATTCTTTTCCGGCAGCGGTCATCTGCCTCAGATATTCGTTGAGGTTTTCACGGTATTTCTCTTCAGTGTCAACATTCACTATCTTGAAAGCAACTAATTCCATACCTCTCTGTGTGAAGTATTCTGCTATTGATACCATCGTAACGGACGATGCCTTCTCCAAGTTTGTATAGGCATCGGTGAAATATTGTTTTGACAATTGCTGCATTATCTGCTCATTCATGAACGATCTCATGAAGTTGCTTACCGCACCCGTTGAATAGTTGCTCTGACCTCCCAATACTTGTGTCAGGAATATAACGGGATCGTTCACCCTAAATTGGTACTCGCCGCTTGCCATCAGAGGCATTTGCATCATATAATTCGGATCGGCTTTTACCATTGTCCTTATTCCCCATTTGGCTGAAAATATCTTCTTCGCCACGAAGATAATGTCGACCTTAAACGGAGTCTCCTTATACCTCAGAAGCGAGTTGTACAGTTTCGTTATCAGTGGAATGTTCGCAGATGTGATAACATGCCTCCCCGGGGGCATCACATCGTATAGTTGCCCATCCCTCATGAATATTGCAACTTCCCATTCCCTTACAGTAAGCGATGTCAGTGTTCTAAGGTCTGAATACTCATATCTATAAACGATATCATCCGGACCGGGGTTCTTCCATTCTACAACATTTGTTTTACCTGTCATTTACTCAAGCCTCCATTAATCCTTTGAGCACAAGCTCACGTCCCTCATATGTCTCAATAAGCAAATCTACCCTTCTTTCAAATTCTTGAATCTGTTTGCTTACATCATCGCCAATTGAATTTCTGATGTTCTCAGCATCCTTTCTCAGGCCATCAGCGGACTCGATCAGTTTTGCATCATACTCTATAACAGCCTCCAGTTCCTGTTCCTCTTTCTTTACTGAGGCCCATATACCGCTGTACCCGTTGGCCGCTTTCTCAATTTTTGTATTATACGTATCTACCTTATTTCTGATTCTTTCCACCTTTCTCGCCGTGACCATGTCACCGGTCTCGACAACTTCTCTATGTACATTTTCCAATTCAACTTTTGTTGTTTTTATCAATTTTGAAACGGCCATCCTAACTTCGCGATCCACATCCCTTCTGAAGTTTCTTTCTCTGTATCCTCTATAAAGCGGAATATGCATTGAAATGCGCTCAAGAAACGAGTTGTTCCTTTTGACCATGTTGGCCCCACTCTTATCTGTTATCATTCTGATCTCTCTGATTTGTCAATTACTAAACAATCTATGCCTGCTGCGAATCCCGTCGACGGTGTGATTGCTATTTATCTGTTCATTTTTTTTGATAATACTCTACTCATTTTTTTGACATTTTCCATCATGCTTAGATGCAAAGGGTTCTGATCAAGTCTATGCGGCCTACCGACTTTGGAGACATCTTGCCCAAAGAAGGAAAGAGGATGCCTGTATCGGTTATTTCACAAGGTATATATATCAGCTTACCTACCGTAGGTTTGATAAGCTTCAGTTTTGAAGTGTCCGCAGTGCATTGTTTTAAATATTGAAGGACAAACGCTTCCGCTTCGTTTTTCGTACTTACCGGCACGATGGTTTTTCGGGTACCGATACTGTTTTCAGCAACGGAATTCAGCATCTCTTTGATTTCACCGCTTTGGCTTATATTCGTCTCTGCTCCTTTGAGGCTGTCGAAGAATCCTCTTGGTCTTGAGGCAAAGATATCTGTGACCGATATTTTTGGGTTTTTCAGCGAATCCGGATTTGTAACAAATGTTGCGGGTACCAGTAACGGTTCATGAACTTCTGCAATCTTCGTGCTCCATAAAGACTTTGTTGTGAAACTGTACCTTAAGTCAACGTACCAAAACGGCAGTAACACCGAACCTGAACCATGTGATATCAGAACTCCTGCTCCATCAGCCTTGGCTGCGAATATTGCCGATATATTGGAAAAAATTTCAATATACCTTGTCACATTTTTGAACATGCCGCCCCACTCAGGGCCGGTTGCCTTGTATAATGTCGCTGCAACATCCATGACTCTTTTCAAAATGTCAAGAGCATCCGGAGCATTGATGTTTGGATCGTACAGCGCTGTCTCCACGATTCCGGATATGACCTTTGTGACAGCAACTTCCTGATTTATCGCCAGAAATGTAGAACCAAAATCTATGCTGGTCATGGTGCTCTGCTTTGCCTTTTCCAAAAGATCAAGACCATTTCTGATGTGGACTCTGCTTTCTGCCGCTTTGCCGGCTTCAAGAAATGCAATTCCTTTTGACACTTCGCTGAGCGCTTCAAATCTTTGGCGCACGATGTCATATTTTGCCAACCCTATTAAAGAATCTGAGGCTTCGGCAAAGTTCATTGCTATCAGATCATATCGCCCCGGTTTATCCTCAGCCAACAATTTCATGTTGTTGATCATCATTGCATATGCCAATGACATTTTATCAGCATTTTTCATCAATTCAAGACCGTCACTATCGACGGCCAAAAGTGCCACAGACTTCGCTTTTGCATTGAACTCAAAAGCGTTTGCTGATTGGTGAGATGGATGAAATGACGTTATTCTATGGGGCATCATTATCAACTGATTAGAGAGCAAAGAGAGAAAACCAAACCTGTATTCGCTCATTTCTGTTTCTATTACAGGTCTGACACTGTTTGAAAAAATATTGTGTCTGGCAACAGCATCAATATTATCTGCTTGAACGATGTTAAAACCTGTAGGAATCGCTTTGCTTATCCATGATTTCAATTGCCCCATCATCTGTTCAAGATATTTTTTTGCATCAATGCGTGTCTGGCTCGTACCA
>Ga0099364_10010688_pt1 | contig 12605 bp, 13 predicted proteins | sample TergutTh196P3_FD_73070 | JGI IMG/M metagenome (GOLD analysis project Ga0099364, IMG submission 73070) | Microcerotermes parvus P3 segment gut microbial communities from Pointe-Noire, Republic of the Congo - Th196 P3 | ecosystem: Host-associated > Arthropoda: Insects > Digestive system > Gut ... | reverse complement strand
CCGCGTTTCTCTCCCCCCGCCCGGATAAAGCGCAAGACAACACGCAAACAAGCCAATAAAAACAAGCAGAACAACCAACGCCAACCCTGCAATCTGCGACCATACCGAGCGCGAAATAATGCGGTCTATGGCACGTTGCAATTTTAATCTTTTATAAAACTTTGTATTCATTCGATTCTGTTACCTGATTTGTCAATATAAAACCATTCATTATTTAATTTAACTTTTGCCAAACCTTTGCTGAAACTAAAGGCTTCATCATATTTTAAAGGAATAACTTCTTTCCCTGTTTTGTCGATAAATCCATATTTGCCGTATAATTTAAAATAAGCCAAACCTTCACTGAAACCCCAGGTATAATCATATTTGAAAGGAATAACTTCTTTTCCTGTTTTGTCGATAAATCCATATTTGCCATTTAATTTAACAGCTGCCAAACCTTCGCTGAAACCCCAGGCATCATCATATTTTAAAGGAATGACTTCTTTTTCTGTTTTGTCGATAAATCCATATTTGCCATTTAATTTAACAGCTGCCAAACCTTCGCTGAAACTCCCTGCATTATCATATTTTGGTTGAATAAATATCACAGTCCCGCTTGAATCCATGAATCCGTATTTCTCTTTTTCTTGGAATTTCACCAATTCTACATTATCAAAATAATCGGTTTTTTCCGAATGTTTGCTATCGGGTATAATATCATTAGGAATTTTGTCAACTTTTCTAACCGCTATGATATATGAGTTAATGATTTCTTCGCCTTGCTCTTCAATAATTATAATCTCATTAGCATTATAGAGTTTATTGCGTATCTCTTCAATAATGTCAGTAAATAGAAATATAAAAGCTTTTACATTATTTCTAAGTAAAATACCGCAGATACCTCCATCATAAACGAATTCGCCTTCTGTTACAAGCGTATCATTAAGCTGAAAAGAGATGCCTAATTCATTTCCGTTTTCAAGAATCTCAAAACTATCAACTATAATATTCTCAATAGAATTTAGAAACTCTATATCCGAATCGCTCATTTCAATAGGTTCGTTATCATCAGTTTGACAATTCATGTCAGGGCTTTGATTGGTAAGATCACTTTCTATGGCGTTGTTTTTTTCTTTTTCCAATCTATCTTTTGCTATACTCGCTAAATCAACAGTAAGTAACTCTTCCGTGTTGGCGACCGTATATTCGCAGGCATATTTATCCTGTTCATTTTCGGCGCTAACAAATTCAAGCCAGAAAGTTCCTTTGTTCAAGGGAATTTTTGTGATTTGGTTTGCATTGGCAAGCGTATTCTTATCGCCGTCTACCCATACTTCGCATGTGATATTCGGGCGGATTTTCAACAAACATCCTGACGTTGGTTTTGTAACAGACTGTTTTTCAATAGGAGTTTGTTCTTCTGACATTCTTTCCGGTAAAAGTTTTTTAGCTGAATCGGCTAATTTCCCAAAACTTTCTTCAGGATCAGGGAATGCATCAATCCAGTTGATGTTTTTGAGGTAATATTTTTTTGCTCCCGTAAATGCCGTGTCCTGGATTCTAAATGTTAAAATAGGCTTTCCTTCTTCCATACACATTTCTATTTCCCTGTCTACCTGTTCGGAGCGATTGAAATGTTCGGAAAAAACGACTATCATCAACTTGCAATCTTCAATTGCTTTCGTTATTGCCTTTGCCCATACGACTCCTCTTGGAATATCGCGGTATGCAACAAAACAACGAATTCCGTTTTGTTCGAGATATGCGGAAAGACCTTCTACAATTTTCTGATCATCAGTTGAATAACTTATAAAAACATCGTGCACCATAATATAAAACTTAAAATTGAATAGGGTTACAAAATTACTCATCTTTTTAACGTACACAAAACAAATATTTAATTTTTAAAAATTAGGTGATATGAATAAAATCTTTATTTTTGCAATCATTAATAAAAACCGTAAAACAATGAAAAAGCAAATTATCATTTCAATCATACTCGTACTCTGTTGTTCTTGTGTGAAAAAGGAAAAACTATTAATAGGGGGTAGCGGGTGGCAGTACATTGCAATTGTTGATAAATCATCCGGCAAGATCGAATGGAAACATGAACTTGCTCCCGGTGAAGAATGTAATAAAGTGGAAATGACGCCGAAAGGGCACATATTATATGCTTACAAACAGGGCGCCAGATTGATTGACCGCAAGCATCAGATTATCTGGGATTACAAAGCGCAGGAAGGGGAAGAACTACATTTTGTTTCACACCTGGAAACAGGCGATTATCTGTTGGCAATATGCGGTCATCCGGCGCGGATTGTCGAATTGGATAAAGATGGAAACCCCGTTAAGGAAATTACGTTCAATACAGCCATTCCAGAAGTGAATAACCAGTTCCGCCAAATCCTGAAAACGCCTCAGAACACCTACCTTATTCCGTTTATAGGAAAATTCAAAATATCTGAAATGAACGAAAATGGAAGGATATTAAAAACTGTTTTGTGCGGTGGTACACCTTTTTCGGTCAAACTGATTGATGAAGGCAACTGGTTGGTATCGGGTGGAGATGGCGGATTTTTGGTGGAAATAAATGCTGAAACGCGGCAAACCATCAAAAAGATTGAAACATCAAGCCTGAATTGGAGCTCATTGTTATTTGTGGCAGAAACAATCCGCTATCAAAACGGTAACACGCTGATTTCCAATTGGAATGGAAACAGCGATGATAAATCACAACCACGTCTGTTGGAAATCAATCCATCCAACCTAATCGTGTGGCGATTACCTTTCAATCCGGAAATCGGTCAAATCACTACTGTTTATTCATTTTTTAACTAATAATAAAAGGAACTGCCTTTTGATGGGTAGTTCCTTTTATTTATGTTGTTACATGCAATTATTCGGCAGAAAGAATATAATCTACCGGAATACTAATATCCTTATAATCCCAAGTTAGCTGTTCATCATTGACAGCAGAAACATAATTAATCCGGAGAGTAAAATTGCCTGAGCCTAAGTCTTTTTCTTGTCGGGCAATCGTTTCAAGGAATAACTTCATATTATAGGCATTGAGAAAACCTTCTTGTTCTATTGGTTTGGTGCCCACATCCTCTGCAGTACAACGCAGAAACACATCATAAGTTTTATGTTCATTTTTTTCAACATTCTGAATATCACACGATAAATACCAGGACATTTTCTGATCGGATGGAATTGTTACGACACTCCAAAAGAACCCCCTCCCTTTTACGTAAGCAAACACTCCCTCCGAAGCCGGATCATTGATTGCAACTTCATTGTGCAATATGTTCGATGTATCCATGTTATACCACATGTCCTGCCTTTCACCTTCAACAAGAACTTGCATATAAGTTACCGTAAGATAACCATTGGCTTCTATATTTTCCGGGCTGTTGTCCGGTAAATCATAGTCTACTTCATAATATACAAAAAGACAAGCCCCCAGATCTCTGTTATTCAATATAGTTGGCGAATATAATGATTCATACTCATTTACATCCAATACTTTTTTAAGGGTATTATTGTCCATACGCACCACACCATACAAAGTCCCTGTTGCTGTATTTGATCCTTCCCCCATACAAGAGGCAAATAACAACAAGGAAACAAAGAACATAATTACATTCTGTAAATACATTTTTTTCATCATTTTTTATTATTTTTTATTTAACATATTTGTTTTAAAAGCCAAATCGTAATCCCGCCTGCAAAGATACATGAAAAGGTTTATTTGAACGAATAGTTTCGATAGAACTTTTGTTATCAAAATAATAATTTGCTCCACCTTCCACATACGCATTGATAAATCGAATGACCGGATAGGTCGCACCGACACGTGCATTGACCGACCATTGCGTTTCTTTCATCCGGACAGTTGCTTTTTCCGGTAGCCAGATTTCTTTTTCCAAAGAATAAGCGTTGGTTTTGATATTTCCGGCAATATTCCATTCAGCCATACCTCCGGCGGTTGCGTAGAATTGGAGTTTGTTCCATTCCGCAATCTTATAATTTATACCTATAGGTATGCCTATGAAATGTAATTGTTGCTTGAATTTATCCTGTAAAGGCAAGTCAGTCCTCCATTCTGAAGATAACAGCGTATATACAAGTCCGCTCTGCAACGACCAGCGTTCGTCCAAAGCATATCCTATGCCGATTCCAAAAGAAATGGGTTGCTTGAAAGATTCATCTCTTTTGGGTATACTTGTTGTGTTAAATTCGGAAATAGAAGGATTGGCCAACAGTTCATTGAAATAATCGTCTCTCTTAACAGGCGCCTCCATATACCATTCACCTTCGTTCCCCTTATATTCATCCGAAACGCTTCGAAGCCTTATATCAGAAACAAATCCTCCACCATTTGGGCCGATCGAATAGCTTCCCCCTCCGGCACCGATTCCCCATCTCTTTTGCGGTTTTTTATCTGATTTCGTGGGAGCAGCATCGGCTAAATACCCAATATTATCCGTGTGTTCGAACATTTCGCGTCTATTTAGCAAAGTTTGGAGTGAGCGTAATGTTTCTTCCTTTGAATCGTTGTTTCTCACTTCCAACTGTGTTTTTTGCGATACAAGAAACAACGCCTGATCAGAGACCGTCTTTGCAGGCTCCGCAATTTCATTTTCTGTTGAAAGTTGTGATATTAGTTGAGCGACACCAACCGGAATGACTTGTTCTTCAGTCAAAAGCTCTCCCCCTTCAGGGGAGTTGGAGGGGGGTTCCGGTATATCCGCCACAATTTGTACATCTGACACAAACGCTCCCCCTTCAAGGGAGTCGGAGGGAGCTTTTATATAATAATAACCTATCGACATCAAAAGAAACATGGCGATTCCTGCAGCCACATAATACCACCGGCGTGAAAACATAACTTTCTTCCCAGGCAACCGGTCAGCAATTGCTTTCCAGTCTACCGGCTCTATGTCCACTTCAAAATCCCTTAATTTCGAGCGGATTTCATCTTCCCATTGATCTCTTTCCTTCACGTTTTTATCTAATTCTTCATCACATTTCACATTCTTTTCCCCTATTTCCCCAGCTTTCCCGGTTTCCCCTATTTCCCCGTTTGTCCAATCTGTTCCTGCAACCATTGACGGGCTCTGGCATACTGAGATCGGGATGTGCCTTCCGAAATGCGCAACATTTCCCCAATCTCTTTATGCGAGTACCCTTCGATGGCAAAAAGATTAAACACTGTCCGGGCTCTTGACGGAAGTTTCCGAACTAACTCCATGATTCTGTCCGCTTCAAGTTTAGAAACCACTGTTTCTTCTTCCGTCAGGTTTTTTATACTTTCCAAATCGACGGTATCCCGCAGAAAATCCTTTTTTCGTAAATGTTCTATCGTACAATTCACAAATATCATCCGCATCCACGCTTCAAACTGTCCGGCGCCGGAATATAAGTGAAGTGAAGTAAACACCTTGATAAAACCATCCTGCAACATATCACGGGCAGTCTCTCTGTCGCCTACATAACGCAGACAGAGCGCCATCATCTTCCGGGCATACAAGTTGTACAACTCTTCCTGAGCTCTTCTATTACCATTCAGACAACCTTCTATCAGCTGTTTTTCACTCATTTGCTAAATGCGTATAGGCAGCATTTACGATCTTCTCTTATATATATGACGAGATTAACGTCAAAAACGCTGCATGAACGAAAAAAAAAAGTCATTTTTTTTTGCAAAAATAACGATTATCCTCATTTTTTCTTCACATACGCTCATCAAAAATCATAAAAAGGCATACCTTTGTCCCAAAATTAAGATATTCTCAGATGAAAGATAGCAAAACGGAAAGCATTGAAGAAGACAAAAAAAGTCTGAATTTTATCGAACAAATGATTGAAAAAGATCTGGCAGAAGGAAAAAACGACGGACGTGTACAAACGCGTTTTCCTCCCGAGCCTAATGGTTACTTGCATATTGGTCATGCCAAAGCCATTTGTTTGGATTTTGGGATGGCGCAAAAGTACAATGGCGTTTGCAATCTCCGGTTTGATGACACCAATCCTTTGAAAGAAGACGTCGAATATGTTGATTCCATTCAGGAAGATATTCAATGGTTGGGTTTTCAGTGGGAAAATATCTATTATGCTTCCGATTATTTTCAACAATTATTCGATTTTGCTGTTTCATTGATTAAAAACGGACATGCGTACATCGACGAACAGAGTTCGGAAGATATTGCCGCCCAGAAAGGTACGCCTACTCAACCCGGTATCGACAGTCCCTATCGCAATCGACCTGCTGAAGATAGTTTAGATTTGTTTCTCCGCATGAATTGCGGAGAATATCCGGAGGGAAGCATGACGCTCCGCGCTAAAATTGATATGTCGTCACCCAATATGCACTTGCGGGATCCCATTATTTACCGCATTATTTTTACGCCACACCACCGGACAGGCTCCACCTGGAAAGTATATCCCATGTATGATTTTGCACATGGACAAAGCGACTATTTTGAAGGCGTAACCCACTCGTTGTGTACGCTCGAATTCGAAGTACACCGTCCCTTATATGATTATTTTATTGATTTGTTAAAAGGCGTCAACGATTACCGACCACGGCAAACGGAATTTAACCGGTTGAACCTGACGTACACAGTAATGAGCAAGCGTAAATTACTCGAATTAGTGAATGGAAAGCAGGTAGACGGCTGGGACGATCCACGGATGCCGACCATTTGTGGTCTCAGGCGCAGGGGATTTACCCCTTCGTCAATCCGGTCTTTTATCAACCGCATCGGCTACACTAAATATGATGGGATTGTGGATATGGCATTGCTCGAACATGCTGTACGTGAAGATCTGAACGCAACGGCACGCCGTGTAGCAGCCGTATTAAATCCTGTCAAACTGATTATCACAAATTATCCCCAAGGGCAAACGGAAATGATGGATTCCGTCAATAACCCTGAAAATCCGGCTGACGGTACCCATCAAATTGCATTTTCACGCGAGTTGTATATCGAAAAAGAGGACTTTATGGAAGAGGCACCGAAAGATTACTTTCGTTTAACGCCGGGACAGGAAGTCCGTTTGCGATGTGCTTACATTATTAAATGTACGGGATGTAAAAAGAATCCGGAAGGTGAAGTAGTTGAAGTATATGCCGAATATGATCCCCTGACAAAAAGTGGAATGTCCGTCAACAACCGAAAGGTCAAAGGAACAATTCACTGGGTATCAGTGGCGCATGCGCTTCCTGCCGAAGTACGGTTATACGATCGCTTATTTGTAGAAGAAAATCCTTTGGAACAAAAAGATAAAAAACTGCACGAACTGCTGAATCCCGACTCGCTTAAAATCTTGAAACATTGCTTTGTCGAAGAAGATTTGGTCAATGCCAAACCATACGATCATTTTCAATTTCAGCGCATCGGCTATTTCAACCTCGATCCTGACAGCAAAGATGGCAGTTTGATTTTCAACCGTACTGTTTCATTAAAAGATATATGGAGTAAGAAAAACAAAGTTTGATACATGGTTAATAAATAAAATTGAGAAATGAAAGATATCTTGCGACGCTATTATAATATGGAAAACAGAGGCGCCGGCATTTATTTCGATGCCGACGAAATTGTTGAATTGTTAGACCATTTTGAAAAAACGGATGATATTGAGCAGTACAAAAAAGTCGTTAAACTTGGACAAAAAATTCATCCACACAATAAGGATATTAAAACTTGTATATGTAAATTTCATCTTTTCAACGAAGAATTTGAAAAGGCGCTGGCATTGATTGATCAAATCCACGAGCCTGACAATCTGGTATTAAATTTGATCAAATATGAATGTCTCTGTGCTTTAGACCGTTTCAATGAAGTCGTCGCTCACCTTGAAACACAGCAAAACCATCAGGATGAAGATCTCCGCGATACATATGAATTTTTGGCAGCCCTTCTCAATGAACAGTATAACGGTGAGTATGCGTATGATCTAATCTGTCGCGGCTTGGCGCTGTTTCCTGACAGTACCATGCTGAAAGAAGAATTAGGTTATTATTATGAGTCACAAGGCGATCTGCAACCGGCGCTTTCAATAGTCGAAGATTTAATTCGTCTCAATCCGTATAATCCTGATTATTGGTACTTACAAGGGCGCATATACACACTCATGGAAACATATGACAAGGCGATTGAATCATTTGATTTAGCACTGATTTATGATGATTCCGATTGGGAAACACACGTAATGAAAGCGTATTGCCATTATATGATTGAAAATTACGAAAAGGTGGTTGAAGTATATGTCGATGTATTTGCAAAAAAATCAGATGTTTTGCTTGAATGCGTCCGGCCATGGATGGAAGCCGGCGCATACGACGATTGTGCTTTTTGCTTACTCCGTTACATACTTGGCGAATTCGATGTCTTCCAATGTTTCCCCCAAGTGATTGCCGAATCCATGAAAAAACTATTCTATTTAGATGATAAAAACACGAAACGAGAAACGCCCTATTTACGTGCTATCGAAATAAAAAGAAAATACCTTGGTGATATTTCTTCCAACGACTTATCTGCGATGTATTTGTACAATAAGAATAATCATAACTAAAAAGACAATGCAAAAAACAAGAACGATTTGGATAATTTTGCTATTGGGCGTCTCACTTTTTCTATTTGCTCAGCCAACCGATGAAGTAAATGATCCCCCAAAAAAACAATCCATCATAGAACAAGTTGCTTCATGGTATATGGAACACATGAATTATGGAACGATTACGTTGTTAATGACGATTGAAAGTTCGTTTATCCCGTTTCCTTCCGAAGTAGTTGTACCCCCTGCCGCTTATAAGGCAAGTCAGGAAGGCAGTGATTTGAATATTATTTTAGTGGTCGTTTTCGCCACAATCGGAGCGCTGATCGGCGCTTTTTTTAATTATTACCTTGCGTTGTGGTTGGGACGCCCTATTGTACATAAATTTGCGGACAGCCGATTGGGGAAAATGTGCTTGCTTAGTTCGGAAAAAGTACAGAAAGCGGAAGATTATTTTGTAAAACATGGGAATATCTCAACATTTATCAGTCGTCTGATCCCCGGTATTCGTCAATTAATATCCATACCGGCAGGATTAGCCCGTATGTCTCTATTGCCATTTATCATCTATACAGCGCTTGGGGCGGGACTATGGAATATCATTTTGGCTATTATGGGCTATATTGCACATGGACAAGCAGATGTGATAGATAAATACAGCAAGGAAATTTCGTATGCAATGCTTATCCTTGGCTGTCTTTTTGTTCTATACTTAATCTATAATGGTTTTTTTAAGAAAAATAAAAAATAATTTGATTTTTTTAGTAAAATATTTGGTTTATTAGAATACATATTCTATTTTTGCTGAATACTATGCAAAATTAATAATATGAATGAATAAGACTATTTGAATCTGTACATGAGTATTAACTATAACTAATTTATTATATGGAAAGTAAAGAATATTATTATTTGAATGGAGACGCCAAAGTAGGGCCATTATCTTTGGATGCATTGAAATATGCGCCGATTTCTCCAACAACAATGGTGTGGAATAATTCGTTGCCTGATTGGGTAGAAGCGCGTTCGTTGCCCGAACTTGCCGATAAGTTTGTCGTACAGCCAACCCCGGCGCCACCACCTCCTCCTGTCACACCAGGTTACAATACAACAGGAGGCAGTTTCAACGATGCCGCGATGAAACCTCCTATGCCTGACAATTATTTGGTTTTTGCTATCTTGACTACTGTGGCTTGTTGTTTACCTCTTGGAATTGTTTCCATCATTAATGCGACCAAAGTCAGTTCGGCGTATGCTATGGGTGATTATGCCGGAGCGCAAAAAGCATCGAACGATGCCAAAAAATGGGCGATATGGTCGGCTGTTGCAGCAGGTATCGTTTGGATTATTTATATCATCCTTATTTTCTTGGGAGTTGCTGCAGGAATTTTGGATGAACTTTGATAGATTGGGGGTTAAATAGTTAAATACAAGGACACTTCAAAAAACGCTTTGCGTCATCCTGAACTTGTTTCAGAATCTCCTTTATTTTCAGTAGATTGCGGGATTTTCTGTACCAAGTTCAGGACGCAATGACGACAGTCTTGTCGGCGCAAGGTATGAATATGCAGAGTTCAAAATTCCGGATTCAACGTTTCTTGAACCTCAAACCCGGAACCTTGAACATTAAACTTTCCATCATGGATAAAACCCGTTCTGTTAAACCAATCCTGTACATTGCATGTGTCATCGCAACGCTTATCATAGGTGGTATTATATACTTTATATATAACCCGACGGACTCCGTTTGGTTTCCCAAATGCCCGTTTTTGTTGCTGACGGGGTTGAAATGTCCGGGATGCGGTTCGCAACGAGCAATCCATGCCCTGCTACATTTAGATATTCATTCGGCTTTCCGGCATAATGCCATGCTGCTTTTCTCAATCCCGTACATTATATTATTGGTAATCGCTAAAATCGTTCATTTCTTTTACCCCGCCTCCGTTTTCCCTGAGAAAATACAACAGGCATTCATTATCTGGTTTTACTTTGCACTCGTTATCCTCTTTTGGATAACCAGGAATATGTGGGATTTTTAACTTTAACTATTTTATGAAAAGTAAAGTATATTTTTATCTGAATGGAGACGTCAAAGTTGGACCATTATCTTTCGACGCATTGAGATATGCGCCGCTTTCTCCAAATACAATGGTATGGAATAGTTCGTTGCCTGATTGGGTTGAGGCGTGTTCATTGCCGGAACTTGTTGATGTGTTTGTTTCAACACCGCCGCCGCCACCTCCTTTCATCCAAAGCTACCATACAACAGGAGGGGGTTTCAGCAATGTCGGTATGAAACCCCCGATGCCTGACAATTATATGGTTTGGGCTGTTCTGACTACGCTGTTTTGCTTTTTTCCACTCGGGATTTTTTCTTTCGTCTGTGCGACCAAAGTGAGTTCGGCGTATTTTATAGGCGATTACACAGGAGCGAAAAAAGCATCTGATGATGCTAAAAAATGTGCGATATGGGCAGCAGTTTTAGGTGTCAGCTCTTATATTCTTTTTTTCATCCTTGTTTTTTTGTGGATGCGATACGGGGAACATTGAGCGAACATGGATATGAATGCCCTACGGACAAATTTACGCATTCCACTTATTTTTATTTTTCTTTTTCAACTGAAAATCGTACCTTTGCCATCTCATTCAGAAAATTAGTTTTTTTATCATGGCAAAAATAAAAGGTACCGTAGTAATCAACACCGAGCGATGCAAGGGTTGTAATTTATGTGTCAAGGCCTGTCCTTGTGAGGTATTGGAATTGCATCCACGCGAAGTCAACAACAAAGGCTATCATTACGTATGTCTGAAACAGCCTGATTTGTGCATCGGCTGTGCGAACTGTGGCATAGTCTGTCCCGATGGATGCCTGACGATTTATAAAGTGAAAATAGCATAAAATTTTTATGGAAGATATCAAACTTATGAAAGGAAACGAAGCGATTGCACATGCAGCGATTCGTTACGGAGTAGACGGTTATTTCGGATACCCGATTACGCCCCAATCGGAAATTATCGAAACGTTGATGGCCGAAAAACCCTGGGAAACAACGGGAATGGTCGTCATGCAGGTCGAAAGCGAAGTTGCCGCCATCAACATGGTTTACGGAGGCGCCGCAACAGGCAAACGAGTGATGACATCGTCTTCAAGCCCCGGTATCAGCCTGAAACAGGAAGGAATTTCCTATATTGCAGGGTGCGAAATGCCTTGTCTGATTGTAAATGTGATGCGTGGAGGTCCGGGATTGGGAACGATTCAACCAAGTCAGGCAGACTATTTCCAAACAGTCAAGGGAGGCGGGCACGGTGATTACAGACTGATTACGCTTGTGCCCTCGTCTGTACAGGAAACGGCTGATTTCGTTGCACTTGGTTTCGAGTTGGCCTTTAAATACAATAACCCTGCTATGATACTGACAGATGGATTGATTGGGCAGTTGATGGAAAAAGTGGTGTTGCCGCCTTTCCGAAACCGTAAGACAGACGATGAGATTGCGGTCGAATCCCCCTGGGCGGCACAGGGAAAACCGGCAAACCGTAAACCTAACATTCTTACTTCGTTAGAGTTAGACCCTGTCAAAATGGAAGTAAACAATCAGCGTTTTCAGGCAAAATACCAACGAATCGAAGCGAGCGAAGTCAGGTACGAGGAATATATATGCGAAGATGCTGATTATCTACTTATTTCGTTTGGCTCATCGGCGCGTATCTGCGAAAAAGCAGTCGAACTTGCACGCGAACAGCATATCAAATTGGGACTCTTTCGTCCTATTACCCTATGGCCGTTTCCTCAGAAGGCTCTGTATGAATGGGCTGATAAGGTCAAAGGGATGTTGTCCGTGGAGTTAAACGCAGGCCAGATGGTTGAGGATATTCGTTTGGCGGTGAATGGAAAAATAAAAGTAGAACATTTCGGACGGCTCGGTGGAATCGTATTCACCCCCGATGAAATCGTCCAGGCAGTAAAAGAAAAATTAGTATGAAACGAGGAAGTCGATTAGATGAATTATTGACGCTGGTCTTTATGGTCATAGCCGTTGCCGCAGTGGTATGTTTCTTCG
>Ga0099364_10010687_pt1 | contig 12606 bp, 12 predicted proteins | sample TergutTh196P3_FD_73070 | JGI IMG/M metagenome (GOLD analysis project Ga0099364, IMG submission 73070) | Microcerotermes parvus P3 segment gut microbial communities from Pointe-Noire, Republic of the Congo - Th196 P3 | ecosystem: Host-associated > Arthropoda: Insects > Digestive system > Gut ... | reverse complement strand
AAAGAGGGCAATAAGTATGCTAGGAGTTCAGGACCTGAAAGAAAGAATGAGGATGATGAAAGAGGCTGTTTTGGGTTATTTTTCACGTTTTTTCCAAACCTCAAAAATATTGCACTCAATCAACACCTCCTTTTGTTTTTCTCTGATTTTCGGACGGTCTGGGGCGGCAAAAATGCCGCCCCTACGTTGGTGACGACAATATTAAACCTTTTGATTGCAAGTTGGTATGACACGAACTCAATTCGTTTTTAAGTCAAATTCCGGCAGCATCCGGCACAGGCTGATAATAACATCAACAGCCTTTTCCATTGTTTCCAGATGGGCAAACTCATACGGCCCGTGGAAATTATGCCCGCCGGTGAAAATATTCGGGCAAGGCAGGCCCATGTACGAGAGCCTTGCGCCGTCCGTGCCGCCTCGTATGGGAACAAAATGAGGTTCAACGCCGGCCGCGGAGAACGCAGATTTTGCGAACTCGATAATTTGAGGATCGACCATTTCTTTCATGTTGCGGTACTGGTCTATTATATCCAGCTTAACCGTGTCTTCACCGTATTTTTCGTTAAAGCTGTCAGCTAAGTCCGCCATAAATTTTTTGCGGGCGTCGAATTCTTCATCGTCAAAACAGCGAATTAAGAAGTGCATTGTGGATTTGGTTACGTCGCCCTCCATATCCGTGAGATGATAAAATCCCTCGTAGTCTTCGGTTTCTGCCGGTATCTCGTCGGGAGGGAGAGAAGACGTAATTTCCACCGCGATAAGCGCAGCGTTTTTCATAATTCCCTTGGCTGAACCGGGGTGTATGGATTTGCCCGTTATTTCAAACGCCGCTTGCGCCGCGTAAAAATTTTCAAACTGAAGCTCACCGAGCGACCCGCCGTCCACAGTGAACGCGAAATCCGCACCGAAAGCTTCCACGTCGAAGTTCTCCGGCCCCCGGCCGATTTCTTCGTCCGGCGTGAAGGCTATGCGAATTTTGCCGTGAGGTATCTCGGGATGCTGTATTAAGTATTCCATCGCCGTGAGTATTTCCGCGATTCCGGTTTTATCGTCCGCGCCGAGAAGCGTGTCGCCGCTCGCGGTTATTATGGTCTGCCCGATATAATTTTTTAATTTGGGAAATTCCTCCGGAGATATTACGGTTTCCGGGCTTAACACGATGTCCTTTCCGTCGTAGTTTTCAAATACCCGGGGTTTAACATCCTTGCCGGAGAATTCCGGGCTGGTGTCTACATGGGCCAGAAAACCCATAACCGGAACGCCGGCTTCGATGTTCGAGGGGAGCGTCGCCGTGAGAATACCGAATTCGTTCAACTCAACGTCGCTGAGCCCGATGGCTTTACATTCCTCATAGAGAAGTTTCAGAAATTCCATCTGTTTGCCTGAGCTTGGCGCCGTATCCGAGCTCGGATCTGACTGGGTATCGTGAGTTACATATCCCAGGAATCTCTCAAGTACCGACGCTCTCACGTCCGCGGCGCATGAACGGCTTGAGCCGCTCAGTACCAGCGCGGCGGCCATGACGCATAACATAACCGTATAAACCAGGCGCGTGTTCTTGCTTTTCATTGATGAATCATCCTTTCTATATTTTATGTATTTATAATACAACAACAGAATCTAACATATTTTACGCGGAAACGGGGGGACTAAAAGTTACCTTTTTGGGGAGGCGTGAGAATTTTCCCGGCGTTACTACGCGTCCCTTGTGTCGTTATCATAATTATGATAGAGTGAATGGAAATATTTGAGCAGGAGGGCAAAACATGCCGCAGATAAGGCCCATATCTGATTTGAGGAATAAGTTCACCGAAATCTCTCGGATTGTGCATGAAGATAAGGAGCCCGTGTTCCTGACCAGGAATGGTTATGGGGACATGGTTGTAATGAGCATCGACGATTATCAAGACCGAAAATTCACGCACGATGTGGATTTGAAGCTGCTGGAAGCATGTGACGAGGCCATTAATACGGACAAACGCCTTACGCATGAGGAAGTCATGAGGCATCTACGGGAGATAATAATTAATGCCTCGAAAGAAATATAAAGTCGAATACCTTCCTATCGCCGAACGCGATTTAGCGGAGATTTTAGCGTATATCGCGATAGAATTGGCGGCCCCGCAGGCAGCGGCTAATCTGCTCGAAAAGATAGAACGTGCCGTTAAATCACTGGATACGTTTCCATACGCTTATTCCGTTTATCGCTCACCCGAACTTCGTACCGCGCCTTTTGAATTTCGAGCGTTGGTTGTGTCCTCTTATCTTGTTTTTTACTACATTACGGAAAACACAGTTACCATAGCCCGCATAGCGTACAGCGGGCGGGATATGCGGAACGTTTTGACGTGAGAAGCGGGGGCGCCTGCCGCTGGGGAATCCAATTTGTACAGTGAATAATTTTTAATTCTCGACTCTCAATTCTCAATTCGGCAAACGCTTCATGCGTTTGTCGTGCCCGGAATAGGTAACTTTGGGTTACTTCATCCCATTCGTTAGTAGATTAACATCCCATATTGGTTATTTATAAAAATGTCGGATTCAATGGGAAACGCGGGATGCCGGAATGTGCGGCGGCGTGAAAAATAGGCCGGGTTTCTGAAGCCTGTTCTGAAATAAGAGAAGGGGTGTGTATACGTAATGAAAACAAACAGGATTTTATACGCGGTACTGACGGCGATCATCGCCCTGTTCGTTATCCTGCCGGGTGCTGCGCGGGCGGATAATACGACGCTATTGGCTGATGCCATCATCGAATGGAACACTGAAATAGGCGGCGGGCTTACAGTTACAAGTACCGACAACACCGTCACTGTCACCGGTACGGCGGGCAGCGAAGAAAATCCCGTAGACGTAGAGGAATCCCTCGAATTGGAAATAGACGATGATGTGACAGTCATTTGGGACGCCACGCTAATCGCCAGCGGCGACATGAATTTGGTGCTTATTGACATTTCCGGCAAGGAAGAATCTGTTGGACCCCGCGGTACATTTAAAGTTATCAGCGGCGATATTAAGCTGGTCAGCAGCGAGTCCTCAAGAGTGATTAATGCCACTGGAGTCATAATTGATATCAGCGGCGGCGAAGTCCGCGCCGAGGGGGAGAATGGCACGGCAATTAACGCCAATTATGGCGCCACTGTCACAGTCAGCGCCGGTTCAGTCATTGCCGAGGGAGATGGTATGGAAGCTACGGCAATTTCCGCCAATGACGGCAGTTCGGTCACAGTCAGCGGCGGCACGGTCAGCGTCGAGGGGGAAAATAGCACGGCAATTTCCGCCGGTGACAGCACAGTCACGGTCAGCGGCGGCACAGTCAGCACGCTGGGAGGAAGTGGCGAAATGGGTGCGGCCATTTCCGCCACTTCCGACAGCTCGGTCACAGTAAGCGGTGGTGAAGTCATTGCGGGGGAGAACGGCAGGGCCATTTCCGCCGCAAGCAGCTTTAGCACAGTCGTCACAGTCACGGTCAACGGTGGCACAGTCAGCGCCCAAGCGGGCAGGGCTATTTGGGCGAACAACTATTATGGCGAAAAAGTTATTGTTAATATTACCAGCGGCGACGTCAGCGCCACAACGGGCACGGCAATTGTAGCCTATAATGGCAGCGAGGTTACGGTCAGCGGCGGCACAGTCACCGCCACGTGGAGTTTGGCAATTGAAGCTGACGAACACAGCGAAATCATTGTCAGCGGCGGGCTGGTGTTAGCTTATGGCGAAGACGTAGATGAAGTGATAGAAGCCGAAGATTGCGACCTCACCGACAATGGCTTGGTTGTCGCTTGGAATGAGGACGAGAATGAACCGGGGGAAAAGAAATATTTCGCCGGCACCTCAGAGGACCTCAAAATGGATGCGGCAGTGCCGACGGCTACGGTTGAATGGGCCATAATCGGCGGTAAGAAGGGCATCAGTTACTATAACGGCTTGAACACAGGCTTTCACGAATTGAATGTGGCGATCAACAATTCCGCAATATCAATCCCGGCAATCGGCGGAGTAACCGCGCCGGCCGGCGGCGAGACGCCGGTAACGACAATAATCGAAACGTCGCAGTACACCGGCACGGTCGCGTGGGAGCCGACTATTCCTACTGGCGGTTCTTTCGGTTACGACACGATATACACGGCAACCATCACGCTTACGGCGAAAGACGGTTATACCCTGATAGACGTGGGAGCCGACTTCTTCACCGTGGCGGGCGCGACGAGTGTTAACTATAACGCGGGCAGCAATGTCATAACAGCCAAATTCCCGGCGACGCCTAGCCGCGTCAATGCGCGAACGCCGGACATCACCGTTCAACCGCAAAACACGACGTATGTTCAATACGCGGAAGCGCCCCCGTTGGAAGTCACCGCGTCAGTCACAGACAGCGGAACGCTCACGTATCAGTGGTACAGCAACACATCAGACAGATACGCCGGCAGCAAGCTGATAGAAGACGAAACCGAAAAAACATACATGCCCCCCACGGAAGTTGTCGGGGATCTCTATTATTACGTTGAGGTGACGAATACCAAAAGCGGCGTGAGCGGCGACCCAATCGCCAAGCTTAATAGCAATATCGCGAAGGTGACGGTGCTTGAGCCCGACATAACAATCAATGACCCGACAATCGTCGGAGTAACTCCGCCGGTGGCCAGGGCGAGGGGGGTAATCGGAATACAACAAACGGAGCAATACATCGGTACGGTCACGTGGAAAAAAGTTGAAGATTCTTCCGATAACAACACGGCCGCGGAGGCGCAGGCTGACGATTCTTTAGATAACGGCACGGCTACTGCGGCGGAGGCTGACGACGATCCTTTCGAGTACGACACGATATACGAGGCAATCATCACGCTAACGGCCAAAGCAGGTTATACCCTGAAAGGTGTGGCGGCCGACTTCTTCGAAGTGGCGCACGCGACGAGTGTTGCCAATGCCGCGGACAGCGGCGTCATAACGGCTGTGTTTCCCCGGACGGGGAGCGAGAATGACACGATAATCAATATAATAGATATTCGCGGAGTTACCCCGCCGGTCGCCGGGGCGGCGCCGGTAACGACAATAACCGAAACGGCTCAATACACTGGTGAAATCAGGTGGACGCCGGCACACAGGCCCTTCGGTTACAACACGATATACACGGCAACCATCACGCTCACGCCGAAACCCGGCTATACCCTGACAGGCGTAACGGCGAACAGCTTCACCGTGGCGAGAGCGGCGACAGTTACCAATGAAGCGAACAGCGGCGTCATAAAGGCCGTATTCCCCAAGACCGGTCTTGAAGATTGCTCCGGCGGCGGCGGATGCAATGCCGGAACCGGCGTCTTAGGCCTGCTCGCCCTCATGGGAAGCGCGCTGATGTTCCCCGGAAAAAAACGGGTTTGAACCAATCCTGCAAAGCCCAAACAGAGCGAGGGGCGCGCATCGCGCCCCTCGCTCTGTTTGGGTATAGCAGGCAGAGCCTGACTACTTTAAGTGGCCTTGACATCGATAACTTTCCAGTTATCATTGATATATAGGGGGAGTGAATTTTGTATGAGATTATCTTCTACAAGGACAAACGCGGTAATGAACCGGTTTTAGATTACATGAGCGAACTTGCGCGCCGAAGCGACAAAGATAGTCGGATCAAGCTACAAAAAATTCATGAATATATCAATGTCCTTAAAGCCTATGGTACTCAGGCGGGAGAACCTTATCTAAAACATCTTGACGGTCAGATATGGGAACTTCGGCCAATAAGAGATCGAATTTTATTCGCCGCGTTTACAGGTGAGAGTTTTATTCTCCTTCACCACTTTGTAAAGAAAACCAAAAAAACACCGTCAAGCCAGATAGAACAAGCTAAACGTGAACTTGAAGATTTCAAGATTCGCGACGAGCTGAAAAAAAGAAGCACAAGCCACGGAAGGAGCGAGCGAAAATGAGTGAGGAATTTATTAGTCCCAGGGGGCACACTTGGGAAGAGGTGGAAAAACAGTTATTTACTCCCGAGCAGATCGCTGAGTGTGAAATGAAAGTGGCTCTTATCGGCGAGCTTATCAAAGCGCGCCGGGAGCGCGGGATAAGCCAGAGGAAACTTGAAGAGTTAAGCGGCGTCAAGCAGCCGGTTATTGCACGAATGGAAAAAGGCAGCACGACCCCGCAGATTGGGACGGTAATAAAGGTTTTGGCCTCTATGGGCAAAAAACTTGCTATTGTTCCTCTCGATCATGATCAAGTGGCGCTGGAGAAGATGATAAGAGACAACAAATAAAACTGACGACGAGGAAATTATACTCAAACTTTCAGGCCCTTTATTTTCGTCCGATGCGGAGACGCGCATTGCGTGTCCGTCTATGTTGTTTTCAAATCAATATATCAGTCAGCGCCATGATTTCAAGAGCGTTTCTGACATTTTGAGACGGATATTCAATCCTGAATTTGCCGCCCGCTTTTTCAGCATCCTTATAAGTCTTGAGAATTGTTCTTATTCCGTCGGAACCCAGAAACCCGACGTCGGCCATATTCAGAACTATATTGGTCTCTCCGTATCTGATGGCGTTTTCAAGTATATACTTGAACGCATGTGAGTTTTTGGAGTTTACGTGACCTTCCACGATATATTTAGTGACTCCTTTATCGTCATTCCCTTTAGTCATTACAAGGTTTTCTTTTTTCATTTTGTTTCCCCCATTCAAAGCGCCGCAGCAATGACCTATCATGCTATCATGAACGCCTTAACGCCCGAAATTTCGTTGCCCGAAATATTAACATATACACATGTTATGGAAGGTAGCTAAAAGTTACCTCTTTGCGGATAGACATGTCCGCTACGAAGTATCCGGCAAAGAGGTAACTTTTAGTCGCCTTGATTCATTCGCCGGCCCGCTAACATCTCCCAGGATTTTTCATCATTAATTAAATGAGGAGATGTTGTCGTAATGCAAAGCTCGAAAAAATTTTTTTTATGTTTGTGCTGTTTATGTTTACTGTGGGCCGGATTCGGCGCTGAAAGACAAGCGGAGGCGGCATATGACGACAGCCATAAGATGCCATATCCGTCCGATATGGTTTTGGAGAGCGCGGCGAGCGTTGAGCGTCTGGCTGATGTTCCGGATTCCCCTTACTATCCGCGGTTTGATTTTTACAATATGAAATCCGGCGGCAGCCTCTTGATAGTTGCCGAGTTCTGCGATATTTCAGACCATGATCAGGACGGATACAGCGTCATTTCGTTCAAGAGGTTGTACCACGGCTGGATTAACACATTTGACCCGGACTTTTCGCGCAATCTTTTTCTCATAGCCGCGCCAAAATAACATAAGGGTTTTCATTGTGGCTGTTTTACAGCCCAATATCCGCCCTTTGCCGCGCCAACGCGCTCGACAAGCCCCAGTGTTTTGAGCGATTGGATATGAACTTGAATATTGCGCGGGGAGATTTCGACCTCTTGCGCTATAAGCTTCGCGGTAATCTTCGGATTGCTCCGCATAAGCTCTAAAATTTTCATTTGCACGGCGTTAACGCCGTTGTTTTCTACGATGTTATTTACGATGCTTTCTACGATGCCGGTGTCCGTACTAAACCCAATCATGACCTCGTTTGCCCGCACTTTGTAAAACGGTCCCGGCTTGCCCCATAATTTGCAGACTTCGGTAATCTTTTCAATACCGCGTCCCCACGCTTCAATTTGTCCCGAACGGAAGAACGCGCCGGCTATCAGCGGGTTGTACGGTTTCGATGTGTGCGGCGCGAACAAGTCCTCAACCGTCCATGTTTCGGGCAATTTGCCGTCGTTGTAAATCAAAACTTTATCGGGGTAGATGTGAATATGAATCGGGTTGCCGGTGCTGTAATCGCGATGAATAATAGCGTTCAAAACGGCTTCCCGAAAGGCTTGCCGAGGAATCGGGTAATTTTCTATTCGTTGAAGCCCGGCGTAACTGATAATCCCTTTGAAGTATTTGAGGTATACCAAATCTTCCGCTTTGTCCGCCATCGTTATCAGCGGACCGTGTATCTCGTCTTGATGAATAAGATCAACGGCGTTTTCAAAGAAACCTATCTTCAAATACGCGCCAGGAATCCAATTTTCAGGGTCTTGATGAAACAGAAGCAACGCGGCGCGTTTCAAGTAGTCGCCCTCTATAAGCCTGAGGTTTTTAAGCAGCATTTCATCTGTGATTTCCAAATCCCGCGCCGTCAAACGCGCGCCGGCAACAGCTTTGCGGCGGAACGCCTTGAAAGCGTCGCTCTCGAAGTCGTCAAACTTTACATACGGCACAGGAACGCCATCCCATGTTTTGCCCTGCCTGCGCAGCATAAACTCGTCAAGCGCGTTTCCCGTAAGTTCCTGCGTGGTGCTGCCGGAGCGGGTATAATAAACTCCGTGATAACTGATGGGGAAAGGGTATGCGCCTGCGGTTACGGTGATATATTCCCTGCCATCCACTTCATGGACAGTAATATCGACTGTAATAGCCATTGCGTTTTTGATTTTGTTCGGCAGGTCTTCCAACAGCTTAACCGTGTTTGTAACACCGATAATTGCGCCGTCATCGCTACGGCCAATCTCTATCGTGCCGCCGGAAGTATTGGCAAAAGCGCAGAGCGTTTTCATATACTCATCGCGCCAGGATTCTTTCCATTCGAGGTTTTGATTTTCCATGCCCTAATCTACCTCTCATCCAACGTCATAGTAGTGATCGTATTCAATATAGCACAGCCCATTTGCCAAAACAATCTTCCCGGTGTTTTCAATATGTCGGGTGTGGGCTTGATAATTTTGATTCTTCGTCGGTTTTGGCTTTTTCTTCCCGGTTGGAGCGACACTTACAGGGCCGCCGCGGTTACGGCGGCTTGTTTTAAATATTTAGTTTTTTCCGCAGTATGAGGACGTTTTTATTATCAACGTATGAATACACGACCTTGTCCATAAGCCGTTTTACCATAAAAATCCCGACCCCGCCTATTTCGCGCTCCCTCGGAGGTTTATCCAGGTTCGGGTCCGCTTGTTCAAGGGGGTTGAAAGGTTTGCCTGTATCTTCGAATCTGATGACGATTTCCTCTCCGATGAACATCACGCATATGACGGCGTCGCCGTTCGCCGGTTCATAAGCGTAACGCGCGATGTTCACAAATATTTCCTCCACCGCAATATCTATTTGATTCCGTAAATATGACTGGCAATTGCGCTGATCGAGTTCCTCGTTTACAAGATCCAATACGTCATCGAGGTTATCGACGCATGCCTCTACCTTCAGTTTTTTCATGGAATCCAATCCGGATTCGCCATTATTTTTTATTCCCGAATCGTTTTCAAATCAACAAATCATTCAACGCGACCATGCCCAGAACATTCCTGACAGTTTGAGACGGTTCCTCGATCCTGAATTTTCCGCCCGATTTTTCCGCCTCTTTATAAGTATTGAGGATTGTCCTTATTCCGTCGGAACTCAGGAAATCAACATTTTTCATATTCAGAACAATATCGGTCTCCCCGCATTTTATGGAGTCTTCCAGTCTAAACTTCAGCACAGACGAGCTTTTGGAATTTACGCGGCCCGTTACGGTAAATTTAGTGATTCCCTGAGCTTTATCCCTCTCTTTGGTCATTATAAAGTTCTCTTTTTTCATCATTTCCTCTTTCCTCCCCCATTCAAGCCCTGCCGGCTTCATTAGGGGATATTAACAGGGGTATGTATAAAGCAAGGTGACTTAAAGTTACCTCTTTTTTTGACTCGCCCTTAAAATTTGTGTCGTTTAAGAAATTTTCCGCTTTCCAAAAAGAGGTAACTTTTAGTCACCCTACTTCATTCGCCGAGCTGTTAGCATCCCCGTAAGAATTTTTATGGCCCGCGGCGCCGTTCGGCATTGGCTTTGACGGCGCGGAGCGGGATTTCAGGCTGACGCGCAGTTTGGAGCGGAATATGTTTTGATCGCTGAAAAAGTGTCCATTAGTGAATCTCCGTCCACGCGCCAAGTGGGCAGATTTGAGGCTTTTATTCCGTTAACGCTGGAAACGAAAGCTGTTTATGACTGTCATGCCGAGTTTCTTCCCGGCGCGCTCACATCTCCTGTCTATTTTCAAAGTCTTTACGCGTGGAATTTCGCGTCGATCAACAGGTACAAAATTTTGGACGGGCACCTGTGTATCGCCGCGGATGACAGAATGGCGGGAATGATCTTCGCCCTGCCCCCGCTGGGAGTTTTGGATAGCGGTTCATTCTGTTCGGCGGTGCGCGCCATGCTGCTCGAATTCGAGCGCGAGGATCTGCCCTTTGCGTTTCACGAGGTGCCGGGCTTTATGCTGCCCAAATTTTCAGATTTGAAAGGCTTTAAGGCGGAGATCAGTTATGAGCGGGACTGGAGCGATTACGTCTTCAGCAGAAAGGACTTCGTGGACGGGCTTCAAAAGAGATCTTCCAAAGAGGCTAGACGCGTTTTTGAACGCCGGTGGCGTCCGCGTGTCCGCGAGATTGCGCCGTCCGACAAAACCGATGTGCTCGCAGTCACGAAAAAATTTTTCTGCGCGGAGAGAATTTGCCCGGACTGCTTCTGCGGGTGTGAGTTCGAGGTTGTGTCGCGGACAATGGAAGGGTGGGGGGAGCTTGATATGAAGGGAATCGTCGTGGAGTCCGAAGGAGAAGCTATAGCCTTCGGAGCCGTTTGCTTTCATAAGGACGCGATGCTTTTTCTGTCGAAAAAGGCCCGCCGGGGGACGAGGGGCCTCAACGAGTATTTGAATACCGCGCTGATGGACAACTTCGGCGGCGGGTGCAAGTACGTCAACTATTCGGACGACATGGGCATCGAGGGACTGCGGGCGCAAAAGAGCAGGATGGGCAGATACGCGCTTTCGCCCAGATACGTGGTGAAACTCTCGTGCGGGAAAGCGTAGATTCGCCCGATGAGTAACCGGATGCCGTTCATCGGCCGAATCGCGCTCGCCTGTTTGTTTGTCGCGTCGATTGTCTTTGTCGTCCTTTATGGAAACTTTTTCATGCGCCTGGGACGCCCGGACTCCATTGAGATCGACTCCCCGGCGCTTGCCGAAAGAGACGCGCAGTCTCGCATACACATCGTGGACTCGGCCCGCAAAAGAGTCCTCCGGGTGGGAACGGCGGGCAAAGTGGATTTTCTGATGACAGCCGACAGGAATCGATTTTCCGAGATATACGGTTTCGCTGTGGACGCGGCCGGCGACATATTCGTGCTCGACACGATCCGCGACGGCAGGGACAGGCGAATAAGGTCCGAGATTGTGCAAAAATATCCGCAAGGCAGCCGCTTTCCGAAGGAAATTTACAGAGCGGATCATGACGTTCCGACTTTTAACCGCCGCATTGCCGGACTTGCAAAGAATTCCGAGGGCGGGGTTTCATGGGTCGAGCTTGAAGACGAGCGTTTCATTCTTCACTCCTATGTTTCAGGTGAAAAGGCCGAGATTGCCCGCGATTTTCCAATGGCCTCCATTATGTTCAACTCTTTCGATGCGGGCAAAAACGGGCTTGTTCTTTTCACGACCCGGCGAGGAGAGATTTACAAGGCGGACGGCGGCGGGCTCGAACTGATTTTCGCCTCCGAGGATTCCATACCGTGGGACGTGGCGGTGGGGGACGACGGAGTTTTCTATTTCACGGATCTGAAGCGACGCGGCGTGTATTCAATTATGCCCGGAGAAGAACCCGAAGCCGTTTATGGCGATCCGGACACGATATACTATCGCGTTTCAGCCAAAAGCGGGCTCATTGCGGTAAGCGGGCATGACGTCATCGATCTTGCCTTAGGAGAAGAGACGGAAATTGACGAAATAAGAGTGACGGGCTTCATTTTAGCCATGCGCCTGTGTTTCTGGTTTGCGGCCTTGATTGTCCTTGCGGGCTGCGTCTGGGGATTGGCCTGTCTCGCGCGCTTTTTGATAAGGAAAAAAGATTTTGTGATCAATTTCAGCGCCGCTGTCATCACGGGGATTTTGCTTGTTACGGCGGTATTTTGCATGATTGTGACAAGGGACGTCACGAACCGGATGACGCGGGAAATACAAAACCGCCTGACGAGCGTCGCGGGACTCGTGGCCATGCAGATTCCGGGCGAAGCTTTCGCCCGGCTGAACAGCGTGAGCGACTACATGAATGAGGATTATGCCCTGGTGGGTACTTCGATAGAGAGAATAATGTCGCGGTCCGAATACCTGGGCATGTATTGCGTGCTGTATAAAATTCTGGACGGCGCCATTGCCGTGGTATTCGAGTCGGACAACGACCACGGCATCGTAAATTACCCCTATGACTGGCCGCTGGAAGGCTCCGACGAGATGGAAATACTGATCACCGGGCAGCATAAAACCTTCATTTTGTCGTCATGGGTCGATGGAGGGGTAGTATTCTCCCTCTGCCCGGTGTTCGACGGCGCCGGGGAACCGGCGGGGCTGATCGAGATCGGCACTGATCTCGCGGCGTTCAGAAGGGATAATATCGGCCTCGTTCTGAATCTTTTCTTAAACGTAATATCCATTAGCGTGGCCATTATTATCGTTACGATTGAACTCCTTGTGTTCGTGGACGCGCGCCGGAAAATGCTCCATGCCGCCGGTTCCGCCCGAGTTCCGGTGGAAATGGTGCGAGGCGC
>Ga0099364_10010685_pt1 | contig 12607 bp, 9 predicted proteins | sample TergutTh196P3_FD_73070 | JGI IMG/M metagenome (GOLD analysis project Ga0099364, IMG submission 73070) | Microcerotermes parvus P3 segment gut microbial communities from Pointe-Noire, Republic of the Congo - Th196 P3 | ecosystem: Host-associated > Arthropoda: Insects > Digestive system > Gut ... | reverse complement strand
TAATCTTTTGCGAATACGGCTTAATACAAAAAACATTCATTTGCAATTTTACCTTCTTCGAGTAAAACAGTACCTTTTTTGTAACTTTTGACAAGATTACACTTAATAATTGCTTCTTCCCATTCTATAGAAATGGGCGTATATTTTGAGAGCGCTTTTATTATTTCATTTTTCTCTATTCTCATTTTATTTCAATTTACTTGACAGCAATATTACGAGTTTTACATTAAAACTCCGTCCCATGTTGTAAATTTCATTTACCTTATAACGCGATAAATGGTCGTAATAAGTTTCATTTAACAAATTATTGGCTGATATGTTCAGTTGCAACGGTTGATTTTTTACGGCGAATTCGAGCATAACACCAACATTCAACAAATTGTAATCAGGTGTGGAGAGTTCGTTTTCGGCAATCCTGTTTTGTGCCAATGAATATTGATTTTGCAGAAAAACAGAGATTTTTTTTGCTGTTTTTTTGAACGCAAAATTGGCGCTGACCATTGCATTTATTTTTTGCGAAGGCATAAATGCTAAATAATTATGCTCCGCATCCTGTCCGAATGTGCTGCCATACGATCCTTCGATATGTAGCCAATCCAAAGGATGCGGGTGAAAATGGAACCCTGCCTCGCCGCCATACAAAAAAGCATCATGTTGTGTATAATTGCAAACAGGAATGTTGTTTATCCTGTCGGCAATCGGTTGCAAATAAATGTAGTTGCGGATATAGTTGAAGTAGGGATTGATAAAAAACTCAATGTGCCTGGTGTTGTAATTTAACGAAGCATCTATTTGATAACTGTTTTCTGTTTTCAAACCGGGATTACCGATTTCGTAACGATTGGTTCCGTGGTGGATGCCATCGCTGAGTAACTCATACATATTTGGTGCACGAAACCCCGAAGATAAATTCAAACGAAATGACAGATTTTTGACAACGGGTTGATATATTCCTGTTGAAAAATTAAATGAATGGTATTGATTATCAAATTCTTTACTTGTAATATATCGTGTGTCGTAGCGTAATCCCAACTGCCAGTACGCTTTTTCTGCATAATGAAAGTCGATCATTGCAAAAATGCCAAAATCGAATGTCCTGGCATCAGGTATCAGTATTTCTTCGCCGTGATTGGAATTGTTTTGCATCATTCCCTGACTTCCTGCCGTCAATGTCCAACGCTCATTCCAACCAGGTGAAGACCACTTTACATTGTATGAAACAGTATGCAAATTCATATTCAAAGCGGCTTCTTCGTGTTCGTGTACTTCGCCTCCATGTTCGTGGTGCTGGCTTTCAAATTCTTTCCTGTTATTGAAAACATAGCCCGCATCTATTTTTAACTTTGAAGCATTATCGAAGAAAAAAGTATTTTCTGCACTGATTAAATGCGTGGTCAAATCCTGATAAGGCATAAATGGTTTTCGTCCATTTTGGTAGATTTCTTCTTCCTCGTGTTCATGTCCGTGTCCTTCGTGTTCGTCTTCGACTGCTACCAATCCATATTTTTCATTCAAGAAACTGTATTTCAACGAAGAGATAAATTTATTTCCTGCATATCCAAATGCAGTTTTCAAATTGCCCGTATTGAAACGGCTGTTTGGAACAAAATCATTATTACCGTCTTTGTAGTCGGCGTGTATGGTATATCCGCCAAATAAATTCCAATGCAAGCGATTTTTTGATAATTTAAAAGCGCCGTTATTTCTAAATCCGAGCGAATTGCTGTTAAATTCCGAATTGAGAGCGGCTTCAATGCTGTTGTTTTTTGCATAGCGTTCGTCCACAAAATAAAGTACGCCTCCCAACGCATCGCTACCATACAGCAACGAGGCAGGACCTTTGATAATTTCCACCTGTTCGTAGCCGTGTTCGTCAAGTCCAAGTCCGTGTTCGTCTCCCCACTGTTGATTTTCGAGCCGCACACCTTGCGAAAAAACGGCTATTCGATTTCCGCTCAATCCTCGAATAACAGGTTTTCCAATGCCTGCTCCCGTACTCAAGTTGTCTATTCCCGCAATGGAAGCCAATTTGCCGGCAAGAGAAATACCTTGCACACTTCCGTTGTTTATGCTTAATTTTTCTACGCTCATCACATTTTCGCCCTGCAGACGGGAAATATTTCCCGATACAACGACTTCTTGCAGTTCGTGTGCAGAGGGTGGTAAATAAATAGTTTGTTCGCTAATATTCAAATTAATACGGTTGAGGAAAGTCTGATAGCCTATGGCGGAAACCTGCACCAAAATCTGCGGCGTTGCAAAATTTATTGTGAATTGTCCGAGCGTATCGGTTATTGTACCTGTTTTTGTGTCGGGAAAATAAACATTGGCGTAAGCGATTGGTATATTGTCTTCTTTGTCTAAAACCTTTACTTGCGTTTGAGCAAAACTATTTATTTGCCCTGCAAAAAACAGCACAAGTAAACAAATAGTTTTTAAAGCATGGTTGCATTTTTGGCAATAGCCGCTAATAAGCGAAGTGGTGGAAATTATATTGTAACCGACAGGAAGTTCCTGTTGAACAACAGGCTGTTCAATACAGTTAATCATATCGCAGGAAACGCAATGAAAATGCGGGTGATTGTCGTAGTGTTTTTCAGTAGAACAATTACGACACAAAGCATAAAAGGTTTTTCCGTTATTGTCTATTATTTTGTGTACTTTGCCGTCATCACAAAAACTTTGCAAAATACGATAAATGGTTACTCTGTCTATTTTTTCGGACAGACTTTGTTCGATTTCTTCGTGGCAAAGAGCCGAGTTGGAATTTTTCAAAGAACTCATTACCAATTGTTTTGTTTTTGTATTTCTTCTTCGTTGAGCCATAAAATATATATTTATTAACGCCACAAAGTTACAATAACTTTCGTTATTGCAACTTCATTGCAATAATACTTTTTAAATTATTTGAAAATTTGCTGTTTGTTTTTCAATTTCTCGCTCGCTGTGCAGCGTACCGATTTCGTCTAACGATCGCAGTAAACGGCCGTGCGTTAAGAGGCTTGGCGAAGTTGGGGAGGCTCAACTGCACTGCATCTCGGACTATCACTGACGGTTAAAGGACGCGCCGAAGTTCGGGTTATCACTTTACCCCCCCATTTTGCCAAACCGCTTGTTAGAGGCAGGTATTTTTACTTTTCTCACGGTTTATACTTTTCAAAAACGCATTGTTCATACACTTTCTTCCCCAAAATCGTTATCGCTTGAACAGGGCAATTATTCACACAGCGGTAACACAGGGTACACCTTTTTTGATGAATAATGTTCTCGTTCCCTTTCTCAAGGTTTTTCATAGGACAATTTTTGATACAAAGACCGCAACGGATACATTTTTTCAAGTCAATATCGGGTTTATCCTTATAAGAAAGCGATTTTCCATAAAACCAAAGCCTTTGTCCGAATAATCCCGCAAGACGGTGGAAAATACTTAACCCGTCCTGCAACGGTTTCCCTTCGTTCAATTTTTGGGCGGCAAAATCTATTTTTTCATCGGCCCGTTTGACAAACGCTCTATTTTCTTCAAGTGACTTTTTCAATAGTTTAACATCAGCGACGCTATCGGGCATCCGCAGATGTAAACCACCTATAACCATAGCGCCGCATTTGCGTAAAACCCTCGCCGAACATCCTGCGCCGTCGCCACTAAAAAGTCCCATGGTAGCAATAATAAATATCTTTTTCCCGCTAAACAACTCCGCACGGCTCAAAATAAAGTCCTTGACTATTTTTGGAGCGTTGCTGAAACAGGTTGGGTGACCAAAAACAATAACAGTCTCATCAGCCAGCAAATTGTCAAGTTCGGGTGTTTCTATCGAAAACGCTCGATTTTTGACGTCAAAACAATGGATAAACTTTTCAACACAATGCTTCGTATTCCCTGTCGCGCTAAAATAAAGTCCTGTCATAGTTGATGTAAATTTACGATTATTGTTTTCGTTTCTTCGTTTATATTGACTTTATGTTTGTTGAAATTGCCGGGTATTCCTTTGCCGTCCCAATTAGAAATTCCCACAGGTTCTTTTGGAATACCCAATAAGTTGTTGTCGCATTTTCCGTTTCCATTGCGGTCCTGGTACACATTGATAACGCAATCCCCTGTCGGAACAGTTATTTCCGTTCTTATAATATTATCGACAGGCTCGCGTTGGATGCTCCTGTCGGGTTTGCGTTTTTTGTATGCTTCTTCGCTGAAAGATAACGAGATATGTACTGTGCCGTCGTTTTTGATGACCTGATGAACTTCCAACGTAATGGTTTTTGTCTGTGCAAAAGCCGATACGCAAACCATTAAAAAGCAAATAACTCTAATAATCTGTTTCATTCTTATTACTTTATAGTTTACAATTTGTTTTACAATATTAAAATGAAGCAAATTCAAGTTTGTTACATTCTCGATTAAATTTTTGCGTCTTTGTCTACGCATTTCCGCCCGCTTGCCTCTAACAGCGTTGTGTTATTCCCTTTCGAATGTGTACTGCACAGTCAGCGGTGTTTGATCCGCTATCCATACATTGTTGATTCTGAAATTTATCGGAACAGATTTCAATGGGCCGCTTAACATTTCGGCGGTCATGATGATTTCTGTATTCGGTTGCAGCGAAATGGCTTGCGACACATAGACATTTTCGTCGCATATCAGTTCCACATCGAAGGTTGCCGCCGACAGATTTTCGAATACGATTGATAAACGGTTGTTATCAAATACGTATTTTTTAATGTTGATACAGGCACGCACAAAGGGTTCGGCGAGTTCCGTCCGTCCCATGATATAATCTTTCCACCAAATCAGCGTTCGGCGATTGTGCAGGGCTGTGGAAATACTTTCGCCGGTACGTTCTTCGGCAAAAACCAGCGTCATTGGGCGATGTTTCAGACCAAACTCACGAAGAAACAAAGGCATACTACCGTGCGCATCGCCGGATGCAATCATGGTCAGGTTCTTTTCCAAAGCCCAATCAAATGATTGCGGAAGGTAACGATTTTCGTTAATCAATTCTATTCCGTTGATGAAGCCTTCATCCATCAGTGTTTCAACACTTTCGGGTAATAATATCTTATCGTGGCTCAGTCGGTAATATGGATGGTTGAAAAACACGAATCCGCCTTGACGAACCGCTTCTTTCACCGCAAGTTGGTAACCTGTTGAGTCGACCGGATTGCTGTTTCCTGAAGGGTTGAAAATGGTGTTGCAATCACTGACAAAAATAACGTTCAGGTGTCCCGGAGGAACCATACGGGTTATTTCGCACCCTTTGATATGGAGAATATCCAACCTGCGCGCTATGGGATCGGCCAATTCGAACGAACGGTTGTGATCGGGGGAGGCCAACTCAGTGTAGTATTGTCGTATTTCCAAGTGTTCCGTGATGGAAATAGCGTCAAGATCATCGGTATATGCTTCCATGATGCGTTCGGTGGGCCACACTTTGCCGTCTGAAAAAACGGTGTGGGTATGAAATTCACACTTCAACACCTTGAAATTTCCGACATCGGGAAAGACGACTTTGTATTTGACGGGATTTTGCGAGTAAACTGTTGTTGTCAATGAGATTGACAACAACAGTGTGATTACGGATAGTTTACTATTTTTCATTGATATGGTTTTTTGCAATTATTTTTCCCACCACAATTTGGTGTTAATGTCATCTCTTCCGCCTGCTTGACGGGAGATGGATAGACCGTAATTAGCGGTATTCAATGTCTGTTCGTCTTCCGGATAATAGAATCTGGAGGGAATTTCTCCCGGGCGCGTGGGGTTGCGGTTGTCAATGAGGGGTTCCATTTCCGGGTATCCTGTTCGCTTGAAATCAAACCATGCTTCATAACCGACAAAGATTTGTGCAATCCATTTTTGGGTCATGATTTGTTGAAGACCTTTACCGGCATCGAAAGCGACTTCGGGTTGCGACAAGTAATCAGCATCAGGCGCAGTTTTACAATAATAATCGAAGGATGCAACGATGCCTTTGTGATACCATTCGGCGGCATTGCCATCCGCATATCCTTTGATGATGGCTTCGGCTATGAGGAACATCACTTCGGAACAATTCATCAGTACAGCGCTGCATCCGTCGGGCGATGCACTGTAATAGTCGCCTAAGAGGGATACGTCCGGGCTTGAATAACCCATGTTTTCAAGTGTGGTGGATGAACATCCTGACGGGAGGCCAAGGTAAAGGGGTTGGTTTGCTGAGGAATTTGTGGTGCGTGCAAACCAAATAGTCCGACGGGGATCGTTGATCAGGTTGAGCCTCTCATCAGATTCCTTACTCATCCGGATATACTCCAATGAGCCGGCGCGCATTGAAAAAATCGGGCATTGATTGGGATTGTTCGGAAGATAAGGCAACAGGGCGTTGTCGCTATTCGTTTCAAGCAAAGGAAGTTGAACAGTCTCAGCAATTTCCCGGACAATGTCGTATGTCGTTATTTCGGAAGTTCTGTTACTGATTCGCATCAGATACCGCAACCGAAGGGAGTTTCCAAGTTTACGCCATTTTGTGATATTGCCCGCATACATAATGTCGGAAGGCAACGGATCAACTCCGGCATCCGAAAGTAATCTTTCCGCTTCTTTCAACAGGCTGATGATGCCACCTTCGGCGGTGTAGATGTCCTTTTGCGTATCGTATGAAGGCGTTACAAGATCGCTTCCCTGACACGCTTCAAAATAGGGAACATCGCCCCACAGGTCGGTAAGCGTTGAGATGGTAAAGGCTTTCAGGATGTATCCTACGGCTTTGGCCGATGATTTGTTATCACGTTCGGCTACTTTAATCATTTCCTGAATGTTGTTCAATCTTGTATAAGACGACGTCCAGGCGCCTTGGTTGCTTCCAAGCGAATACTGTTCAACTTCGTTATAATTCGTCCGCGATACGTGACGGGACAAAGCGGCTCCGTTGTCGTAATTAAACTGGCCTTGTACGGTCGACCGCAATATGGGCGTAAGTAACAAGTCGGCCGTTACTACGGTAGGAGTGTTTGGATCGGTATTGATAGTTCCGAAATCCTTGGTGCAGCCAATCAAACATACTGCTGCAAGTGAAATGGTCAAAAATAGGCTTAATGCTCTCATCTGTTTGTTTTTTTAAAAAGTTAGATTAATATTCAGTCCGAAACTTTTGACGGAAGGATACGCCATTTCTTCGACGCCGGGCGTGATGCTGTTTCCTTGCCATGCGAAAGATTCGGGATCGACATAGTCCTGACCTTTCGTCCACATCCACAAGTTTCGTCCTACAATGGAAATGTCGGCGCTTTTAATGGTGTTGTTGAAAAGGGAGCGGGGCAACGTGTAACTTATCTTTACTTCGCGCAATTTCACATACGTAGCATCGAATGTCAATTGTGTTTCATGAAACCGGCGATACAGATTTCTGTAGTAATCACGCGCGCTGACCTGTCTGGTGTTTTGAATATAAGCGTTCGATTCATTATCCCATATCACGCCTTTGACCACCATGTCTTCCGGGTTTCGATTGGCCGTTTGATCCAACACACCCGATTCCATCGTCATCCCAAATGTGCGTGATACGAATATGCCGCCTTGCCGCCAATCGACAAGAAAATCAAAACGAAATCCCCTGTATGAAAATTTGTTGAAGACTCCAAGCATAAAATCCGGATTATAGTTCCCTAATTTGATAATATCCGGATCAGGAATAGGCAATCCGGTTGCGTCGACAATCATTTCGCCTTTATCTGTCTTCATCAGTCCTGATCCATAGATATTACCCATGGCTTCACCCTGTCGGGCAATAGCATGTACACGTGCATCCTGATCGGTATAAATAGCCGCCCACGAATATTCGTATTGATTGTATTCGTCGTTGATTTCTACAACGCGGCTCCGATTGGCGCTGAAATTAAAGTTTATGTCCCATCCGAAACTGTTGGGTATTCTGACCGGAGCCACCGAAAGAACGGCTTCCACGCCATAGTTTCTGATTTTACCTGCATTGATGTATTGACTTGCAAATCCCGATGAAGGCGAAATAGGAATCTGAATGATTTGATTCTCGTTATATGTATTGTAATACGTCAGGTCAACACCAACGCGGTTTCCAAACAATCGCACATCAGTACCAAATTCATATGAAGACATTCGTTCCGGTTTCAGGTTGGCATTTAAAAGAACACTTGGAACCTGAACGCCATAACTCGTACCATAAGGGTTAGCGCTGTATGAATAAGTGGTTTCCAAACGATAGGGTTCGGTGTCGGATCCTACTTCTGCGTATCCTGCCCTGGCTGACCAGTACGAAATGGTTTTCGGCAGCGTGATCATTTCTGTCAGTACGGCGCTTAACGATACGGAAGGATAAAAATAAGAATTGTGCCCTGATCCGTCGGAACGTGTCAAAGAACTCGACCAGTCGTTGCGGGCGGTTACGTTCAAAAAGATTCTTTCGCGGTAGGCTGCCTGTCCGGTGAATAATACACTGTTAATTTTTCGTTTGGAAGCGTATTCTTCGATTGCAATGGCAGTTGACGTATTGCCGAGGTTATACACGCCGGGTACCGATAAGCCATTGGCAAATCCGCTGTTGTACGAGTTGATTTGCGTCATGGCGCTTCCGCCGCCGAGCAGTTCCACCCGCCAATCGCTATTGATAGTTTTATCCCACCGAAGCAATAATTCGTTGTTCATTTCCGAGAAAAATACGTTTTCGAGCTTGTACGCTCCTGTGGGATACCGCTGCGATCCGTATGCTCTTTTGCTTTGACGCTTATCATACGAAAAATCAATGCCCGAACGAGCAATAACCGAAAAATCGTTCCAAAACGAATAGGTCAAAACCATACTTCCGTACATTCTGTTTTTATCATATCCGTTCGTGTTTTCGTACATCGTAAAATAAGGATTGTCGTTCCATCCTGCATTGAAGTGAAAAGGCACGGTTCCTTCGTAGCCTCTTTGCCAATATTCTTTCAAACTATTCATATTCACTTGCCGTCCAAACCAGGCGAATGTATACATGACGCTTTCGGGGCCATAAGTGACTGCCGGACGATTGGCGCTCTCAGTTTTGATATATGTTACATTGGCTCTTATATTAAGTTGGGGAGTGAAATTATATCCTGTATTCAGATTAACCGTGTTTCTTTTCATATCCACATTCGGCAAAACGCCTGTGGTATTCATATTGGAGAATGAAATACGCAAGTCGCCCAATTCGTTGTTAGCGCTTATCGCAATGTTGTTGTTGTAGGTCACGCCTGTTTTGAAAAAATCGCGGATATTGTTCGGTTGCGGTACTAAAGGGGTGGGAGTGATAGAAGCGCCGTTGCGCGCTAAAACGTCTCCACCTCTATACGTTATGCCATCGGCTCCTACTGAAGGCGAATCGAATTGAGGTACAGGCGTTCCATCCATCAGACGTCCCCAACTCATGTCCTGATGATCCTGCGTGCCTTTGCCGTTATTACCATCCCAATATTCGAAATTATCGCCTAAACCCTGGCTGTAGATGTTTTGGTATTTCGGCAGACGAAGTATGCTCTCGAAGGTAGTGGTGGAATTAATATCAACCTGATACTTGTTTCTTGATTTACCTGTTTTTGTTGTAATCAGTACAACGCCGTTGGCTGCCCTTGATCCGTACAGGGCGCTTGCATTGGCGCCTTTCAATACCGATATGCTTTCGATGTCGTCGCCCGACAGTTCTCCGGCGCCGTTTCCATAATCAATTTCCTGCGTACCCGAAAAATTGGAATGTACATAATTGTTGACAGGTACGCCATCGACAATGAAGAGTGGTTGATTGCCGTTGGAAAACGATGATTCGCCTCGAATGACCATGCGCACTGACGATCCGGCGCCTGAATTGCCTGAAAGCGTTTGTACGCCGGCAATTTTCCCCGTGAGTTGGTTCATCAGGTTGGCATCGTTGCCTACGGTCAGCGTTTCGCCGTCGATGTGTTGTACAGCGTACCCTTGCGACCTTCTTGACCGCCTGATGCCGAGAGCAGTAACAACCACCTCTTCCAAACTTTGCGTGTCTTCCTGCAATATGATTATCATATCTGATTGCGGAACAAGTTCTTGCGTAATATACCCGATAAAAGATATTGTCAACATGGATTGTGGATTTTCCAATTGAATGGAAAACTGCCCGTTGACATCGGTAATCGCCCCGTTTCTTGTACCTTTTTCAATCACATTGGCTCCGATAACCGGTTCGCCCTGTGTGTCTTTCACTACTCCGCGTATGTTTTGCTGCGCCCACGCCATCGACATAGACAACAAACACAAACATACCCATACTAATTTCTTTTTGCATTTTAAAATTCTGTTCATTACTTACAATTTATTAATGTTATGTTTTAGATAGTAATACCGGCTCAAAAACAGGTTGCGCATATTACAGGATTATTAAGAAAAACATAAGATTCGGTTAAAAAAACTTAATAGAAAAAGAATCTTTACATGATGTAAAAACGCGGTACAGATTTCTCCACTGCACACTTTCCGCCGGCGCTCAATATGTTACGGTCGAAAAGATGCGGAGACTGAGAATGTATAGTTCATTCCTTCGTTGGGTTGTACGAGGAAGTTTTCTACGATGAAGTTGACGTCGCCACTTTGTATGCCGTCTAATAGTCTGACGGTAAAAGAGTGTGTGCCCTTCGGGGCGATCTTAAAAGGTTCAATGGAAGTATTCCGAAAATAGACCAGTCGAGGATCATGGTTTGTCCTTTTTAGACAGAAAGTCAGGTCAGAGTTATTCTTGACAGTGACATTTACGACATTATCGTCATTTCTCATGCTCCACTCCAGTGCGTTTTCAAACAGTTCCTTCAAATATATTTCCTCACCGATAATAAAATCTTCATGATATATTGCCGTACGTCTTTCCTTTAGCGCTTCGTGGATGGCTTCAGGGGTTGCACTGCGAGCAAATACGAGTGTCATTGTTCGATGTTTTCCTGACGTATAAGGATAGATAGGGCCATGCGCATCTGAATTGCCTATCATGGTCAGATTCTTTTCCAAACACCAGCGATGCGCTTCGGGGTAATAGGGGCCATTGACTACTTCAATGCCGTGTATCATGCCCTGTTGTACCAATTGGGTGTGTTCCGGCCACCATAAGGTAGTATCAGGCTGTTGTGCAACCCATCCGGGATGATTCCAAAAAATGAAGGCGTTTTGTGCTTTTGCGGCGGCGAAAGCATCGATGTACTCAGGCTTGTCCAATTCGTCCGAATTAGTCAGGAAAATGGCATTGGAATGTCCGGGAGGCATTGCGCGAGTAATTTCGCTACCCCTGATAAGCATAATGCCTCTTTCTTCGGCGTAAGTCCGGGCTATCTCGTACGAAATATGATGGGATAGACTTTTTAGCGAAATATCTGCCTGCGTCTCTATATCACGCAGATACCTGCGTCCTTCGAGATGTTCGGTTATTGAAATGGCATCAATACCTTCGCGGTAAGCCTCATCTATCCGTACGGTAGGCCACACCGTTCCATCGGAAAAAATCGTGTGCATGTGAAAATCACATTTCATGGTCACATAACCCTTCAAATCGGGTATATCAATCTTGCCTCTTTGGGCAAATAACGGCAGCGATATACATGCTGCCAACAATAATGATGTAAACTTTTTCATGATTAAACTATTTTATAAATGTACGTTAAAATAGACATTCCATATTAATGATTGATCAACGGCATATAATTATAAATACTGTAATTGTTCTGTTTATCAGTCAGAGTATCAGCAATTTTAGAAAAGGTAGGATCGTCATCTCCTCCCCAAAAATAGCGTCCCAAGTTGAAATCATTCCAGTATTCGTTCCAATCCTGATACTGTTTTTGCGCTTCGACGAGCGCTTTTGCAACCAATTGCTGTCCTTCTGTTTCTGTAATAAATTCGGCACAACATGCCATATTTACATTATTGACATAGCGTGCAATATCCCATGCTTTAATTCCTGCCGACGAGAATTTGTGGTAATTCTCCTTCACAAATTGAATATTCTGTCTTCTTCCAAGGCGTCCATCATATTCGGAGGCATATTTTGCAAGATCTATATTGCTTATGTCGGCTTGTTCCCCGCCGTTTTCATCTAATACTTTACGGCAAAATTCGTATGCTTTTTGGTGTCCTTCGGTAAGAAGATATTCAGCCATTTCCAAAAATTCTTCTTTACTGTCTATGTCCCACGAGTTTGACAATTCTCTGCGCGCCCCTAACCTGTCGTTTTTATAGGGAAAAATAAACAACATTTCGTAGATTTCGTTAAGTTCTGATAAAAACGCCTGGTTGCCCGGTTTTGCATTCATACCTTGAGGGAACAATTCAAAAAAATCATCTGCTCCGCCATAACCATTTACTGCATAAATCCCGCCTAATAAGAAGGGATGTAACTTGTCATTTTTGATGGTTTTCGTATCGCTACCATCACCACAACTGCTTGCAAAAAAAGCAAGACATACTACTGAAATCAATACTTTTGTTCTTAGATTCATTTTTTTACTTTTAAAAATTAATACTCAATTATATGAAGATTGTTTAAAAAATTCTCATTGCCCGAAAATTGAATGATGAAAGTATCAAGGGTCAAGATGTTCCATCGGATTGATCTGTAAAGCGTCC
>Ga0099364_10010684_pt1 | contig 12607 bp, 6 predicted proteins | sample TergutTh196P3_FD_73070 | JGI IMG/M metagenome (GOLD analysis project Ga0099364, IMG submission 73070) | Microcerotermes parvus P3 segment gut microbial communities from Pointe-Noire, Republic of the Congo - Th196 P3 | ecosystem: Host-associated > Arthropoda: Insects > Digestive system > Gut ... | reverse complement strand
TCACGCTGCCGAATCAGCTCGTGGCTGACAAGGACGGGAACGATTTTCTGGCGCACGTCACCGATTACAAATGGATGGCGGGGTTGAAGGTGCGGGATCACCGGTATGTCGCGCGGGTGTGCAATATCCCGCTGGACGCGATAAGGACGGATAAGGAACTGCTGCAGAAGGTGTTCGACGGCCTTATCATCGCCAAGAACAGGATACGCCAGGTCACGCAGGGGCGCGTCGTGATGTATTTGTCGCCGGATATGTACTCCATGCTGGAGATCGCGGCGTTCAACAAGGTCAACATGGCGCTGGGGTACAGAGACGTGACGGGCGACACGAGGATTTTGATGTTCTCGGGGATACCTATCAGGAGCAATGATTGTTAACTGAAGGCGGAGACGCAGGTCGTTTAGCAGGGGTTGAAAATTTTCAACCCCTGCTAATTTTCAACCCGAACGTGGGTTTTGGAAGGGAATGATAAATCAATGATATTCGATAGAGAGCTTTGTTTTGCGTTTGAGGGGAAGATTCAGGATTTTGCCGGGGGAGCGGTCGGGGATTTTATAGACCTTGGAGCGGATAAACAACTGCACGGGCGTGAGTCTTTTGTCGCGGTGAAGTGCTTCGAGGATATGACAGCTACGGGGGAACCGGTTATTAAACTGGGCCTGGAATTTTCCGACGATAAGGAATTTTTGGATCCCGTGTACGTTCCTTTGTCGCTGCCGGAGATGGAGAAAGACGACTTCAAGGCGGGGGCTTTGGTCGGGGCTAGGTCGCCGCTGTATTCGAAACGGTTTGTCCGTTTGGCGATTGACACGGACATCGACGTGACTTGCGCGAAGTTCACGGCGGGGTTTGTGTTGGATCTTCAGACGAACGAGTAACCATTGCTGGCCCAAACCCGCGCACGGGTGGAGGGGGAGACGGAAAAGACGCGGTAAGGAGTGCGCGAGCCCCGCGGCTTCTTCCGTCCATATAAACGCGAGGCCCCGGGGTATTCCCGGGGTCTCTTTTTGCATGGTTTGTCAAAGGGGATATATCATGTCGGTTTTTATGATTTGCGAACGCATTGTTTCTTTTATCGCGGGTAACAGGCTTGAGTTGTCCGGCTCTCATCGCGCGATGTTGGAAGCCCTGGATTATGAAGGACTGACTGCGGATTTTGCGCAGAGTGAGGCGGTGACGGTCGCGCGGCATTTTGCTTTTGTGCGCGACGGGTTGCTTAGCGCGTATCCGTGGGTGTTCGCGCGGAAGTCGGCGGCGTTGCCGGAGCTTGTGTCATGTCAGATGGGATGGAGATTTGCATATGCCGCTCCGGCGGATTGTTTGCGGATTTTGGAGCTTCTTTCGATGGGAAAGTCGATTCCAACTTACGAAATAATCGGGAATGCGGTGACGTGCGATTATTCGGACGTGACGGCGCGCTATACGGCGAGGGTTGACGATGTCAATCTGTGGCCGCCGATGTTTGTCGACGCTTTTTGCTTTCGCATGGCACGGGAGATTTGCGGGGTTGTAAGCGGTTCGGCGGGGGCGGCTCAGATGTTTGGGCAAAACGAGGAAACGACCATACAAGAGGCATACAGGCTTGGGATCATTGACGAAGGGCCGAGGGTGGAGGCTCATCAGTACGGATGGGATAAGTATAGCGAGGGTTTGTTATGAGAGGGTTGCAGCCGTCTTTTGCGCGGGGTGAGATTTCGCCTGATCTTCACGCGAGGGTGGATCTGTCGTTTTATAATATCGGGCTTGCGAAGCTTAAGAATTTTATTGTGCTGCCGCAGGGGGCGATTACGCGGCGGCCGGGGTTTGTCACGCTGGGGGATGCGGCCGTGGTAAGCGGGGAGGCTTGCCCGGTGAAGCTGATTCCGTTTGTTTTCAACAGGAATGACACGATTATTATTGAGCTTGCTGATCGTATAGTTCGGATATGGCAGCCGTCTTCCGGGAGAGTTATTTTTTCGCTTTCAGCGCCGTACTCGGGAGAAGATGTCCGGGATATTAAATATATTCAGAGCGGTAACGAGATTATTTTAACACACAGGAAATATCCGTTGAAAAGACTGAAACGGTACGCGCTCGATGATTGGGGTTTTATCGATTTTAATTTTAAGCGGGGGCCGTGGTTGTCGGATAACGGCGTATCGAACGTGCGGTTGACGGTATCTCAAGAGGGGGAAGGATATCGCGTTACGTCAGATGCTGCTTATTTTGACGAATCGATGACGGGGCGCTTGTTGGAAACGACATTTACCATACTGGGGAACAGGGTAAGCGGCAGTTCTTCGGCCGCCGGGACGTTCAGCAGCGGCATAGAGGTCGGCGCGATGTGGTATCTGCGGACATACGGCGACTGGACGGGGACTGTCGAGCTTCAAAGAAGCATGGATAAAGGGGAGAACTGGGCGACGGTAAGGGAATACACGAGAACCAGCGCGGCATCGCAGGGCAATATCGAGTATTCGGGTTCGGAGCAGGAGAGTAACGTGCTGTACAGGGTGTCCGCGTGGAACACAGGGGAAAACGCGTTCAGTTACAGTCTGGAGGCTACGGGGTTCTCGAAGTCGTATATTTTTATGATAGAGGCGTTCGAGTCGGGGACGAGCGTAATGGCGGCCGAGCAGAGGGATGTTGACCAGGTCGGCGCGCCCATAACAGGCAGGGGCACGCAGGATTGGAGAATGGGCGCGTGGGGCGGGGCTGACGGGTATCCGGCGTGCGCGGCGTTTTATCAGGAGCGGCTTGTGCTCGCCGGGAGCTGGGGGGAACCTCAGACAATCTGGTTTTCCAAGATAGGTGATTATGCCCACTTCGGCGTGTCCGATCCGCTGTCGGATGACGATCCGATTACCATAACGCTCACGGGAGAGGATAACGAAGGGATCAGCAGCTTGCTGGCGATGTCGGATATTTTGGCGTTTACGGCCTCGGGTGAATGGAAGATAACCGGCTCCGGAGACGCCGGCGCGCTGTCGCCCGTCGCGGTGGTTGCGCATAAGCAGAGCAATATCGGGACGTCGGCGATTCAGCCTGTCATTGTGGGAGGGCAGGCGATTATGGTGCAGGCGCACCGGACGTCGGTCGATGCGTTGCAATATATGTTTGAGCTTGACGGTTACAGGGGTTCGGCGTTGTCGATTTTGTCGCGGCATCTTTTTGGATGGAAAACGCGAGAAGATGAGGCGGCGGCCGATAAGCGGATAACGGCAATGGCGTATCAGCAGATTCCGGATTCGCTGTTGTGGTTCGCGCTCGAAGACGGGACGGCGGCGACTTGCACACTGCAACAGGAGCATGACGTTGCGGCATGGGCGTCGCATGAGACCGGCGGGAAAATAGGGGATTTGGCCTGCGTGCCTTCGGGCGATCATAGTGAACTGTGGGCGGCGGTTAGGCGCGGGGGCGAATGGAAGATTGAGCGCCTTGCTTCAAGGACTTCGGAAGATACGTTTACGGACGCGGGGGAACCGTTCGAAAGCCTGATAGAGACGCTGCGCGTAAATATGGAATCGCAGAACGGCTCGCTTATGGCGGCTAAGAAATTTATTCCGAGGGTGACGGTTTTCGCGCTGCGCACAAAGGGGATGTGGATTGCTCCGAAGAGCGATACGGGCCGGAGCAGGAAACGGTATATGAAATTTAATTATTCGCACCTGATGGGTGAAATGGATATTCAGCTTGATAACGGTTTTGATAGAAACGCCGGGCTGCAGATATGGTCGGATGAGAACGCGCCGCTGACGGTGCTGGGGCTTTCGCCGACTTTGACCGTGGGGGGATGATGAGAGAGGGCGCGGAGATCGTTTCTCTTAGTCCAAAGCACGCGGCGATAACGCCACACATCAGGAGGTCGGACGCTGAAGAGATTTGGGCGGCGGAAGGCGTTGCGCCGAAGCTGGCTATTGCTTCGTCGATTGCCGCGACTGAAATTGGATGGGCGGCGGAGCTTTACGGGACGCCTGTCGCAATTTTCGGGGTTTGCAGATCTGGGGAGGATTCCGGCTTTGTGTGGCTGATTGCGACGGATGTGATTGAAAAATATCCGGTGCATTTTTACAGGGTGAGCAAAGGCGTTATTGCTGAGCTTAAAAAGAGATTTGATTATTTGGAAAATTGGGTTGACGCGAGGAATAAATTATCGCTGCGGTGGTTGAAGTGGGCGGGGTTTACTGTTTCGGCTCCGGGGCCATGGGGCGCGTTTGGGATGGATTTTTGTCATATTTGGTGGAGGAGAGATTGATATGTGCACTGTTCTCACAGCGGTACTCGGCGCGGTCGGCTCGGTATGGCAGGGGATTTCCGCGCAGAAAACGGCAAATGCTCAAGCGGAGGCCGCCATGCAGGCGGGGCAAATTAACGCGCGGATTGCGGAAGCTCAGGCCACCGACGCGGTAAAGCGCGGCGGAGAACAGGAGCAGAAAATCCGGCGGCAACTGGCCGCGATTGTCGGGAGACAGAAGGCTGTGGCGGCGGCGAGCGGCGTTGTTACTGATTCGGGCTCGGCTCTTGATGTTCGGAATGCTTCTTTGCTTGAGAACGAACGCGACGTTGAGACCAACGCTTTAAATCATGCTCGCGAGGCTTGGGGGTATGGAGTGCAGGCAACGAATTACAGGAATCAGGCGGAGGCGGAGTCGGCCGCGCTTAAAGCGCAGGGACGGAATGCGTTTTTAGGCGGGTTGTTCGGCGGGGCGTCGAGCTTGCTGTCACTGGCGACTCCGGCGGCCGCAGGAGCGGCCGGGAGCAGGTCGATTTCGCTTGGTCAGATAAACAGTCCGTATCAGGGTTTTGGGAGTTCTCCGCTTCCGAGCGGTCTGACCGTGGGACAGCAATATTATAAGTATAAGACCGGTAATGATTCGCTTGTCGGGAAATCCGTCAGACCGGCGTGGTGGAGGTGATATTGATGGCGATGCCTATGTATAACCAGCAGATTGACCTTCAGGGGATTCCTAGCGCGCGGGTGTCGACCCTGCCGGTGGCGGAGGGGATTGGGGGCGCTGTCGGGAGGGGTATGCAAACTTTCGCCGCGGCGTTGAGGGTGAAAGCCGAGGAATTTGAGGACGCTGAGACTCTCGATATGCTTAACCAGTTCCAGCGCGACGTGAATAAATATCATCACGATGTTGACAAGGGCGTTTTTAACACGCGCCTGGGCAAACACGCGCCTGGCATGGCGGACGCGTCGGATATATATATGTCGGATCTTGCGGAGAAGTACGCGGGGAAATTGAGGAGCTCTCGGGCTTCTAGTAACTTCATGAACAGAGCGACGCAGATTCGGAACGGGCAGTTTAACCAGAATATGCAATGGGAACAGAAACAGATCGAGGCGTATCGCGATGCGGAGGCGGAAGCGACGATTGGTCTGTCGTTGGACAGCATTGGACGGAATTATCTGGATGACGAGCTTGTGGAATCGGAGCGCGGGATGATTTATCAGGCTTTGGAGTTGAAGCTTCGCGGGGCGGGGGATGAGGCGCGGCGGGCTGCTGTGGCGGAAATGGAGGAAAAGATTGCGGTAGCGAGAATTAATCAGATGATCCAAAACGATCCGCTGAATGCCGAAGGCTGGTTGAAGGAACGCAAGGACGATTTCAGCGCGGAGACTTACGCGAAACTGCAAAAATACACCGAACAGGCGTCGGAACCTTACAGGGTTGAGGCCATTAGGGATGAGATTATGGCGACGATCCCGGATGAGGGGACGGCGCGGAAATTTATTCTCGATAACTTCGAGGGTGACTTTGAGAAAAAAATAATGTCGGCGGTCGAGGCTGAATTCTCCGACAGACGGAGGATTCAGAGACAGAGAGAAGCCGACGCTTACGACCATATGCAGGATGTTATTGCTTCCGCCGGGAGTTACTCGGCGGCGTTGTCGGCGATATCAAGATCCGGATTGCCGCCAAGGTTGAAGGATTCTTTGACGAGGCAGGCGGCTTCGAAGTTCGGCGAGGGCGGCGGCGGCGGGCGCGGGGGAATGAATCCTGATGACTGGGCGGACGCGAAGATGGAGGCGCTGGTGTTTCAAAGCGGCAACGCGAATATGACGACGGAGGAACGACATGAGGCGGCGAAAGTTTTTGTCGCGAAATGGGCCGACAAGGTGACGCCGAGCGGGTTGAAATCATTGGTTGATCTTCATTTCAGCAGAACCGGAAGTGCGGGGGGAACCGGCAGTTCGGGAAGCAATTCATATAACAGATTTAACCCGATGACGCGAGTCTCGCAGATGGCGCGCGACGCGGGGATATTCGATGATTACCGCGAAGAAATGAAATTTTACGAGGAATTTTCGAAGGCGGCGGAGCAGGAAGAAGAACGTTTAGGGCGGAAAATGTTCGACCCGGAAATATTGGAGTTGGGGGAAAAGTTTACGGCCGACGTGGTTATCGAAAGGAAAAATAACCTCGTTGACGGAATAATCAGTTTCATCACAGGGGGCAGGGTGAATCGTCAGAGTGTGGAAACTACGGTCAGAGGATATGAAGCGGCCGCGTTAGGGCTTTATGACGATAATGTTTTTTGGGACGAAGAATCGGGCGGGTATTTTGTCGAGGTCGGCACGGAGGATGAAATTGACGAATTGATGAGCGAATTAGACATCGAAGGGATGTATTCACGATGGCGCTGATGAAAATGACTCCCGGCGGGCTTGTGGCGGCGACGGCGGAGGAAGAGGAACGCGTTCGCGCGCGGAGGGCGGCGGGAAATGAAGAGAACCCTGGGGCGCTGCCCCAGTCCCCGCAAGGGGACGAAGTCCCCTTGACCCCGTTGGGGGTACAGGGGGCTGTGCCCCCTGGCGGGAACGGGCGGAGCCCGGAGGGTTTTGGGGCGGAATCGGACGGCGTTGACGATGATTTTTATTGGGCCGGAGCTGGGATTAATATGGAAATTGGTTTATTGCCGGATGATTCGGTACCTGAAGACGCGGAGGAATCGGTTCCGGAAAAGGATAATTCGCTGGATCGGCTGCATCAGGATCCGACGCCGGGAGTTTTTGCGCCCAGTACGTCGGAATTTTCTCCGGAAGCGTATGCGCGGAGATTCAGCATTTCACAGAGAACGGCGCCGGATCCGGATAAGCTGGCTTCGGAAGTGCATCTTGCAATTAAGACGGGCGTGCCGCTGCGTATGCTCGCGGATCCGGAAATGCATTCATTCGCGGAACAGTCCGCGAGGAACGAGGATTCCGCGGAGGCGGGGGCGTTCGCGCATAATTATTACAGGACGGAGAACTCGAAAACGTATCGCTGGCTGATGAGCGGCGAGAATATGCTGTTGGCTCATGACGATGTGGCGGCCATGTATAGGGCCGAATGGGAACTTATTGGGAATAATTTCGATTATGACGAACCGGTTGGCGGTATAAACCGCGAGGCGATGTTGTATTTAATAAACAGGAGGGCACAGGCGGACAGAGAACGGGAAAAGGGCCTCAAAATGGCCGATGAATCTGTCGCAGGTAATCCGGGAATTGACCATAACTCTCTTGTACGGGGCGTCGAGGAGAAATACAGCGGCGAGTTGAAAAGTATCGCCGACGAATTCGAAGTTTACAGGAAAATACATGAAGCCGGTCAAGACGGATGGGAGGGCGGAATTGGAATTCCTCCGGAAATTGGCGGCGGCGCGGTTGCGCTTGGGATGGGAAGCAACGACCCGAGGGCGGCGGGGAAGGTTGACCCGATTGCGGAAGGGGTTAAGTGGGGGATTATCGGCGGGCGGGTTGTGACGGGGGCTTTTCAGGCGGGATACAACAGCCTGAAGGCGTTAGCGTATGGCGCTCGTCAAGCTGGAGCGGATGGAAGGGTTCTTAGTGAACCTGTAAGGGACGCGGTTGGAGCGTTTTCCAAACAATTCGTATATACCGGACTGAGATCAACAGCACAGATTGGCGCGGCGCAAATCGGCGGAGGCATTTCCGAAGCGCTTGCGAATAAAACTATGGATTCTTTGGGCGTCGATGACCCATGGGCGCGTACTATTATCGGAGGATTGGCAGGTTTCGCGGGGTCTTTTGGCGGATCCAGCGCAGTTTCGAAAATAACTCCGCCGTATTTGACTCCAAGATTGCACACAATGCCGCAGGTATCCGGGCATGACGGTACGCCGGGGTTGGGCGGCGGAAGCGTGGCGAGTGGGGCTTCGGTTCCGCCGGTTCATCCGGAGTTGCCGGCGCCGAGACTGACTTTGCCCTCGCCGCAAGCGACTGTCCCCGCTGTTCCGACGCCGCCGGTTATGCCGATATTAAACACCGATGGCGGCCAGAGTATTGTGAATGCTGTTTCTTCGGCGGTGGCCGTCCAGAGTGTGAACGAGGTTATTGAAGCGACGGCGGGGCTGAAGATTGTCGGGCGGAGCGGGGAGCTGGCGCGGAGTTATCTGGCTTCGGTGACCGAGGAAATGCGGGTGCAAAGCGTGTTTTTAAACCCGGCGACGATTACAAGGCTGTTTCAGGATGACGCTACCGGCGAGGCGCGGCCGGATAAGATCAGGGAGACGATAGGTAAATTTAATATAGCCGAGGCGGATTTTGACGTCGCGCTTGAATCGGGGTCCGACGTCGAGGTGCCGCTTGCTGATTTCGTGCAGGGCGTCCATGAGACCGGATTGAGAGATCAGCTTATGGGCGATGTCCGCACGGAGCCGTATGGTATGACTATGAATGAGGCGCGCGGTACTGTCGCGGAGATGGATGATATTGTGATGGAGGCGGGCCGGGAGGTATCGGAGCTGCTTGAGGCGCGGGAAGTTGAGCGGGCGTCGGCCGATGAGGTCGCGGCGAATGTGAGGAGTCAGATTGTTGGGGTAGGCCGGAGTTCGGACGAGGCGGAAGCTCTTGGGTCGATAGTCGCGGGGGCGATGACGGTGTCGGCGCGGCGCGAAGGCGTGACGCCGTATGAGTTATTTAATATTTTGGGGCTGAGGTTTATTAAGAGCGCCGCCGATGAAGTTTTTCTGACGGCGGCGGATAATGTTACGCGGATGATGCAGGAATTTGCGCGGACTCCGGAGTTTAAGGCGTGGTTTGGGGAGTCGCAGGTTGTGGATGAGCACGGGCCGATTGTTCTTTGGCATCAGACCGGCGAGGATATTCAGGCTTTTGATCTGAATAAAAAAGGCGCGGGTGAATTTGACAACCAGCTTCCGTTTGGCATTTTTTTGAAAGACCATGACGGGGATATAGGGCTTGCGGGTAAAAGGCAGATGCCGCTTTACGCGAGGATTGAAAATCCCTTTCACTTTGCAGATCGGGGAGAGCTGGCAGCGTATCTTGAAAGCAACGTGGAGGGATACGCGGAACTCAAAGAGCAGTATGACAATATTGATAAAAATTATGAAGAACGCGTTAGCGAATTGGAAGCGGAGGAAGAAAGACTCTTCGAGGAATGGGAGCAAGCTCACCCGGAGGCAGGAATTGACACGGAAGCGGGTTTGGACGCGCGTCAGGCTGCTTTGGATGAGATTACGGAAAAGCTTGGCGGTATGTCTTTGTTTGATGCGTGGAGAAATGACGGGAATGAACTTTCGGCTCAAATGAAAGAGCTGGTTGAAAAGCACTTTAAAATATCCGGCTTTGACGGAATAATCCTTGAGAGAGACGAAGGCGGATTGGGCAAGAAAACTACAAAAACCTACGTCGCTTTTGAACCGACGCAGGTTAAGTCCGTTGAAAATCTGGGTGCGTGGGACGGGGAGAATCCTAATATTTATTATCAGCGGCAAGGTGATATAATAGCCGACAGCAGCGAAATAACAAATGCGGCGGGCGGTGTTGTTATCACGGGGAAAGAATTTGGGGAATTTGATTTTTCCGAGCCGGGCAGTGAGAAGTTCAAATCGGAACTCATTAGATTGAGAGGTATCGCCAAGGATTTTTATGATACCCTGAAAAACGAGGTTGCTGAAAATCCCGAAGTTGGCGATATTAGATTTGCGAGGATGGGTAAGGATAAATCATTTAGTAACAGCGCGAACTATAGAAAAATTTTGCTGTTCCCAAAGCTGAAAGAATTACTGTCCTCTGCCTCTGTAGTGAGTAAAGAAGCAAACAGAGACAGAAACAGACATCCAAACATTGATTTTTTCTATACACTACAAACGCCGGCAATAATTGAAGATCAACAGTTTCTTGTTACAATGACGGTATATCAGGATAATCGAGGAAATTTTTACTATAATCACGGTTTATTTGAAAACAATGAAAAAACCTCGACGCCGATCCGGGAGCTGGAACCCGATAACCGGGAACTCAGGTACACCGCGTCCGCCGAGGTTCTTAATGAGAATATACCACAAAATGAGGAAAAAGTGAATGACAATCTCACGTTGATGGAGGCCGGGTTATATGGCGGAAACCACGAAGCCCTTACAGAATCAGAGGCAAAGGCCCTCATTCATGCCAAGACGCTTGACGAGGCAAGAAATAGACGATCTTCGGCGAGACAAGAGGGAAACGTTGGAATACGCAATGAAACGGTTCGACGAGATGGGAGTCAAAAAACAGGCATAGAGGAAGACAACGGAACCGCCCCCGAAGATGGGGGCGGTTCTTTTTTGCAGGGCGGCGGAGAGGCGCGGCCGCGGGGGTTTATTGATTTGCCGTCGCGGATGCCGGCGGCGGCGGGATCGCCCAACGGGGTGAAGATTACGCTGACGCCGGATATGGACGTTACGACCGCGCTGCATGAGCTTGGACATTTTTGGCGATGGCTTATGGAGCAGCAGGCGGCGAAATTTCCGGAAGATTTGGCGCTGCGTGACGATATGGCGGCGGTGAATGAATTTTTGGGCGCGCCTGTGGAGGCGGAGGAGATATCAAGAGGACAGCACGAGAAATTTGCCGATAGTTTTATCACGTATATACATGAAGGCAAGTCTCCGTCGCCGGAACTCCGGAGAGCATTTCGGAATTTTAAGAAGTGGCTGGCGGATTATTTCGGAGTGACCGCGGAAGACACCGTTGAACAGTTGTCGCCTGAGATGCAAGGCGTGATGGACAGGATACTTGCCACTGAGGAGCAGATTGAGGCGATGTCTGAGATGGCCATGTTTGAGGATATTTTGTCGGGCGGCGATGCGGCCGAGGGCGGGGAATATCAGACGGGGTTGTCGAAGTGGATCGCCGATGGGTGGAACGAGGTTAAGGAGGCGGCGAAAGAAACGGTTTTAGTGAAGCGTTTGCGCGAACTTTTACCGGATTCGCCGGAACGGATAGCCGAACTTGAAGCGCGCCGGAGGGAAACGGAGAAGAGCGTGCGTGAACAGGTCGAGGAGATACCGATTTATCAGGCGATAGAGGCGCTGCGGACGAATGACGAAATTAGACTTTCGGACGATGCTTTGGCGGAGCTTTACAGCGAGGCGATTTTTGACGATTTGCCGGAGGGGATAAGCTCGCCTGAAGGCGGGTTATCTCCGGATGAAGCGGCAGAGGCGTTGGGTTACGGTTCCGGGGATGAGTTGATACAGAAAATAGCCGAGGCCCCGGCGATGGAAGACGAGATTAATGCGCGCGTTAACGCTCTTATGGAAAACGAGAATTATGGCGCAATGAGCGCGGCCGAAGACGCGCGGCTTGCGGAGCTGGCCGGGGAGGCATTGAGGGAAGAAGAATCACTGGAATTGATTCTCGCGGAACGGGACAATATAGAACTGCTGCGCGCGGAAATCGACCAGTCCACACAGGAGGAATGGGACTGGATTCTGGAACAGGACGAGAGGGCGATAGCGGAGGCGGCGAGTCCGAGGAGCAGGCCGAACATTATTAAATGGGTCATGGACAATGGCGGGGTGAGTTATCAATCTTTGAAAGAACGCTATGATCCGGAGGTGCTTGCGGAACTCCGGCGGCGGGGATTGCCGGTCGGGTTTTTCAGGCAGGGCGCGCAGGGAATAGACGAGGTTGCGCAAGAAATGTCATATCTTGGAATTCCCGTTGAGAGCGGCGACGACCTTTATAACATACTGACGGGGGAAGACCCGCCTGTCTCTCCTTTGGTTGAGGCTGAGAGACAGGGATTTTTTAAAGCCCGGGAACATGCCCGGTTGGTTCGCGAGAGCAGGAACGCCCGCGAAGTGGAACGGCAGGCGGCGAGACAAGAGGCCCGGCAGGTTGCCGCAGAAACGCGAAGAGCGGCGGCGGCTGAGAGGGAAGCTCAGAGCCGTGAGGCCCGCCAGGCGGTAAACGCGATATCCGAAAAAACAAAGACCGAAGTGCGCGCGGTGCGGGAAGCGGCGCGAAGTATTATAGGCGGTCAGAATAATATAGAAGTCCGCGGCATGAAACGGCTGAAAACTTATGAAGCGGCCGCGAAGCAAGCGCGGACGGACTACAGGGAGGCAGTACGCGCGCGGGATTGGGAGGGCGCTCTTGACGCTAAAAGGCGAGAGGCTCTGAGTCATGCGCTGTGGATGGAGACGAAGGCGGCCGCGCGTGAAATGACGCGCGACCAGAATTATATGCAGAATATCCGGCGGCGATCGAAAAATACCGCAAGAGCTATTGGAAATGAGAACTTAAAACAGATAGACGCGCTGTTTGAACGGTTTGGTTATAGGCGGCCGACGAAAGAATCCGGGCGTATCCAGAGCTTGGGGGAATTTT
>Ga0099364_10010683_pt1 | contig 12608 bp, 10 predicted proteins | sample TergutTh196P3_FD_73070 | JGI IMG/M metagenome (GOLD analysis project Ga0099364, IMG submission 73070) | Microcerotermes parvus P3 segment gut microbial communities from Pointe-Noire, Republic of the Congo - Th196 P3 | ecosystem: Host-associated > Arthropoda: Insects > Digestive system > Gut ... | reverse complement strand
AACTATCCCGCTCAGGTATTGAATCAGTCTGTTATCATTGTATCCGGTCAGGGTACGCTTCACAATATCCATATCAATATAAGACGGTTCAGGCAGAGGCGTTACCGGTCGGTTGCTGCTGCTGTTTCGTTCCGCAACGGTCGTTTTGTTATCAAATGGAATACGATTATCTGAAAAGTATTGTTTCGGGCTGTAATGGTGTCCGCAATTATCCGCACGGTCACACTTGCCAACGGTCGAATGTAACGAATCACCTGCACTGTCAATGTAAAGTACAAAGGCTTTCCGTCCACATGCAGGGCAAATATTCTTACCTCTCTTTGTCAAACTGTATTTATAATTTTCCATATTGACACGCTTTATTAAAATGGTATTTTCCCATCCCCTGTCTCTGTCCCGCTGTCCCAAGTGTCCACTGTCCCGCTTTTTGTCCCGCTCTGTCCCAAGCGTCCCGATGTCCCGCTTTTCCGTTCCTCTGGGACAGGGGACAGTTGCTTTTTAATCAATCTATCTACTTGACTTTTAGATATGTTCAACTGTCCCGCAATGTCCCGCAGGCTTGTCCCGCTGTCCCGCAGTTTCATTACATTTTCTATCAATTCGTCCCTGTCCCGCTGTCCCGGTACACGAAGATGGCTCGCCTCTGTCCCATACCCGATAAACTCAAAATGCAGAAAGTTATACGGCTTTGTTATTTCGCAAACTGCTACATTTTCGGAATCATAGACAGATTCGCAATTCCTCTGTTTTATTTGTTTGAGGTAACGTAATCGTTTATCTGAAAAAGATTCACCGATGGCGAAGCTGCTGTCGCAAAAATTTATAAGCATCTTTGAGCCTTGCAAGTCGTTTCTTGAAATTGGTTTTGATAAATCCCGCTTCGGGGTATGTGCAAGTACCAACATAGAAAGGTTGTATTTTTGCTTCAATGCCTTTAGTTGCTTCATTAATGGTAATGCTGCCTTTGAAGTTTCCAACTCACTCCGCAAGTATGTTAAATTGTCAATAATAACAATCTTCGACGAGGTTTCTTTTATTGCCCTTTCCAATGATTGATTAAGGTATGATTCGAAATCTATCCCATCTTGTATCTCGGCATCCGGGTTTATTTCAACCCTAATGAAACTATCATCAAAGCAATAATGATTGGTGAAGTCTTGGCTATATCTCATCTCGAATTGTTTGCTTGACAATTCAAAATCAAAATATAGAACGCCCTGTGCTTCCGCTTCCATCGTAAATCCGCTTATTGGCTCTCCTCTACTTATACTGTTTCCTATTTGTACTGATAGAATTGACTTGCCTAAATTTGTGTCCGAAAACAAGATACAAACTTCACCCTCATACCATAAATGACCAAACAATTTGCTCGGGGGGGGTGCGTTTTTGGCTTGCTCTATCCATTGGTTGGCAGTTTTCACCTTAAACAGCCCTTTGTTTTCGCCTGCTTCGGTCTGTTTTGCATGCAATTCTACTATTTCGGATTTGAGGGCATTCGGATTTATTTCTGATTGAGGAATGGTACTGTTATTCCCATTACACCATATCTCTTTTGCATTAACTCTCATAATCGTCGAATAAACCACGTTGCTTAACCTGTTTCTTAAATAATGCCGGATTGCAACTAATAAATTGTACACCCCCGATTCCAGACTGTGGGCTTCTACCTAATCGTACTACCTGTGCGTGTCCATCCCTGATAAAATCATCAACATACCGGCAAATAGATTTTTCTAAAATTCCGGTCGCCAGAAATGCTCCCAATCGAGTATCGGTATTTGCAACAAAATAATTGTAAATCCTTTGTGCATCATTAAAGGTTTGTGTATCTTTGCCGTGTGTTTCGATAAGCCTTTGCCTGTCTAGGGCGGGGCTTTTTGATTCTAAATCGTTCATACTGCTGCTCCTCCCATAATTTTTTTAATGTCCGAATATTTGTAGCGTTTTTTTCCACCAAAATAAACGGGGTTAAGGAATCCTTTTTTATCATGTCTCCAAATAGTTGATATGTCGCATTCAAGCAATTCCGCCACCTTTTGCGGTGAAAGATATTTCTCCACCGATTCATCAGTTAATTTTTGCTCAAGTTGCAATTTCATTTCGGAAACACAAAATCTAACCATTTCTGTCAAATCTGCTGCCCGTACTGATATAGTCAGGTCGGGGATTTGTTTTGATAAAGATAAAATGTCCATACTAATAAAGTTTTTAAATTGCTGCCAACGTTCAGGGAGTACCAATCCCGCCCGCCTCGAAAAGGTTAAGTACATACCTTTCGCTTTTGACGGTGCAAAGATTAATTATAATGCAATGATTTGAAAGCATTTTCGGTTGTATTTAGTTGTATTACAACTTTCGACAATTAAATACAACTACGACAGCCATAAAATAAAAAAAAATGCAACGGTTTTCGCTGCATTTCTTAAACTTATTATATTAAAAATCAAGGCAATAAATCAATTATTGTCTGTTTTTCCTCTTTGGTAAATTTTTTCTTTACAAAATAATTATTTATTGACTGGCCGGTACATCTGAAATTAAATTCTCTTATTGCACTATTTACGATGCGTGCATTAGTTGATATGTATTGTTTATCAACCAATGCCTCCAAAATCCTTGCTACTTCCATCCCGCTTGCATTATTATCTAACAATTGATGTAGTATAATCATTAATTCATCCTTCTTGCTATAAGTCAGAAAATCAGAAAAATTCTTTTGATTGTTCCCTCTTTTATTACCCACCGGCTGTTCAATTTCTTCTGACTGTTGAGGCTCTGCCATTCTTTTGAAAGATTTATAAATTCCTTCTATTATTTCAGATTTAACATAACAGTGTCTCGCAATTTCTTCCAAATGAATAAGCATGATATCAGATTCTTGTTTAGTTATCTTTCCCAATTCAATAAGTTCTTCTAATCCTTGATATTCATTTTTTATTTCGTCTAAACTCAATGTTTCCATTTCAGAACCATCCGGAAATTCGCCATTATTAAATTTCTCACGTATAACCCTTAGATATTTTGGAATGCTGTCGATATCGGGGCAAATTTCGCAAAATTCATCTTTTAAATCTTCGGCGGTCACTAATTGATAATTTTTTATTACATACCACAGATTGTCTATATTTGACAAAGCGACTTTCTTATCACATTTTTCCAAAAACGCTCTTAAATTCTCTTTGTTTGCCTTTTCGGGTGTTATTGGTTCGAGTGCGTTATAGGAAAGAGGCATTAATCTATAATCTAACATAGCCATGATTCTTTTTAAATAATCCATCTCTTCGTCTTTTTCAAACAATTTCGCACATATCCCTTTGTAACGTCTTGGATTCAATGCAAGTGTCGCCTCATTCAACATTCTTATACATTCATCTGTCTTTGGTGTTGTTATATTCATATCTCAAAATTTTAATCCGATTTTTAAAATCCTTAATTTCAGTTATTTTTTATTGCTATATCGCTTATTATTGGGCTATTATCACCAGTTGTTGTATGCCCTATTGAAAAGTTGATGTTTATAACAATATTGATGTTTTTTGGGGGCAATAAAGTGACGGATTTTATAAAAGATTCAATTTGTGTTAAGTCCAATTCATTGCTTATTTGAAAAGGCAAAATATGTATTTCTGAGTTTTTCATACGTTGTTTTGTTAAAAAACGTATTCAATCAATAATGCTACCGGAACGGTTAATGCTCCGAGAATAAACGCTATGATTGCAAGTAAAATCATTTTTTTCTGTTTTGCGTACTCAAATACACAGAAAAACAGAAAAGCGATAAAAAACGTGCCAAATCCGGGCGGTATCTGGGACGTGCACAATAATAAAAGTGCAACACAGAATATAATTGCTATTGTTTTCATATCGTCGATTGTATTTTATTGTTTTCAAAAAAAATAAAAAAAAATTCTGGATGAAATGACTGCACCGCGCCGAGTACCCCCAAGAGGGGGGATGGGGGTATCATGTGCCTGTTTATCTCTCTGGTTAATCGTACTTTATTTGTCATAATCAACTATTTGTCAATTTATTATACATTCCGGTTTCTACTCCTGAATAAATTCTTCCTCATCATTCATTCTGTACCCTATCCGTCTACGTGGCTCATTTGCTTTCAGGTGTTTCATCTGCAACTCCGCAAGGGATTGATTGATTAACTCCAATTGCATCCGGGTATCTTCGTTGATGTCGTTGTAATCGGTAAAAACACCTTCGATGTATTCTTTCAACTCTTTCACTTCATTTTGCAGTTCTTTTACTTCATTTACCGGTGGATTTAATACGAATTGCCTGACAGCGACAAAAGCACGAACAACTAAAATGCTTGCATCAATAGCGACATCGCTCCTAAGAACACTTGATAACATGGTCGCTCCAAGTTCCGTAAATGCGTGTGGCAGTTTTCTTGTGCCTCCCCAACTTGATGTCGCAATTTGCGACTTCAAGTGTTTAAACTCATCAGTTGTAAGTTGAAACATAAAATCTGATGGAAAGCGTTTAATATTCCGTTTTACCGCTTCATTTAATCTCCTTGTCTCAACTTGATAAATGCCAGCCAAATCAAAGTCCAACATCACCCTGTAACCCCTGATTTCATAAATCTTGTTTTTAATCGGCTCTAAATCCATATCATTCTAATATTTAAATTCATTTATACATGTTTTCCCACGCCTTTTTCATCATCTCAGCGTGTTCGCTCTGTTTGACTTTGATATACTTCAAGAAAGATTTTTCGGTTTTATGCCCCGTTATAGACATAATCGACAAAGTAGGCAAACCGCGTTTGTACATGTTTGTTGCAAAACACCTCCTTCCGGTGTGACTTGTCACGTGTTCCCACTTGTCAAACGATTCAGTAACAACTTTGCCGCCAACTGTGCGTGTCATAGTTTCCTTTGAAGTTATCCCGGCAATCTTACATACTTCCTTAATGTACTCATTAAATCGTTGATTTGATATTACATCCGGTAAATTAAAATCGTATTTCTCGAATATTTCCATTACAACAGGGTGTACCGGTATTACTACCTTTGTGCCGGTCTTTTGCTGCCTGAAAGTGATAAAACCATCCTTTATATCCGCTTTGGCGACTTTTTCCAAGTCAGAAAAGCGGCTACCAGTCCACGATAACAGCAAAAACCAATCACGAGCACAGTCAAGGTATGGAGTTCCTGAAAGTTTGGCATCCTTTAACTGCTGTAGTTCGGTTTCATTCAAATAGACATTATCCACTTCCTCCATGAACACATGGAAGCCATTATAATGGCTTGTGTTGTTATATCCTTGTCTGGTGGCTTCATTCAGCATTGTTTTCAATACCTTAATGTGTTTTCCTACACTGTTTAATGTTGATGATTTTTCTTGTATGACCTTTGAAGAAACAACTTTGGCGCCATCCTGTTCCTGTTTTGTGTATGTTATTTGATGTGTTTGAAGAAATTCAACAAACTGATCATAAAACTTCCGGTCTATTTCTGTAAATTCAAAATCCTTTTTTCTTTGATTCTTCGCAAACGCCTTCAAATATTTTGCCGTTATCGGATATTGTTTAAGGCTGTTTTTTGTGAGCGCCCTACCTGTTGTTTTATCTTTACGGGTTGGAGCGTCTTCAAGAAACTTGTCAACAAATTGAAAAAATGTTTTGATTTCAGGCTCTATTGTTTTGGGAACATATTTTTCAGGGAAGTTATACCTGTCAATAATATTCTTTAACCATCCGGATGAAATATTGTCTTGCTCTGTTTTATTGAAAGTTTCTCGAATGTATGTTTTTAGGTCTGACAGGCTTTTGCTCTTACTTGTTAAATAGTTATTTAACTCTACTTTATCCGGTGTGTGTATTCCACGAAGTGGCGGGATATTAACTTCGCCTGATTCTGTATTGAAATGTTTATAAGAAATAATTTTCCCGCCCTTGCCTTTGTCTGCCTTTCCCGGATTGATATAAATGCCTGATTTGGCTTGTTGGTCTATCCCGCCATGCTTGAATCGTATGCGGATCTCCCTTTGTTGTTCTGGGTACACTTTTGCGGATAGTGTTGCATAAATTGTGGCCATAATGCTATTGTTTTTTAAATTCATTGCAAATTTACAACAATTATTTTACACTACAAAAAAAATCCCCTAAAAATCCCCACTTATTTTCAATTTAATGCAATTCAATGAAATTTTTTACTATTATTTTTATGGGTTTATAATATTCTGTATCATTGTATTAATATATCATATTCGCTATTATTCAATGACAACTAAAATTGGTGTAATTGCATTTGGTTAGTCCTGGTGAGACAACTTGAGTAAATCATAAACAAAACTTGCGTTATTTCCTTTTTCCCCACATGCAATAAAAAACCTGCCGGTATATATCACACCCGACAGGTTTTCCAAATAAAATCAATTTGTCTGCTATGACGTTCTCAAGCGCTTAATTAAAGATATACCGCAATCCGATCTGCAGGCTCCAGCATTGACCGTAGTTGAGGTAGGTATCATACGATTTGGTTGGATAGGCATCTTGCACTTTTACCATTGAATATGAAGGTACATTATTTTCATCTCTTCCTTCATACCTTAAAATCCGTCCAAAGTTGCCGGCAGCCATGTTTTTGTTTACACCCCAGGTTGATTTGAGCAAGTTGCCCACATTCAAAATATCCAAACTGAATTGCAAAGCATGTCTTGTCGGACCAATTTTCACAGAAAAATCCTGCAAAAATCGAAAATCAAATTTATGTACCCACGGAGCGCGTGAAGCATAAGCCTCCGCATATTGACCCTTATGATTTTTCAAATAACTGTCTTGTTCCATGAATGCAAAAAAGGCGTTTTCGTCTTCGGGGGTAGTAAATTTAATATCTCCCCTGTCTTTTGGAATATATATCAAATCGTTGTTTATTCCATCGCCATTCATATCATTTGCATACATAAATGAATCTCCATAAGGTGAATAGCCGCGGTAATAAAGGCTAAAGGTAGATGCCAGATGATTTTTGATATATGGAAGACGATACGATAGCGAACCGATTATCTGGTGAGGAACAACATATTGCGAACGCTGTACATCGCCTAAATTCGGTCCATTGACAGTCGGAAGCCCCTGCCAGGCTGAACTGGCATTACTGCCCGGCATACCCGAAATCTCTTTCATCTCAGTATGCGTGTAGGCAGCCATAAGATTTAAGTCTCTCACAGGTTGTGCATTCAGTGTAATATTAAACGTATAACCGTATCCTTCGTTTGTATTTGTCAACACACAAGCATCTCTTATGCTGGTATAATAAAAATTAGACGGGTAGATGATACGATTGTCCGATCCTGTAAATTTATCCCAACTGTTGCTCTCAGCGGATCGAATGGCGTAATTATCCAACATGACCGCATTAATATTTTTGGTGTACATCCCTTCGACTGTTGCTGTAAATGGAAATGAGACCGGTATCTGATAATCTACTGCCAATGCGCTTTTCCATACCTGCGGCATTTTAAAATTGGGGTCAACACCTGCAATGGTACTTGGAAGACTGCCCATATCGGGGGTTACTTCAGTTTGAAATCCCATTCGGCTGATCATCTCATCCACATTGGTAATGATATCGCCTGCCAATACATCCAATCTCGGATTACGTGTTTCTAATGCACCATCTCTATAGGTACTTGTAACTGACATCAACAATTGGTTCATCCCTGCATTGGAGGGCATATTGGTAAAGAATACCAAAGGTAAACGACCTGTGAACAATCCTGTCCCTCCTCGAACTATCAACGATTTATCTTTCAACACATCCAATGTAAATCCCAAACGGGGCGACCAGTTGATTCGCGATTTAGGCCACGTCCCAGTATCAATATTTCGTCCGCCAAAATCAAGATTGTAGATTGCATTGTTCCGCATAATATCGTTCAGGAACATGAGATTGTCGCCACGAACACCAAACGTAAGCTTTAAATTATCGAGTATATTCCATTCGTCCTGAATGTAAACACCCAATTGACCAAAAGCAACAGCATTGGAAGGTGTCTTGTTGCCGTTGGCGCCATAAGTCAATGCGAAATCAATAGGCGCAGCGCCATTCAAAAAGTCGCTCATGCTGTAATAACGATAATAACCGGTTGCGTTACGCATATAGTTATTGTCGGCATACTGATATTCGTAACTGATACCTGCCGTCAATTTATGCGTATTCAAATAATAGGTAAAGTTGTCAGTAATTGTTGTAACTCTGTTTGTTACGCCATTGTTCCATGTAAATAATTCATATCCTGTCGCAATATAGGAAACCATAGCATCCGATCCGGTGGCAATGTCGCCACTCATTATATCAATAAATGGAAAAGGACTGGAATTAGAGCCGCGAACATCCTTAATTAATGAATAAGTAGCCAGCAATTGATTCGACATATTGGGGTTCAGGCGACTGTTTAACTCAATCGTGGCCGAATTGACAAGATTATCCTGCGAATACATCGAATTGGCATAAGACATTGAATAAGCAGAAACACGATTATGTGGACTGCGAGGTTGGGCATCGTTTGAGTTTCCGTTAGGTGGAGACCATGACGTGTTTTTTGTATGGTTGTAGCGCAAACTAAGTTTGTTTGCATCGTTAATATTCCAGTCTAACCGAAGCAAATATTTCAGATTGCTTTCATCGGCAGGAAAATCTCTGAACGAACCTGTATTATATCCGTATTTAGTATTCAAATGATCGGAAACTGCTTGCAAGTCGCTTTCTGTTGTACGCGAGATGGTTTGTCCATCGGAAACACCATTGGTTGACGCACGCCACGTAATTACCTGTTGCGGACTTTTCTCATATTCGATATTTCCGAAGAAGAACAATTTATTTTGAATAATCGGCCCGCCCAAGGTGGCTCCATATACCGTTCTCGATTCTATCGGGCGTGGTCCAATCGTTGCAAAATCGTAGTCGCCAATTTTATTCCCACGCATGTCTTGATTGCGATAATAGGTATAGGCGCTTCCTTTAATCGTATTCGTGCCTGACTTGGTAATCGCATTGACGCCGCCGCCGATAAAGTTTGTCTGGCGTACATCAAAAGGAGCAATCACTACCTGTACTTCTTCGATGGCATCAAGCGAAATCGGATTACCTCCGCCCGGCAATGCCGAACTCAAACCGAAATTGTTGTTTAGGTTGGCGCCGTCAACCGTCAGATTAGAAGAGCGACCATCACCGCCTGCAAAACTCATCCCATTGGCATAAGGAGACAGGCGCGACATATCCTGAATACTCCTGTTAATCGTTGGCAGCAAATTCATTTGTTGATTGTTAATGTTGGTCGTAGCGCCCGTTCTTTCTGTTGTGAATTTTGTCGCAAGACCCGTAACGACTACTTCGCTCAGCATCGTTTCCGATTCGCTCATTTGAGCATCCAGAACAAATGTTTCGCCTAATTGCAGGTAAACATTGTTCTCATCATAATTGGCGAAACCAACAAATCGAAATTCAATTTTATACGGTCCGCCTGTTCTCATACCTTGAATAGCATAACGTCCTTCATTGTTGGTGATGACGCCGTAGACCGTTCCTGACGGTTCGTGTGTTGCCTTGATTGTCGTTCCGGCAAGGGGTTCCCTCCCATCCGTTACACGTCCGCTCAATGACGAGGTAGTTACCTGCGCATGACCTGCCTGCCAACATACAAACAGCGCTAACATTGAGATTTTCAAAAGTTTACTAACTTTTTCCATGATTAAAATTTATTTTAATGTTACAATAAGATTTTTGTTTTATTCGGGACAAATGTACAACGAAAATATGAATTGTCTAAAAAAAAATATGAAGATTTTGTTAAAAAAAACGGTATTGTTATTTGAGTATAGAGAGCAGGGTTTTTGTGTTAAAAAACAACTCTTTCAACGTTAAACCTATTTTTTCGATGTCTTCGTCGGTGGTGTCCCATGATGTGACAAGGCGTATCTCACTCTGCGCTTCGTTCCAGTAGTAGAAAAAATATTTTTCTGACAGTTTTTGGGCTATATCTTTCGGAAGGGTGAAAAATAACTGGTTTGTTTCGGGGGGTTGGGTAAATTTTATCTGAGGGTATTGTTTCAGTATTTGCACCAATTTGGCGGCTTGCCGGTTGGCATGGCGGGCATTTGACAGCCACAGATCATCGGTAAGATATGGTAGAAACTGAGCAGAGAGATAGCGCATTTTGGATGCTAACTGCGCCGATTGTTTACGGTAAAAAGGCATATTTTCCGTGATTTCGGGGCGGAACGAAATAACGGTTTCTCCCTGCATCATCCCGTTCTTGGTGCCTCCGAAACTGAGAATATCCACGCCTGCATCGACTGTCAGTTGTTTCATCGAACAGTTCAGATAAGCGCAGGCATTGGCTAAGCGTGCTCCATCGACATGAAGATACATATCATGCGCATGTATCAGGTCGGCGATGGCTCGTATTTCGGCGATCGTATAAACCGTTCCTAACTCGGTGGTCTGCGACAGGTAGACTGCTTTGGGCTGGGGATGATGACAGACGCCAAAGCCATGCAGATGGGGACGAATCAACGCCGGGGTTAGTTTGCCGTCGGGGGTAGGTACTGCCGTCAGTGTGCACCCTGTCATACGGGCGGGGGCGCCACATTCGTCAACATAAATATGGGCTGTCTGCGTACAGATAATACTGTGGAAAGAACGGGTAACGGCTTGCAGAGCAATTGAATTAGCGCCTGTTCCGTTGAAAACGAAAAAGGGGGAGGCGGTTTCTCCAAAGACCTCTTTCAGTTTCTGTGTGGCTGCTTCTGTCCAGGGATCGTCTCCGTAGCCAACGGCATGGTTGCTGTTGGCTTTTGCCATGGCGTCCATAATCAAAGGATGTACGCCTGAATTGTTATCGCTTGCAAAACTTCGCATCGTTGTAGAGTTTAGATATAATTTTTAGTTATAATATTTTTTTGGATTGTTTCGTCGTTCCTCCTCGCAATGACGTCAACGTGTATCGTCATTGCGAGGAACGAAACAATCCAGAACAAGCAACAAATTGATGCATTACTCCTTATTGGTACAAGTATGACACTATTATTTCTTGCTATTTTTCTTTTCAGTTATTTGGTTCTCTATCCATTTCCGTGCATTGACAAAGGCCTCCATCCAGGGGGTTATCTCGTCGGCGGCTTGGCGGTCGGTTGGGTAATAGCCGCATTGCCATGGGAAGATAGAGCGTTCAGGATGGGGCATCATCGCTAAATGACGACCGTCTTGCGAACATACGCCGGCTACTGCCCAAGGCGATCCGTTTGGATTGGCGGGGTATTCGTCGTAATTGTATTTTGCAACAACAGGGTAATCGCTTTCCCGGCCGGAGAATGCGAATTTGCCTTCGCTGTGCGCCACCCATGCGCCTAATTTGCTTCCGTTCAGCGAACTCAGCATTACCGAATTATTTTCCGGTATCTCTACTGTAATAAATGAAGATTCGAATTTATGCGAATCATTGTGCAGCAATGTGAGTTTTTGTTCCTGTTCGGGATAGAGCAAATCCAATTCGGCCATCAGTTGACAGCCGCTGCTTATACCTAAACTCAGCGTGTCCGTACGGGCATAGTATTTCTCAATGGCTGTTTTTGCTTTGGAATTATGCAAAAAGCCCCCCGCCCATCCTTTGGCTGCACTTAACACATCCGAATTGGAAGATCCGCCGCAAAAAACGATAAAATGAATATCATGCAGCGTTTCACGACCGCTTACCAAATCCGTCATGTGTACGTCCTTGACGTCGAACCCCGCAAGATAGAGTGCATAAGCTGTTTCGCGTTCGCCTTGCGAGCCTTTTTCGCGAATAACGGCTGCTTTGATACCTGTTCGTTGGGAGCGATCAGCCGATAATCCGAAGTCATCCAATTTACCTGTGAAGTTGGCAGGGAATAAAAATTCCAACGGTTGCAACTTATAGTTTTCAAAGCGTTTGCGTGCGCAGACGCTGCCGCTTTGACGCACATCCATATTATAGGAAGAAGCATACCATACATCTCGCAGGTAATCGATACCAAACTGATATTGAGCATCTTCTTTGAAAACGAGGATATGCCGTTCATCGGTTGGACGGGCAATAATAACAAACGCAATACCGGCATCTTTCAATATTTTTTCAAAGACTTTATTTTCCTTGACTTGCACCAGGATGCCCGGATTTTCGGCAAAGAGGATTTTGATAATATCCTTTTCGGCTATCCCATCGAGGTCAACCTCCAAACCTCCTTCCGTATTTGCAAAACACATTTCGAGCAAGGCCGTTATCATGCCGCCGGCAGAAATATCATGGCCTGCCAGGATAAGTCCTTTCCCAATGGACTCCTGTATGGCATTAAAGGCGGTAAGGAAATAGTCAGCATCTTTTACAGTCGGCACCTCATTGCCTAACTTGCCTAACGTCTGCGCAAAAGCGGAGCCTCCCAATTTCAACGAATCAAACGAAAAGTCAATATAATAAATACAGGTTTGCGCATCGGGAACAAGAACCGGCGAAACAATCTTTTTGACGTCGCTCACTTCGGCGGCGGCAGAGATAATCACCGTACCGGGTGAATATACTTTGTCATCGCCGTACTTCTGTGTCATCGAAAGGCTGTCTTTGCCGGT
>Ga0099364_10010682_pt1 | contig 12609 bp, 18 predicted proteins | sample TergutTh196P3_FD_73070 | JGI IMG/M metagenome (GOLD analysis project Ga0099364, IMG submission 73070) | Microcerotermes parvus P3 segment gut microbial communities from Pointe-Noire, Republic of the Congo - Th196 P3 | ecosystem: Host-associated > Arthropoda: Insects > Digestive system > Gut ... | reverse complement strand
CGTTCCGGTGCTTTTTCTGCGGGCAGCTTTACCGGCGATCCCTATATTTTGATGAACTACAAGGAAGATTCTCTGCGCGATGTGTTCACCCTTGCCCACGAAGGCGGCCATTCGATGCATTCCTGGTACTCGTCCCGTTCCAACCCCTTCATGCACTACAATTACACGATATTTGAAGCCGAAGTTGCCAGCACCTTCAACGAAGAACTATTATTCCATCACCTGGATAAAACCACTGACGATAAAGACATTCGGTTGTATCTGGTCAATAAACATGCCGATGAGCTTCTTGCTACCCTGTACCGACAGACCATGTTTGCCGAATTTGAAAAAATCACCCATGAGCTTGAAGAAGGCGGCACACCGCTGACTGTTGAGCTGCTCCGTGCAGAATACCGTAAGCTGCTGGAAAAATACTTCGGTCCTGATATGATTTTAGATGAAATAAGTGATCTGGAAGGACTGCGAATCCCTCATTTTTACCGGGCTTTTTATGTGTACAAGTACGCTACGGGGATTTCCGCCGCACTTGCCCTTGCAGAGCGTGTGCTTGGCGGCGGCAGGCAGGAACGGGATGATTATTTTGCCTTTCTAAAATCCGGCGGATCCCGTTTCCCCATCGACTCGCTTAAAATCGCCGGTATTGACATGGGTAAACCAGAGCCGGTACATGCAGCCTGCCGGGTTTTTTCCCGTCTCGTTGATCAACTGGAACAGTTTTTGTAGTTTATGGAATCCGTATGGTATTATATGATAAAAGGAGAATTCATCATGAAAAAAATTACTGCAATATTTAATGCATCAGTACTTATCTTTTTTGTTTTTGCATTAAACAACGCCTGCAGACGAGAGCTGCCCGTACCTCATTGGGTACAGGAAGCTCCGCAAAACACCGACTCATTGGTCTATTTTGTCGGGAAATCGGAAAGGTCAGGAAATTATCACAATTACCTGGAAGCCAAAGCAGATGCCTTGGTGGATGTGCTTGTACAGTTTGCACTGTATACAGGCGCCACCATTGAAGATGTGTATCGTGATTATCGTGTGGAAAATATCGAAGACGGGAGCCTTACTGCAACTTTTACCGATTCTAATACACAAATGGTTTTTACTATCAACAGTGCCGGATTATACCAGCAGTCTGAATGGATGGACAGAGACGGGATACTGTATGTGCTGTACTCTTTTCCTGTAGACGGCAGCACACACCCCCGGCCGGATATTCCGGAATTTTGGCGTAATCACCAATTTGATATTGACCGCATTTATTTTACGGCAAGGGCTGTTTCTGCACAGAATGCCGATAATTTGGCCCATGAGGCGCAGCAAAGCGCACAATTACAGGCGTTTATCTGGCTTGGTGCTGATATTTCCGGAAATTTTACCGATTATTATGCCTCTGACGAATTTAATCCCGAAATAGCGTTAGATAATTTTGAAGGTACTTTTTACATATTGTCATCTGTTGACATGCAAAGTATTGATGTCCGGGAAGAAGCCAATCGCCGCACGAGGGAAGGTAACAGGCATCATTATTATGGATTGTTTTCGATTAGTACCGCTGCTTTAGAAAGAATACCGGCTTATAATTATTTATCATATTTTATTATCTATGGCAGGGGAGATGGTGATTCCAGAGACATATTTGCCAAACAGATAAGTATTAATAATGATTTCTTTTTTCATGATGCGCCATTTGTATCTTTGTCCGGGGTAGCTGAAGGATTACCCGGTGGAATAAGAGAACGGTTGAGTACATCTGAAGATATTCTATCCGGCATAGGTACAGAAAAAAACGCCAGTATGCAGGTTCAGAATATCAGGGCAGCGATGCGGGCTGTTACGGTTATAGCCAGAGCGATAGACTCACAAGTTCAGGAAATTATGACTGAAAATGAAGAAGAGCAGTACAGAGAATACATATCAGCGATCACCAGTTCTCTGAACACTTCGGGAGTCTTCAGGTATTACGATGTGTTACATGATGACAACAGCTCATGGCAGATATGGCACCTAGCACGTTGACATTATTCAAAAGTTAAGTCATAGTGAGGATACATCACTTGGTGGGTGTAGCTCAGTGGTAGAGCCCCAGATTGTGGATCTGGTTGTCGCGGGTTCAATTCCCGTCATCCACCCAGGCCCATATATGGGAAATTCGGGAATTGAAACTTTTTTACGGCCTGTTTTGAGCCGAGACTCGCAGGCTCAAAACAGGTAAACGCTCAAGGACGCGCGTTTAGTAAAAAAGACGGCCCGGAGTGAGGCAGCAGGAAGCTGCCGAATGGAGGGCAATTCCCGTCATCCACCTGAAAAAAAGCGGCTCGGAGTGAGGCAGCAGGAATTGCAATTACATGAAGAATATTGGAATTATCGGAATTGGAAATATCAGCAGGATTTACCTTGGCAATCTGACAGGGATGTTCGGCACACGTGTGAATGTAACAGCAGTTGCGGATATAATTTTTGAGAATGCCGAAAAAGCCGCCGGTGATTATGGTATAAAAGCTTTTCGATCTGCCGGGGAAATGATACAGAGTGATGAAGTTGATATCATCCTTAATTTGACTCCGCCCAGTGAACATTATACCATTGCCCTGGCAGCAATAAATGCCGGCAAGCATGTATATAACGAAAAGCCGCTTTGTATAAAGCGTGAAGAAGCTGCACAATTACTGGAAACTGGGGCACACAAAGGAGTGAGGATTGGTGGAGCGCCGGATACATTCCTTGGTGCGGGAATACAAACCTGTCATAAACTCATCAACGATGGCTGTATAGGAAGGCCTGTTGCGGCAACTGCCTTTGTAATGGGCAGAGGGCCTGAAGGCTGGCATCCTGCGCCGGATTTTTTTTATAAAACAGGCGGCGGGCCAATGTTTGATATGGGACCATATTATCTGACTGCCCTGGTGAGTCTTATGGGTCCGGTTGCCAGAGTTTCCGGCAGCGCAAGGATAAGTTCGCCGGAAAGAACTATCACCAATCAGGTTAATCCCGGTGCAAAAATCAAAGTGGATGTTCCAACCCATATAGTCAGTGTCCTTGATTTTGCAGCCGGACCGGTTGGCACATTAATTACCAGCTTTGATATTTGCTCCCATTCTCTGCCATATATAGAAATTTATGGAACCGATGGGACAATAAAAGTACCTGACCCCAACACATTCGGCGGCCCGGTGTTTTTAAAGCGTTTTCCCGACGAAAACTGGGATGAAATACCCCTGCTTGAAGGCTATCCGGAAAATTCCCGCGGCCTTGGGATTACCGATATGGCGGAAGCAATAGAAGAAAATCGTCCGCACAAGACATCGGGAGAACTTGCCTTCCATGTGCTGGACATTATGCACGGTGTACACGAGGCTTCAGCATCAGGAAAGTATTACAATTGTACAACCAGCGCCTGTAGCTCATCTGGATAGAGCGCCAGACTTCGAATCTGGAGGCGGCAGGTTCGAGTCCTGCCGGGCGCAAGAGCGTAAATCTATACCTGTATAGACTTACGTGAATGAAACTGTAACACCACCGGAAAAATCGGAGCGTTACTTCAATCTAAATAGGGAAACAAATAGGGAAAGTCCATTGTTTCCAATAGGAGGAAGTAATGAGCCGGGGCTTTTATATCTACTTCGACAAGAAAAGCGGCGCATACATGGCGGAAATTCTTGACCCACAAACGGGGGCAAGGGTTTGTAAACGAAATACCGGGGTAAAAGGAACAGGCTTAAAAGGCGATAAAGCCAGGGATGCGGCCTTATTGATTGCCGCCGGATGGGTAAGGGAAGGCATACCAGAACGCAAGCGCGGCAAAGTGCCAGTTTACCAGAAACCCGCCGCGCATAAGGTAAACGCGCTTATAGGCTTACAGGCAATTTTGAAGGGCATAGAGCAGACAACCGACCTGGATGAAGACCAGGCTCTTGAAATTGCCCGTGCATTGCGGGACAGGGGCCTGCTGTCCCTGCCCATTGTTAAGGCTGGGCCGGGGAATGTTGATTTTTGTCAGTTCCTTGATGGTTTTTGGAGCTATGATACATCGGAATATATTCAAGACAAGATCGCTCATGGTCATAGATTTTCCCGCCGCCATGCTTATGAGTGCAAACTTAAAGTCAAAACCGAATTATTGCCATTTTTTGGGGATAAAAAACTTCATCACGTTACTACCGATGATCTTAGTATACTATCAAGGCAATTGGCAGATCGCGGGCTGGCAACCTCCACAATCAATCAGATTGTTCTTGTATGTAAAACGCCATTAAAGTGGGCTTTTAATAAAAAGATGATCCCTGAAAACCCCTGTGTCGGATTGTCAAGGTTTTCTATAACAAACAGGGAGCGCGGAGTCCTTACCGGTGAAGAGGCGGCGGCGGTTTTCGCTGTTGACTGGAAAGACAAACGGGCTTTTGTAGCTTCCCTTTTTGCTGCTACTAGCGGAGCGCGGCAGGGTGAATGCCTTGCATTACGGCAATCGGACATTGGAAAAGATACAATCACTATAGCGCATAGTTATTCCGCGCTTGACGGATTAAAACTGCCAAAGAATAACCATAAACGAATTGTGCCATTATTGCCTGAAGTAAGAGCTGCGCTTATGGACTTGATAAAAGATAACCCCTGGGATTCGGAAAACAATGATCCCTTTATTTTCTATTCGTCACTGCCGGATCGCCCTGTTGACCCCCATGTAATCCTTAAAGGGCTGAAAGATGCTCTTGATTTGATTAATGTTGATCATAAAGGCCGGAATGTCACTTTTCATTCATGGCGGCATTTTTTCTGTTCAAGGATAACCCAGCAGATAGAAGGTGAGAAAGTGGCAAAGGTGAGTGGGCATCTTTCTGAAGCGGTTTTCAAAAAATACGCCGATCACATTGAGGAAAAAAACATCCATGAAGTCGGTGCGGCAGCTGCACAGGTTTTTGAAAACATCCTGCAATTCAAAAAGGCGGTGTAGCATGAAACAAACAGCTTGGAAAACTTATTTTTGCGTAACAAGTTTTTACGGCAGGGCAGAACCTGAACCGCGTATGACAGAGGAAGTGCGCGCCGGGAAGCCCGAAAATACCATTCACGATTATGATTGCTCTGTCGCATACTTTGATTGGTACGGTAGCAGGTCGGCGGCGGAAACAGCCCTCAAAATCTTACTTACGGCTTATAGGCGGCGGCAGGCTATCCAGGAGACACAGCCGTAAAACAGCCCCGTAGAGGCACGAGAAAGGCCCTCTACGGGGTTTTATCGGAGTTTGTGGGGTTGTACCCCATACACCAGGCCGCGTCAAAAAACTACCCCCGTTTTGCTTGAGAAAAAGTTTGCGCAACCACTGCGGTTTTTCGCTGAATGCTCCAGAGATTTTGATCCCCTACCCCCGGCCCTGGATTAAAACAGATACTCATCGCCGTTTTTGTCAAACCCAGGGTGTTCCCGCTCCGTATTACCTCCAGAGTACTCTGTAGGGGGCTTCTGGGGCTTCACCGCGGGGGCTTCGCTGTATATTTCCGGCGGCAGGCCCCGCTTCTGTCGATAGGCCCCTACACGCGCCTTTACCGGGCCAGGGTTTTGTATAGCCGCGATTAAAGCATCGAGTTCCTCAAGTGTCTTGACTATCCGGTTATCCAAGCCGCCTTTTTCCTGGGCGGCAAATAAAATAGCCGCCATTACCATCTTTAATTGCTCATGTTCCATTGCAACCTTCCTATGCCCCTATGTGCAGTAGCGGCTGCGTTCTATTTGTCCCCACCATACGGCGGGGTGATAAGTAAGTCACCAGGCCATTAAGTATAGTAATTAATGGCCTGGTAAAAGGGTTAGATAGCCTGGTTTCAAGTGGGTAGTAGGGTTACATGGGTTATATAGGGTTAGTTCCCCTCACCGCTATATAATATTACTTAAAAAAAATGTGTAATAGATACTAGCTAAACCTTTTAACCCTTAACCCTTTTTTTTCACAGCATCGAAGGTATGATAACCCTTCTAACCCTTCAATGCACTTTAAGAGCTTTCCAGGTTAAATTACCCTGTTGCTCTGTACTCTTGATAACCTTAATACCCCCATGCACTGTATTCCGCTTTCTGCTGAACAGCCTTCCCAGGGATCGCAGTTGAAAACTTTCCGGCTTCCTGGAATCGACCAGCCCGTGTCTCAATGCCATAGGCAATAGCTCCCTTGCCTTGACCTGGGAACCTTCATGCTCCCGATACCATTCCGTGATAAAGGCCGTCCAGTTTTCCGCGTCACTGTCAGAGTCCATAATGTCGGCTGTATTTTCCAGAAAACCCGGTATACCGCACGCTTTGAGTATGCCGCCAATGGTACGTGACCAGCCCTCGAATGAACCCATAACCCGCACCCCAGATGTATCCCACTCGGCGGCTGCCCAAGCCTGTGTCATCACCAGGGCGGCGCGGATTAATGCCGGGCGGTTTTCTCTGATAAATAAATCCAGATCGGGGTGCTTAAAATCGGTACGGCTTGCCGGGTTTTCCAGATCACAGCTTAATGTTATCGGCACACACCGCCGCGCAACTTCCCGGCTCATATCGGGATTATTGGAAGTTAGGACAAATGTTGCGTTATTAATGGCTCTTACCATTTTGGAATAACCTAAAATGCGCGCATTGAGACTCCCGGCAGTAATGACTTCACATAACACCGCTGATTTCAGCCGGAAATTGATATTGTCCAGCAGGATGTATTCACAACCGGACAACAGGGCGGCATGAAGAATTTTTCTTGCCTCTTCCTCATCAGCGGTAAATGCCGTTGGTATCGCACCTGCACCGGTAATGATTTTAATTGCCGTTTCAACAAGTAGTGATTTTCCGGTTCCCGGCGTTGCCGCTTGAACCATAAAAGCAGGTATCTGGCCTGTTATCATTGGACGGCATATCAGAGTGAGTAGCAATGCGTAATACCCCGCTTTATCAGCAGGTGTATCAAATGGGAAATCGTATACCACCTCACCGATTAATTGAATAGAGTCACGCACTTCTGCGTCACTGGGAACTATCGGGATATTGTGTGCGGCCTGGAGAATATCCGGCGGCGCATCGATAAAAAGCCCGGTGTCCCGGTTGTAACCGTACCTGCTGATAATCTTGCACCCATCGGTAACGACCGGATGACAAGCGACACCGTTTATCGGTGCAAGCGGCATCCAGGCCGATGCAAGCGCATCCCGCACCGCGTCAATCGGCGGGTCAATTTCCTTGCATGAGCCGTCACTTAATTCTTTCAAACAGCAGGCTGATTGTGATATTTCATGCCGCATTGCATCGGCGTTTACCGGTTCAATGCGCGTACCTTTTTCGGTGTGCTTAATCCGCACCGGTGTCCCATCCATCTGGTATACCGGCCTGCCGGATTGCGCTACCGCTTCCAGCATGAGCCGGGAGCGTTCGTGTAATTCCGGTATTTCATTGACAATAATTTCTGTACGGCTGATTTCACAGTTGACACTACCACCCTGGTATGGTATAGTTGTATCAACTTCCTTCTGTGCCCCGTGCAGCCGTCCAGCCGCGGGGCCTTTTTCATCTAACATCTTCATTTTTACCTCCCTGGTAAAAGTCGCCGCGCCGGAAGGAGAAGGGATGGACGGCCCTGTTTTTCGGCGCGGCGGTGGAATATTTAATCTTGCGGAATCGAGCCGTGAACTTTGATCGGTTTTCGATCATGTAAATCACGGGGATTCGGAATATAGGGTACCCCATGCATTAAAGGCGGTACATTTTTTGGGTCAATGCCGTTTAGTCTGCATTGGTTTTCCAAGGTGCCGATATAGAATCCGCTTCTATGCCGGGAATCTTCCAGAACCTGCTTTCTTCGATTTTCTTCGTAAAAAGCTGCAATCCCCGATGATCTCTGCTGGCAGGATTCAAATTTTCTTTTTACTTGTGAGATAATTTCATCAATGCTGCGATTATCAGCCACAACAGGCGGCGTTTGGGATTGCGGTTTTTCGGCTGTTGCCCTCATCGTACTACCCAAAAAAATTTTTCTGTACCGCTCCGGATCAATCGCCCTAAGAGCCTCCGGCGGGCAGTATTTCCTCAGATACTCATCGGCCTCGTCATGAGTCATTTTTATCCAAGTTAAATTATTCATAATAGCCTCCTTTAGATTTCAAGTGCGATTATCGCATCTGGATGTAGTAACATGGCATCCATGTACTTCGTTAAACGAAACCCGATAAAGCCGTTTTGCGCGTATATTTCAGAAAGTTTGTCAATCACCGGTTCCCGTTCAAGAATTTTGTAATGGGACAGATCACCGAAAGTGATTGGGTTTTCAGCAGGTAATGCCGTTATAAATACTGGTTTACCAAACATAAACCCATCAGAATCGCCGATATTATTCGGAGTCATCAGTTGAATACCGTTTTTTGACATTCCGGCAAGGTTGACGAAACAATCCTGATTTAATAGCCATGCCGCGTTGGGAAGGTATTCAGCCTTAAGCGTTTTGAAGATCGCCTCAATATCCTCATAGGCAACAATGCCACTCGTTCCAGTAGCGGGGATTTTATTGCAGTCATGGATAAAGCCGTGAGGTTCAATCACCCCGTTGCCACTAATGCAGGCTGCTTCAATAGCAACTCCCAATTGGGGTGAAAACAGTTCTGGTAAAGTTCTCGACATTTTCAAAATACCCGAATCAAAAAATAACTCTTCACCGAAAACCGAAATGGCGCCGATTTTTTTAGTCAGATCGAACTCCCTGCCCCCGAATTCAATATCTTCCTTTGGGTAAGCATCGCCCCTGCTAAAAAATTTTAGTTGAGGGCTTGAAACAATGTATTTAACTTCTGTACGCGAAGAAGTTATTGTTTCTCGACTTGCCAAGCGATACACTGGGGAATAAGCCTCTGAAATTTTTTCAAGACTCTCCCTGGACTCTATTGGCAATGCAAGGCCCGTAATGCCATCGCGTTTAATTGGCGGGTTTTTGTCCCGTACAATCTTTTCAAATAAATCATCACTCATAAAATTCTCCTTCTGTTTCACAACAGTAGTTTTATTATAAACCCATACGGGATTATTTCGATCTTCTTTTTTTTCTGGGGACGTAGGGGACGTAGATATAATGAATATCCCTAACTTTTCTTGAGATTGGAAACCCCCTCCGAATTTTGACAGTCATCGTTATGTGATTTTCACGCCCGACTAAATCACATATAATAGCTTCCACTTCTGGCAATGAAATCATGAAAACTCCTTTTGCCCGGATGACAATTTTCCGGGGATAATCGAGACTTCTTTCGTGATTCGATACTTCACTTTTCCATCATGGAACTGGATAATTACACATAACTGCCCAAAGTTTAGGCCCTGTGATTCCTTTTCAACGGCGGCGAGAATTTCGGCGGGGATCATGCAGCCCCCTCACGGTCAGATCGCGTCTGTAACCCGCCGGTAAGAGAATGCTCCAAATATTTCGATAAATCCTCCGGCGTAAATCGAACCAGGCCGCCGATCTGACGGTATGGCAAGCTGCCGTCTTTGCGGAGCCGGTCGAGGGTGACTGTGCTGATGCCTAACGCGGTTGCTGCTGTTTTCTTGTCAAAAAGCTCAAACATAAAATCCTCCTTATGGAAATGTATAATAAACTCATTATAACACTTCCCTTTCTTGCATTAACTTTTATGTAAGTAAATGTAAGTAAATGTAAGAGGATGTAAGAGGATGTAAGAGAATTTTATTTTTTAGCGGTTTTTTTATTGCGGTTTTTTGCAACACTGATAGCATTAGACAAATTATTGCCTTTTTTATCAATGATATTTGATTTTATAAATACTTCAATTTGATCTATTTCAAGATGCTTAATTTGTTCCATTTGAATTTTAACCTTTAAGATAGTCATAATACTTGGAATATTGGAGGTTTTTGTCATTCTATACATTCCTGTATCTTTATACGATATGGTTTCAATAAGGTTCTCTCTCATAAGTATTGCCAGTGTATTATTTTTAGCTGCATCAATTTCTTCTATGGTAATTTTATTATCACCCAACCCGCCAGCTTCCACCGGCTGGGTTTCCGCTGTTGATTCTCCTTTAATTTCGTCAATCAATGCCTGTATTTTTTCACTAATGGCAATGTGGTATATTACATTAAATACCTGCTTATTGCCAACCGCAACCCCTACAGGTGCCGTATATTTTCTTAATCCTCTTTCCAAAAACCTCAAGGCATCTTTGGCGGTGACTTTCCCTTGAAAATACTCGTCAGTTATATTTCTGTATTTTTGAAATTCTCTGTGTATCGCATTTTCGTTTTCATTATTTAGATCGTAACGAATTTCCCATCTATCTATTTTATCGCTCAGGCTTACTTTCATATTTTCCCCCTCCTTTTTTTTAGGTAGGTTTCCAGGGCCTATGCTTCTACAGTCTCCTGTATCATTACCCGATCTTCCATGCTGTCAAAGTTGTCAGGGTCTACTATACCAGCCGCCTTCATGCGCCGGGAGCGTTCTTCCCAGGATATGCCGCCGACCGGATGCCAATTGATAAATTCTTCCGGTGTTAAATTCACGCAGCTAGGATTGACTACCGCGTGTCTCCGCTGTGCGGCTTTTATACGCTCTATTCTTTCAGGGGATAAACCAGCGGCCTTCATTGTTTGCGCCATAGTATATTTTCCTTTCTTCGGGAGTTGCCTCCCTGGCTGTTATTATGCGGGTTTTCGTTCCCCGCTCCGTATAAACCGCAAATAAAACACGGTTGACCATGCCCAGGGTCTGCCAGCGATCTTCCATGCCGCTGTGTATATCATCATACTGTATCACCCTGAATGGATCATCAAATATCTTTTTAATGGTCTCCATGTCAAGGCCGTGTTTTTCAGCTATCAGCCGTTCCTTTTCGGAATACCATTCAAATTCAATCATAACCAATTACTCCCTGGTGTAAAACCGCATAGGGCCTATATTACCTCCCCGGTGTCCGGCACATACTCCATTATATCACCCGGCTGGCAATTGAAATAGGCGCATATTTTCTCGATGGTTTCCCCGCTCACGTGCTGCCCCTTGGCGAATTTGGCAAGGGTATTTGTAGCAAGACCCAACTTTTCACATAAATCCGTTTTTTTCATGCCGTGCTGGGCTAAAAGCACAAACAGCGGCTTATAAGATATTCCCATAAAACCTCCCTATCAAGATATAGGTTACTGCATTTATCCTTGCTTTGTCAATCAAAAAATATGCAGATATATGCATTTTTCACTTGACAGTAGATATGCAGATATGGCAATATATAATGCAGTAAAAGCAATTACACGGAGGCAAACATGAAAACCAACGAAAACGGGGCTGCAAGCGCAGCCGTCACCAACGAATTCAGTATTCCGGGTTTACTTGAAGGTATTGAAAACCTGAATGTGAAACTGACGAAATACTGGGAAATGTACGGTGAAGAATATGCTGGTTCTTTCGATGTAGAATTTGACAAAAAGAACCCGCCCAAAATCACCAGCCGCGCCGATGCTATAAAGCTATTGGATTTATTGATTTATGCAAAGTGCACTTCAAGTGAAAATACAGCTCTGAAAGTTCTGCGCGAAGCCATAAAGAGAGGTGTTGTATGACAGAGAAAAAATACAGAGAAACGATACTGAAATTGGGTGGGGTGATTTGCTCAGCCCAATGCGTAGATTTTCCTGACACTTTCCGCATAACCACAAAAGATGAAGCCATAGACGTTTTGGACATTATGCTGCTTGCGGGTACAAGACCCTCTTTGGAGTAAACTATAAATTTAGACAATCCATTATTGGCATTAAAATGTGCTATCAAAAAGGGGGTGGTATGAATATACCAGAGAAAAAACCGTTTAACCCCGAAACCCTAGCCCTGCCGCCGGAGCTTGAGGGCAGGCAATGGCTGTCGTTCGCGGAATTCGGCGCCCTGGCTGGGGTAGGGCCGGAGGCGGTGCGCAAGTGGGCGCGGCGGGGGTGCGTCCGGGGAACCGTGTTTACCCCGCGATGCCGCATGATTCCCGTCTCCGAGGTTGACCGCCTGAAAAGCGGGCAACTGTTTCAAGAAAATGTTACCGGGCGCGAAGCCCTGTAATAAATTTAACGCAAGGAGGTTAGCAAGAAAACAAGCGAAAATGCAGGGCCGGGCGGTAGAGCTAGTCGCCCGGCATCTTTTACCCCCAGCCCCATTTGGACACATAAAAGCACTTGTCCGATATGGGGAGACAGCCGGGGAAAATTGCATAAAAATTAAAGATAAGTATTGACAAAAATTGCGTTTTAGTGCATATTTCTATATATGAAATAATGTGAATTTTTACAGTTTTGAGGTGCTAGTGCCGAGAGGCATGGAAGTTCAAGTCTTCTTGGCCACAAGGAAATTTTTAAAAATGAAGCACCAAGAAGACTAGAACTTCCGGAGGCCGCGCCGACCTACGGGAGGAAAAGGCGCCAAGGATGGCGCCGACAGCGGCCGGAAGCGGCCTGGAGCCCTGAAGCAGGACGCTGAAGGGCGGAAGGGTTCAAGTCTTCTTGGCCACAAGGAAATTTTTAAAAATGAAGCACCAAGAAGACTAGAACTTCCGGAGGCCGCGCCGACCTACGGGACGAAAAGGCGCCAAGGATGG
>Ga0099364_10010681_pt1 | contig 12610 bp, 6 predicted proteins | sample TergutTh196P3_FD_73070 | JGI IMG/M metagenome (GOLD analysis project Ga0099364, IMG submission 73070) | Microcerotermes parvus P3 segment gut microbial communities from Pointe-Noire, Republic of the Congo - Th196 P3 | ecosystem: Host-associated > Arthropoda: Insects > Digestive system > Gut ... | reverse complement strand
AACGGGCGGTTCCTCGATAACCCGGACGACCCGCTGGAGGGGTGGACGTATATCTTCACGGACAATACGCACTACATGGAAAACCACAAGCATGTCTGGGTCGTCTCGAAGGACAAGTACCTCTTCTCCGCCACGACGGATACGCCGAACATCATGTCGTCGCCGAATGACCCGGAACGCTGGCTGCGCCTCGACGGGCGCGACAAGAAATGGACGTGGGAGGTCGGTGGTATCCAGATTTATTCGCCCATCATCCGCTACGACCCGAAGAAGAGTTACAAAGTCACGGTCCGCGCACGTTCGCTCCACGCGTGGCTGCCGGGCGTGGACTCCAAGGGCGGCAACCCGTCGTCCCGCATCTACCCCATCCTTTACGGATGGAACGCGAAGGCGCAGAAGAGCAATGAGCCGCAGATCTCCGACCTGCACGAGGGGGTGCGCCTCCAGCCCATGTATTTCGACGGCAAGTCCGTCACCGGCGCGCATTCCGGGCTCCAGACCGCGTGGAAGACCGTCTCGGTCACGATCCCGTCGCATGACCGTTCCGAAATGATGCAGCGGAAGCTGGAGGACTGCATGTGGCTGGCGGTCAAGTTCCTCGTCATGGACGGCGGGGAGCTCAACACCGGGTACCTCGACATCGCGGAGGTGAAGGTCGAAGAGATGGGGCCGGTCAATGAAGTGAAAATCACGCCCGGCGCCGGGACGAAGGGCGCGGACGGGAAATCGTATTCGAGCGGCAGCTCCGGTACGAAGACGTTAACACCAGTCGGGCCCGTGCCCGTCAACAAGAAAAAATAAGGGGATCCCATGTCAACCTTTGATAACACCCTGCATGACATCAACGGAAAGATCAACCGCTGGCATGCGTTTGAGCATTTCATCTTCCTCGTGGCCGCGGTCCTGGTGACGGGCATCGCGCTGACGGCGTTGGACGTGTGGCTGCGACCGCGCGGGTACGGGCGCTTCATCCTTTCCGGGGTGTGGGTCGCGCTGGCCGTGGCAGGGGCCTGCTGGCTCATGCGCGTGATGGGGCGCAAGCGCACCCCGGCGGCGACGGCGGCGTTCCTCGAAAAACAATTTCCGCAGCTGGACAACCACCTCATCAACCGTGTGTTGTTCGCGGAGGAGTCGTCGCAGTCGTCGTGGCTGAAGATTTACCTGAACGAGGGCGTGCCGATGCTGGGGACGCTCCCGCTGGACGAGATCAAGAACAGGAAGCTGCGCAAGCGTGGCGGACTGGTTGTACTGGGCGCGCTGTTGGCCCTGTTGCTCCCGTCCTTCGTGCTGGGCAACGCGTGGACGGTCGCAATGCAGCGCGTGCTGAACCCGTTCGCGAAACTCGCCCCCCCCATGTTCGCGACGGTCGTCGCGGTGATCCCGGAGAACAAGACCATCGTGCAGGGGGACCCCGTGACGCTCACGGTCGTGACGAAGGGCCGCGCGGGGCAGAAGATTGACATTGACCTCAAGCCCGCGGATGATAAACGTACGATCCTCCGCGTCGCGGAGGTCAAGGTGACGGACGCGGTGGAGACGAACGCCTATATCGTGAGCAAGGTCAGCTCCTCCCTGCAGTACCGTTTCCTGGTGGGGGACGCATACCCGACCGACCTGTTCACCGTCGCCACCGTCCCGCCGCTCTCGCTCGCGAAAGTGCAGCTGCAAGTCAAGCCGCCGGCCTATACAGCGTTGCCGGAGGTCTGGTTCAACGTGCTGACCAACCAAGTCGCGCTGCCGGCGAACTCGCAGGTCACCATCCAGGCGACCTGCAGCCGCCCGGTCGAGACGATGTCCATCACCTTCGAGGGGCAAGAGGAGCCGATGACCGCAGCCGACGGCAAGGTGACTTGGAGCACGGCGCGGACCGCCACCGAGAGCGGCGTGTTCACCCTCGCCGCGAAAGACCAGTACGGGCTGGAGATGCGCGTCCCCGTCCGCTACGAGGTGCAGGAGGACAGGGCCCCCGGCATCCGCCTGATCGTCCCTGCCGCCGCGAAAGCGGTGCTACCGCCCAACGCCGTGCCCGCGCTCCAGTTTGAGGTCGTCGACGACTACGGCATCAGCGAGATCCGCATCGAGCGCGTCAAGAAAGGCACCAAGGCGAATGTGGAGGAAGGCGAGGTCTTGAAGACGTATGCGTTGAACAACCTCAAGACGTTCACCACGAACTGGATCGGCTCGATCGAGGACGTGGATGCCTTGTCCGCCCTGCGCATTGTCGCCCTCGACAATGCCGATGCCCCCAACCGCGCAGCCAGCCAAGCCATCCTCTTCGAGGTCACGACGCTTGCCTCGCAGATGGAGGGGGAGCGGCAGAACCGCGCGGACGCGCGCAAGACAATCGGCGAGCTCATCGCCAAACAGCGCACTGCGCTCAACACCACCACCAAGCTGAAGAACAGCCTGCCGATGTTCGATGAGACACCGTGGACGGACGTGACCGCCTACCAGACGGAAATCCGCGCCTACGCCGCGACGTTGGCCAAGACGAAGGACTCCTCGCTCGGCGCCATCCGCGTGATGCTCGAGAAGGCGCTGGAGAAACCCCTCCCCGATGCCGTCATGAGCCTCAACCGCATGTTGACGGGCGCGGCGGAGAAACGGGACGAGAACGCGGCGCGCGCCATCGAGGCGCAGAACACTGTCCTGCGCCTGCTCGCGCAGGCCGACAGCGGCATGGGCAAGGGCGAGGTTTCGCAGACCGCCGCAGGCGTGCTGGCGATGCTGGAGGGACTGAGGAAGGGGCAGACCGACAACCTCCGCACCACGGTGAGGATCGCGCAGCAGAGCGCCGGGAAACTGCCCTCCGCCATCATTGACCGCCAAGACAACCTGGCGATTGATACCGACGCGATGATCAACTACTGCCGCGCGGAGGCCAAGCAGAGCCGCGACGACCTCGAGTTCGGCAAGCTCATGACCGGCATCGCGGACAAGGCCGTGGAGCTGCAGATCCACCCGATGATGATCAGCATTGCGGAAGTCATGGACACGGGCAATTTCTCCCAGAGCATCAACCCCCAGATCACCGTCACCAACAACCTCGCCACACTGATGGAGTTCCTCAACGAGTGGCGGGAGGCCGACACGCAGGAGAAAAAGGAGGATCTGCTCAAAGCGATCCAAGACGCCAAACAGGCCTGGAAAAAACTGACCGACCTTCAGTCGAACCTCGTGGATACCCTGCGGGACACCAGCGGACAGGGCGACAAGACCGAAAAACTCGACGAGGAGGACCTGGAGGAGATCATCGAGCTCAATCACAATAAGCTCAGCGCCATGCTGCAGGTCGCGGTGGACCTCCAGGCGTTCCCCCAGACGGAAGGGGTCAACGAACTGGTCACCGACATCTACCAGACGTTCGAGGAGATGAAACAGGCAGAGGGGTCCTCCACGAACGAGGTGGCCGAACTCGGCCTGCAGAAAGAGGACTTCTGGCTGGACGCGATGAAAAAGACCGGCAAGAAAGTGGACGAGATGGAGATGTGGCTCATGGATCAGCCTGATGTCACCAAGCGTGATGTCGAGCAATTCGATCAGGAGGAGATGCCGACCATCGGGCAGATCACCACGCCGGAAGAGCTCCAGGACATCATCGGTGATCTGCTGGAGCAGGAGAAAGAGAAAGAGAACGAAGCCGACGACTCCGTGACCAACCAGGGCGATGCCAACCCGGATCCTGGATGGGGCATTGCCGAGGGCGAGATCGTGGACTACAGCGCCGCGGGCAAGAGCGGCAACGAGCGCCCCGAACACAAGGATCAGGACGGGCGCTCGCAGGTCGGGCGCCAAGGCATGGCCGACGGTGAGGTCATGTCGCAGTCCGGTGCCATCAACGAGGGCGACGAGGACATGACCAACCGCCGCACGCAGGACTCCAACCAGTCCGGCGATGTCGAGGAGGAAGGCCACACCGACACGACCGCGACAGGCGGCGGTAAGAACTCCGGGTATTCCGACGAGAAAGGCATGGAGGGTAACGAGAACTCCACGCGCCGCGACACCAAGGTCACGGGGGACTCCAGCCCGGAAAGCACCCGCGCGCAGATGACGCGCAACATGGAGACCGTCTATTCGCTTGCGCAGATCAACGACCTGAAGACCTTCAACCTGAAAAAGGCAATCGAGTACAGCAAGCAACTGGAGTCGCTCCTGAAGCAGAACGCCTCCCCCGCGATGATTGCCGAGCTGCACAAGAAGGTGAAGCGGGAGCTGGAGATCACGAAGACCCACCTGGAGGCGGGCATCAGCGGCGGGGATATGGGTGCCATCTCGGATGCGGACGCCTTCGCCGACGAAGGTACTGCCGCCTCCCCCGACGACGCCCCGGCCGAGTACCGCGAGATGGTCTCCGAGTACTTCAAGGCGCTGGGCGAGATGCGATGACCGCCACCTCTCCTTCTTCTATTTTTACGGTGTAAAAAAAAAAATCACGAGACGCGCAAACGTTTCGCGGATGCGTTGGGCACAAAAAATTGTAGTTGTATGTTGCCTTTTGAGTTTGACAAAATCACAAAATTTGTCATTATGAATGTTTCTTACAACTGAAAAGGCGTGGTGAAGTGTTGAACCACTCAAGGAGTATGATTGAGATGAGTAACGGGACGCGAGTAGTTGTGACAGGGTTAGGTGTGATTTCCCCAATCGGGAACACGGTTGACGAGTTGTGGGCAAGCCTCCGGAACGGCACGAGCGGGATTGGGACGATCACGAAGTTCGATCCGTCGCGTGTGGATGCGAAGATCGCGGGCGAAGTGAAAAACTTCGACATTACCCAGTATGTGGATCAGAAGGAGTCGAAGCGTATGGCACTCTTCACGCAGTACGCGGTGGCGGCGGCGAAACAGGCGTGGCAGGATGCGGGACTGGAGGGCAGCGGTGTCAACCCCGAGCGCGTGGCGGTGATGCTCGGCAACGGCATCGGCGGCAAGGAAATTGACGACGAGGCATACAAGACGCTGTTCGAGCGCGGGCCGGGCCGGTTGTCGCCGATGGTGATCCCGAAGCTGATCGCGAACGAGGCGGCGGGGAGTGTCTCGATCCTGCTCAACGCCAAGGGCGCGGCCCATGTCGTGGTGACGGCGTGTGCGTCAGGGACGGACGCGCTGGGCGTCGCGCTGGACATGATCCGTTCAGGTCGCGCGGATGTCGTGATCGCCGGCGGCACGGAGGCGACGGTCACGGAATATTGCATCGGCGGCTTCTGCGCGATGAAGGCGCTCAGCACCAAGCGCAATGACATGCCGCAGAAGGCCTGCCGCCCGTTCGACGCGGATCGCGACGGTTTCATCATGGGCGAGGGCGCGGCGATTCTGATTCTCGAATCCGAGGCACACGCGAGGGCTCGCGGCGCCCGCACGTATGTGGAGCTTGCGGGGTACGGCGCGTCGTCGGACGCATACCACCTGACGGCCCCGGATCCGGAGGCATCAGGCGCCATCCGCGCCATGCAGCTGGCGTTGCAGGATGCCGGTGTGAAACCCGAGGAGGTGGATTACGTCAACGCGCACGGCACGTCAACGCCGCTTAACGACCCCATGGAGACGAAGGCCGTCAAGGTTGTGTTCGGTGACCATGCGTATAAGCTGAAGATGTCCTCCACCAAGAGCATGACCGGGCATCTGCTGGGTGCCGCAGGTGCGCTGGAGGCGGCCATCTGCGCGTTGGCGATCCGCGACGGATTCTACCCGCCGACGATCAACCACGAAAACCCAGACCCCGCGTGTGACCTGGACATCGTCCCGAACACCGGCGTCCAGGGCCCCATCCGCGTGGCGATTTCGACATCGCTCGGATTCGGCGGCCACAACAGTGTCGTCGTGCTGAAAGCCCTGAATCCAACCGCATAACCTGCGAGGCAAAGAATCATGAATAATGGACAAATCAGATATGAGCGTCTGGTGGAGGAGGGACAGCCCTACACGGGATCCATCGAGTACCTGCTGCCGCACCGCAAACCGTTCCTGTTCGTGGACAAGCTGACGTATGTCTCGAAAGAGCGGATTGTCGGCGAGGCAACCTACCCGGCTGATATGTGGTTCTTTCAGGGGCACTTCCCGACGTATCCTGTCGTGCCAGGCGTCATCCTGATCGAGACGATGGCGCAGTGCGGCGGCGCGGGGCTTATCGCGAACGGCACCGTGCCGCTCAACGGGCTGTTCCTGCTGATCAGCGTGGACAACGCGAAGTTCCGCCGCCCGGTGCGCCCAGACGAGTTGCTCCGCATGGAGATCGAGACGCTCAAGGCCGGTTCGCGCATGATCAAGCAGCGCGGCAAAACCTACATCGGCGACGATCTCGCTTGCGAAGCCGACTTCTCCTGTATCCTCGCCAACTCGAAGTGAGTTTTTTTTCTCACACAAAGGCACAAAGGACACAAAGGCTTTGATGTAGGATTAGCAGGATTGGGTTAAGTATTAACTATTAATTATTAACTCTTAACTTTTTTCCTTTGTGTCCTTTGTGCCTTTGTGTGAGAAAAAAAAGGAGATTCAAAATGAAAAAATTGTTTCCGTTGCTCATCTGCTCGCTCGCGCTCCGCGCGGCGGAACCCCCGGCGCTGTGGGTCTATTACTCCACCAACCTGCTAGTGGACGAGAACGTCACGAAGCTGGAGGCGCGGATGAAAGAGGCTGCCGCCGCAGGGTATTCCGCATTCACCCTCACGGACTCCAAGTTCGGGAAGCTCGGCGAGATGGACAAGCACTATTTCGACAACATCGCAAAAGTCAAGCGTATCGCCGCCGAGAACAACATCGAGATCATCCCCATGCTCTACCCTATCGGCTGGAGCGAGAGCCTGTTGTGGAACGACCCGAACCTCGCCGAGGGCATCCCCGTGCGCGAGGCCCCGTTCGTCGTGCGCGGCAACGTCGCCATGCTGGAGACCGCGCCTATCCCCCTCGACCGCTGGGGCTGGGTTGACGAGACCATGACCCCCATCGAAAACGGCTTCCGCTGCACCGACCTCAACGGCAGGAACGGGCGTTTCAACAAGCGCATCAAGGTCAACCCGTTCCGCCAGTATCACGTCAGCGTGGACATCCGCACGGAGAATTTTCGAGGCACGCCCGAGATCAAGCCGCTGACCCCGGACCCCATGCGCACGCTGAACCACGCCGACCTCAAGGTCAAGCCCACGCAGGACTGGATCACGCACCACATCATCTTCAACTCGTTCGACAACACGGAAATCCTCCTCTACTTCGGCGTGTGGGACGGCACGACCGGAACCCTCGAATGGCGCAACCCGAAGATCGAGGAGACCGCATTCGTCAACCTGCTCCGCCGCGACGGTGCGCCGCTCACAGTGACGAGCGCGGACGGCAAGCCGCTCGTGGAGGGGCACGACTTCGAGCCGCTTGTGGACCCCCTCAGCGGAAGGGTGCCTTGGAAAGGGGACTTCGACCTCTACCACGAGCCGCCGGAACTGCGCACCAAAAACCTGCCCGACGGCACGCGCCTGAATGTTTCGTTTTACCACCCCCTCATCTGCTACGGCGGCAGCGTGATGATCTGCATCTCCGACCCCAAGACCGAGGACATCCTGCGCGACCACGCGCGGCGCGTCCACGCCGCATGGGGCGCGAAACGATACTTCATGTCGCACGACGAGATCCGCGCCCTCAACTGGGACAAGTCCTGTATGGACCGTAACCTCACGTCCGGCGAAATCCTCGCCGACAACATCGCGAAGTGCGCCGCATGGATCCGCGAGGCCGCGCCCGACACGGAGATTTACGTGTGGGGCGATATGTTCGACCCGAACCACAACGCGCACAAGGATTATTACTTTGTGCGCGGCGACCTTGCGGGGTCATGGAAAGGACTGGACAAGCGCATCATCGCCGTCCCGTGGGCGGTGGAGTTCGCGGACAAGAGCGCGGCGTGGTTCTCCGGGCTGGGGATGCGCATGGTGCTGGCGGGTTACTACGACTCCCCCCCCGCGCGTTCACTCCCGTGGGCCGAGGCCGCCAAGAAATATCCCGGCGTCCAAGCCATCATGTACACCACTTGGCAGGAGAACTTCACCGACCTGAAAGCTTTCGCCGAAACCATACGTAGCGCAAAGTAAATCAGGGCTGCGACTCGGCATTCTACGGTGCGAACCAGATCGGGAGGGAAAAATCATTTCAACGAAATAGCGGAGAGCGTGGCGGGAAGCTGGTGTTTGGTGTTGACCTTGTCGGGGTGGTCGGGGCCGAACACGGCATCGAAATTACTGACCACGATGAGGTCGTTCCAGATGATCGGCTCGCCGGGCTGGTCAAGGTAGCCGTTGCTGCCGTCGGTGTCGCCGTTCTGCCACACGACGGAAATCTCCCCCGCGGGCGTGACCTTGGCGATGGCGTTGTTCGAGAAGTCGGCGACATAGATGTTGTCATCCGCATCCACGCAGATGCCGTCAGTGGTACGCATCTTCGCGCGCGTCGCGACGGCGAGGAAGCCGGGCTCCTTGGGATTGTTGCCGTAGTCGAAATCCGTCCGTGCGAAGATCGTGTTGCTGGTGACGGCACCCTTCTCGTCGAACGTGATTTTGTGGAGAGTGCCGTCGCCGAAGTTGCCGACGAAGAGGTTCCCCTTACTGTCGAACACGATGCCGTCCGCGCCGTATTGGCAGTGCAGGTTCTGCGTGATGAACGTGGCGATGAGTTGCGGGTCACTGAGGGTGTTCGTGACCTTGACGTTGCGGTCGTCGAGGCGGAAACGATAGACACCGCTGACCAGTTTGCCGGAGTCGTCCTTGACGCGCGAGAACAGGCTCTGCGTCACATAGATATAGTCGCCATCGACGCGCACGCCGTTCGGATGTTCCATACCTTCCGCAATAACGGTTGTTTTCAACACCTGCCCGTCCTTCACCTCGAGGCGGAGCATACGTCCCTTGAACTGCCCCTTCTCGGAGCCTGTCCAGCCCTGGTTGTCGCAGACGTACAAATCGCCGTCACGCCCGAACGCGATGCCCATGGGACAACACACGCCAGTTTCTTCGAGGGTAGGCGCAAGCGCCCAGAGTGTCGCAGGGGTTCCTGGGTTTGTGATGGACATGAAGCACGCGGGCTTAGACTGGTCCGAATAATTCGGGCAAGCGATGACGAGCGAGCCGTCAGGGGCGACCGCCATACCATCCGGCGTGACGATGGTTTGCGGAAACACGGTTAGCAGTTTCGGCGGCTTGCCTGTCACGGCGAATGTGTTTTTGTCCCCGAGGTTACACCCGGTCAGGGTAGTCAACGCCAGTACGCCGGCGATGAGGGATAAAACAGCCTTTCTTAATGCGTTCATCGGTACGTTCTCCTGTAAAAAAAAATCATTATGACATGATATCGGAAGAAAGGGAAGTTCAAAATCTCACACAAAGGCATAAAGGTCACAGAGGTTACAGGAGCGTGTAGGATATTCCTTGGAGGGCGAGCGTCGTCCTATCCCTCCCCTCTTCCTTACATGAAACGCAGGAAATATCCCGTGTGGGAAGTTTCGCAAGCCGCGATCTCCTCGGGGGGACCCATGGCGACAACGGTACCGCCTTCATCTCCTCCCCCGGGGCCGAGATCAATCATGTAATCCGCGCACTTGATGACATCAAGGTTGTGCTCAATCACAACAACCGTGTTGCCGGACGCACGGAGGCGTAACAACAGGTCGAGGAGTTTATGCACGTCCGCGAAATGGAGCCCGGTCGTGGGCTCGTCCAGCAGATAGAGTGTCTTTCCTGTGGCACGTTTGGAAAGCTCGGTGGCAAGTTTGATGCGTTGCGCCTCCCCCCCCGAGAGGGTCGTGGAGGATTGCCCAAGATGGATATATCCAAGTCCGACTTCAGAAAGGGTTTTTAATTTGTTGGCGATGGTCGGAACAGGTGCGAAAAACTCCAGCGCGTCGTCAACGGTCAAATTCAAAACCTCGGAAATGTTCTTGTCACGGTAGCGCACGTCGAGCGTCTCTTTGTTGTAGCGTTGCCCGCCGCATTGTTCGCAGGTGACATACACGTCCGGCAGGAAGTGCATCTCCAGACAACGCATACCGTCACCTTGGCAGACTTCGCACCGCCCCCCCTTGACATTGAAGCTGAATCGCCCGGCCCCGTAACCACGCACCTTTGCCATGGGCGTGGAAGCGAAAAGCTCGCGAATCGCCGTGAACGCGCCAGTGTAGGTAACAGGGTTGCTGCGCGGTGTGCGCCCGATGGGACTTTGGTCAATCTCAATCACTTTGTCGAGATATTCAAGCCCTGCGATTTTCTTGAATGCGCCGGGTTTCTCTTTCGAGCCATAGAAGACTTTGAACAACTGGCGTTTGAGGATGTCGCCGACCAGCGTTGACTTGCCGGAACCCGACACCCCGGTGACACATACGAAACACCCCAGTGGGATTTCGACGTTGATGTTCTGCAGGTTGTTTGCCGATGCGCCTGTAATCTTGATTCGCGCCTTGCCAGGCTTGATGCGTTGTCCGGGCGATTCGATTTTCTTACGTCCCGAAAGATACGCCGCGGTCTCGGATGTCTTGCTTTTCAACAGGCCCTTGACATCGCCCTGATACACGACCTCGCCGCCATGCCGTCCCGCGCCGGGCCCCAAGTCCACGACGTAGTCTGCGGTGCGAATCATCTTCTCGTCATGCTCGACAATGACGACCGTGTTGCCGCGTTTCTGCAACTGGTGCAGCATACTGATGAGCCGCTCATTGTCGCGCGGGTGCAAACCGATCGTTGGCTCGTCCATGACGTACAACACGCCGACCAGCCCCGATCCGATTTGCGTTGCGAGGCGGATGCGCTGCATCTCACCGCCAGAGAGTGTCGAGCTCTCGCGCGAGAGGGAGAGGTAGTCAAGCCCCACGTCGGAGAGGAATTGGAGCCGCTTGCGGATTTCCTTCAGGACCTCGACAACCACATTCTCATCCGCCGCCGTCAGCTTCAGGTTCTCAAAAAACGCGAGGCTCTGCCGTACCGTCATGTCCATCACGCGGACAATCGAATGCCCCGCGACGGTACAGGCGCAGGACTCCGGGCGCAGACGTGCACCACGGCAGACTGGGCAGGTCTGGCGGCTCATGTACTGCGCGAGCTTCTCGCGCATCTCGTCGGACTCGGACTCCTCGTACCTGCGCTTCAGGTTCGCCAGAACCCCCTCGAACGGTTTGTCCACGTTGCGCCACGACAGGTGCAGGGGCTTGTCCGTACCGTGAATAAGCAACTGGCGCTGGGCGTCGCTCAAATCCTGATACGGCTTGGCAAGCGGGATTTTGTACTGCCGCGAGATTGCCTCCAACAGATATTTGTAATACACGATGGCGTGATGCCCTGACACGCGCCAGCCCTTGATGGCCTTCTCCAGCGGTAACGACTTGTCGGGGATTACGAGGTCCTCGTCGAACACCCACTGCGCCCCCAGCCCGGAACAGACAGGACACGCGCCATACGGACTGTTGAACGAGAACGACCGCGGCTTGAGCTCCTCGAAACTGATGGAACAATCCACGCACGCGTTCTTCTCTGAATAGAGTGTCTCGGACGTCAATTGAGAATTGCGAATTGACAATTGACCATTCTGTTCATTTTTCAGTGTCAATTTTGCATTGTCACTTTTTTGCGCGTCCGTCCTAAGGACGCGCAAAACGCCCCCCCCCTGTTTGAGCGCCAGCTCCACCGAATCCGTCAGCCGCGCACGGATGTTGTCGCCGACCACCAGACGATCCACGACCGCCTCGATGGTATGCGCCTTGTTTTTGTCGAGCGCGGGCGCATCGTCCAGCGCAACCATCACGCCATCCACGCGGACACGCACAAATCCCTGACGGCGGATGGTGTCAAAGACTTCCTCGTGCCGCCCCTTGCGCCCCCGTACCATCGGCGCGAGAAGCACGAGCCTCGTGCCGTCCGGATACGCCAGCAGGAGATCCACGATCTGCTCCGCGCTCTGTTTCTGTACAGGTTTTCCGCACGACGGACAATGCGCCTGCCCGATACTGCCGTAGAGCAAACGCAGGTAATCGTGGATTTCCGTGACCGTCGCGACAATCGAACGCGGGTTACCGCCGGACACGCGTTGCTCGATGGCGATAGCCGGGGAGAGCCCCTCGATGTGATCCACCTCCGGCTTTTGCATCTGGTCGAGGAACTGACGGGCATATGCGGAGAGACTCTCGACATAGCGCCGCTGACCCTCCGCATACAGCGTGTCGAACGCGAGCGACGACTTTCCCGACCCGCTCAAACCCGTCACGACCGTCAGCGAATGACGCGGGATACGGACCGTGATGTTCTTGAGGTTGTGTTGCCGTGCGCCTGTGATGATGATGTCGGACATACTCAACTTTCCCCTAAAATCATAAACATGGAAATATAGAATATTTTGCTCCTGAAAACAAGGCGGAAAAAAAGTTCATGCCATCCAACACGACCAACGGTCTTACGGATATAGCGAAATCACTTTAAAAGTGTTCCATTTTTACATCCCGTCAGGGATGTTTCTCTCGGTAGAAAAACATCCTTCCCCCCATGTCCGCAGGAAAAGGGGCCCCCATCGGCGCAGGTGCGACCGATGGGGCACGGGATGCGCCTAAAAGAGGCATCCCGATGGGATGCCATGATTTTTTTGCGTTCTCT
>Ga0099364_10010680_pt1 | contig 12613 bp, 4 predicted proteins | sample TergutTh196P3_FD_73070 | JGI IMG/M metagenome (GOLD analysis project Ga0099364, IMG submission 73070) | Microcerotermes parvus P3 segment gut microbial communities from Pointe-Noire, Republic of the Congo - Th196 P3 | ecosystem: Host-associated > Arthropoda: Insects > Digestive system > Gut ... | reverse complement strand
AAGGACGAGTATATCGTCCTTACCGACAGCAGCATAGTTTACAATATGGATTACCGCCCCGCGATCGACGCCCACAGAAAAAGCGGCGCGGACGTGACCGCGATCTACAGAAAGAAAACGGTCATCCCCGGGGAGCGCGAACATGCGGTCGCTTTCGACATATCCGAGGAAGGCCGCGTTTATGACATCAGCCGCACGGTAGCTTCGACCGGCCTGCAAAACGTTTCGCTGGGCGCATATATCATGCATAAGAGTTTCTTTATCTTTCTCTCCGAAAACGAAAAAAACTGCGGCATGCTTAGATTTTCAAGAGTTTTGCTTGCCGGCGCGCTGGACAAGCTCAAGGTCATGGCGTACGAATTCAAGGGCTATTCGGCGCACATCAGCACAATCGAGACTTTCTTCCACTTCAACATGGAAATTCTGGACGGAAAGAACCGCGAAATGCTTTTCAATTACGGGGGCAGGCGCATTTTCACAAGCCTGAGGGATTCGCTTCCGACGAAATACGGCAAGCAGGCGGATATCCAAAACTCAATCATATCCGACGGATGTCAGATAGACGGCACCGTCACAAACAGCGTACTGTGCAGAAATGTCAAGATAGGCAAAGGCGCTGTCGTCAAAAACTGCATACTGCAGGACGACACCGTCGTCAACGACAACTCAATTCTGGAATGCGTGGTCGCCGACCGAGGGGTCGTTATCTCGGAGGGCTGCAATATGGTAGGCAACATGACCTATCCTGTATATATTGAGCGCGCAAGGATTATTTGACAATGCATTGAGCGCAATGTACAATGTATCCAACGCGGGGGGGACAATCTACATACGCTAACGATTAAAGTATTTCTCATTAACTTGAAGGGAGCTCTATATACCATGGGCAAAAGCAGCAAAAAGTTGATAGTCCTCAATGTCGTATCTGAGGTAGTTCCGTTCATATCAACAGGCGGCATGGGCCAGGTGGCGGGCGCGCTGACGACCGCGCTGGCTGACAACGACCCGGAGCTTGACGTCCGTATCGTTGCGCCGCTTTACGCGCAATTCCGCGATAAATATGAACCTCAGATGAAGTTTTTAGGCGAAACAACTGTAAAGCTTGCGTGGCGCGACATTTACTGCGGCATTTTTGTACTCGAACAGAACGGCGTGACCTATTATTTCGTCGATAATTTGTTCTATTTTGGCCGCGAGGACGCATATGGATATTACGACGACGGCGAAAGGTTCGCTTACTTCTCAAAGGTTGTTTTTTCGCTCTTCGACCTGGCCGGATTCACACCTGACATCATACACGCGCACGACTGGCAATCCGCGCTCGTGCCAATCTATCTGAAGACGCGGTTCAAAAAAACGCACAGCGGCATAAAATCTGTTTTCACCATACACAATCTCGAATATCAGGGCAAATACCCGCTTGACATCCTCACCGACGTATTCGACCTATGGTATGAAGAAGCCGGCCTGGTTGAATATGACGGCTGCATCAACCTATTAAAGGGCGCTATCGTCTGCGCCGATAAGCTCACCACCGTAAGCCCGTCATATGCGCAGGAGGTCCAGTCGGGGCACGGGTACGGGTTGGACCCCATACTTGTGGAAAACGCATACAAGCTCAGCGGGATAATCAACGGAATCGACACAAAGGCATACGACCCTGAAACGGATGCTTCCATCGCGAAGAATTATTCGATTGACACCATCGGGGACAAGGCCGCCAACAAGGAGCGTCTGCAATCTCTTTTCAACTTGCCTAGCTCGCCGCGTTCAATGCTGATATGCGTTGTTTCCAGGCTGGTCACGCATAAGGGGATCGACCTCATCACGTATATCATGGACAGCCTTCTCAAGCTGGACGTCCAATTCCTCCTGCTTGGCACCGGAGATCATGATTTTGAACTGTTTTTCGAGGAGAAGGCTTTGCAGCACACGGACAAAGTCGGGGTCAGCATAGCGTTCAACCCCGAAATCGCAAGCATGATTTACGCCGGCGCGGATGTGATGCTAATGCCTTCGAGGAGCGAACCCTGCGGCCTTGCGCAGATGATTGCCTGCCGATATGGCACGATTCCGATTGTCCGCAAAACAGGGGGCCTCGGAGATACGATTCGCGACTGCCGCACGGGCATCGGCAACGGCTTCGTTTTTGAAGACTATAACGCCGTCGTGCTCTTCGATACGATCACGCAAGCCCTCAATTTGTATTCTCAGCACGAGGATGACTGGGTGAACCTTATGCGCGAGGCAATGAAATGCAACTTTAGCTGGGATACTTCCGCTAAGGAGTACAACCGTCTCTATCGTGAGATAGGCGCGAGAAGCAAGGAGTGAGGGGTTCGGTATTCAAGTATGTATATATTCGATGAAGACGATGAATACTTCAGAAGCCCGGCGGGGGCCTTCGAGGCTCCCGGAGCTTTGAGACTGCGGATAAAAATGCTTCGCGGCGCCACCAAAACGGTGCGGGCCTTCATATATCCGGATGGCGGCGCGGCTTCGGAAACTGTTATGGACTTTGCCTGCGCTTCAGGCTCTTATGATGTTTACATGTGCGAGTTCGATTTCAAGGCGCCCGGTTTGTATTGGTATTACTTTCTGATAAGCGCGTCGGACGGCACAACTGCCACCGTTCCGAAAAACACGGGAAAAGCGTTTCAGGTTACTGTTTACGCTCCGGCGGCGAACTCCGCCGGTTGGATACAGGGTGGGTTCATATATCATATATTTGTCGACAGATTCCGGCAAGGAGGCAGTCTTCGGCTGCGTCCTTCCGCGGTATACAGGCCCGACTGGGGCGGATGCCCCCACTACCTTCCTGACGAAAAAGGTATTGTGCGCAATGATGACTTTTTCGGGGGGGATTTGCACGGCATAATCGAAAAGCTTCCGTATCTTTCGGAACTTGGGGTGACTTGCATCTACCTGAGCCCCGTCTTTGAAGCGGCGTCAAACCACAAATATGACACGGCCGACTTTATGCAGATAGACCCCGCGTTCGGCGGGGACGAGGCTTTCGAGCGGCTGTGTTCCGAAGCCGGCGCGCGCGGAATAAGAATCATACTCGACGGAGTTTTCAATCATGTCGGGATCGACAGCCGATATTTCAACAAATACGGCAGATATAACACCGTCGGCGCCTATCAGTCCAGGCAGTCCCCTCACTACAGTTGGTTCACCTTCCGCGAGGACGGGACGTACGCATCTTGGTGGGGCATCGAGCTTCTTCCCGCGTTAAACAAGAACAGCGACAGCTACAGGGACTTCATATGCTCGGAGGAGGGCGTCATCGCGCGCTGGACAAAAGCCGGCGTATCGGGCTGGAGGCTCGATGTTGTAGATGAATTGCCGGACGGCTTTTTGTACCCGCTGTGCAGCGCGATAAAACGCGAAAACAGCTCCGCGCTGATTGTCGGAGAAGTGTGGGAAGATGCGTCGAACAAAATAGCTTACGACGTCCGGCGGCGTTATTTCCTCGGAGGGCAGCTCGACAGCGTCACCAACTACCCTTTGAGGGACGCGATCATCACGTTAGTGAAATCCGGCAATGCCGAAAACCTCGCTTCGACGATGGCGGCGCTGTGCAGGAATTATCCCGAAGGCGTCCTGCACTCGCTGATGAACATTTTGGGGACGCATGACACGGTGCGTATCCTGACGGCCCTCAGCGACGCGAAACTTCCGGACTCGAAAACCGACATGGAGCATTTCAGCCTCAAAGGCGCGGAACGCGAAACCGCGCTCCGCCGTTTGAAACTTGCCTCCCTTCTGCAATTCACTCTGCCCGGGGTGCCTTGCGTTTTCTACGGCGATGAAGCCGGGATGGAAGGATGCGCGGACCCATTCAACAGGAGATGCTACCCGTGGGGCAGCGAGGACGCGTCGCTCCTCGCATGGTACGCCAACCTGAGCCTGCTGAGGAAACGATTCGATTGCTTTAAAACGGGGGCATACACCCTCGTTGAAGCCCGCGCTGGCCTGTTTGCTTTCATTCGCGGCAGCGGCCCCGGGAAAGTCCTCGTCGCGGCAAACGCCGCAAATGACGACAGGACGCTGAACGCGGAAGGCTTCAATTACAACCCGCTGGATGACGAGTTCACGGATGTCTTGACGGTCAAAGCCGGCGAACCCGCGATATTCTCAATTTCATGATAGTTTATATTTAGTTAGACAAAGGGGACATGATCAGATGGATTTAAAAGATAAAGAAGTCTTTACTCTGCTTTTTCATGAAAAGCTTGAAGCTACACGCGGCGTCCTTGTGGAGGATGCCACCTCGGAGGACTGCTATTACGCGCTATCGTACCTCATTAAAGACCAAATCATGAAGCGGTGGATACAAACCGCCGCGAACACGTATAAGAAAGGCAAAAAAAAGCAGGTATACTATTTTTCGTTGGAGTTCCTGTTGGGGCGGATGTTGGAGAGCAACCTTCTTGCGCTCGGCCTCCGCGATGTCTGCGCGCAGACGCTCAGGGACCTGGGTTTTGAACCTGAGGAGATATATGGCATTGAGCTTGACCCGGGGCTCGGCAACGGCGGGCTTGGCAGGCTCGCGGCATGCTTCATGGATTCTCTGGCTTATCTTGGCATACCGGGCAATGGATGCAGCATCAGGTATAAGCACGGGCTGTTTGAGCAAAGGATCGTCGATGGATATCAGGTGGAGTTCCCCGACAACTGGCTGAGGAAAGAAGTAGTATGGGAAGTCAGGAAGCCAAATAAGGCAAAACTTGTCAAATTCTTCGGAAATATCCATGAGGAAGTCAGCAGCGACAAGCGGTGGTTCTATCACGAAAACTTCGAGCCGGTCATCGCGATGCCCTATGACGTGCCGGTTCTAGGAGGCGATAGCGGGTCCGTCAACACTCTGAGGCTGTGGAGCGCGGAATCGACCCAATCCTTTGATTTCGGGGCATTTTCAGGCGGGGATTACTTAAACGCCGTGTCATTCAAATATTCCGCCGAAGCCATTTCTGAGGTCCTGTATCCCGACGATTCAAATTATCAGAACCGGATGCTCAGGCTGAAACAGCAGTATTTCTTCGTGTCGGCCGGCGTGCAAAGCATCATCGAGCATTTCAAGCATCATTACGGCGACGTAAGAAAGCTTCCTGACTATGTGGCCATACATATCAACGACACCCATCCCGCGCTTGCCGTGCCTGAACTTATGAGGATACTGATGGATGAGGAAGACCTCGGATGGGACGAAGCATGGGACATAACCGTAAAAACGATATCATACACAAACCATACCATTTTGCCCGAGGCGCTTGAAAAATGGCCCGTTGACGTCTTTTCCGTGCTTCTGCCGAGGATATACATGATAGTATGCGAGATAAACAATCGCCTATGCTTCATGCTGTCCAACCGCCCTGACTGCGGCGGCGACATGGTTTCCAGGATGTCCATAATATCCCACGGGGTAATATCCATGGCTTACCTCGCGATAGTCGGGAGCCATGCGATAAACGGCGTCGCGATGGTCCACAGCGAACTTTTGAAGCACGAGCTCTTTAGGGACTTCTATAAAATCTGGCCGGAGCGCTTCAGCAACAAAACAAACGGCATCGCCCACAGAAGATGGGTGCAGATGGCGAATCCGCGCCTGGCGGACCTCATCTCCGGCGCCATCGGCGAGGACTGGATAAAAAACCCGCTCAAGCTGTCCCTTCTTGATACGACAGGAGCGGTGCGCGACAGCGCTTTCTTGACTGAGCTTCGCGCTATAAAACGGGAAAACAAAATTCGTCTCGCAAAAATCATTTCTGAAAGCAACGGGATTGAAATCGACCCCGATTCCATTTTCGACGTGCAGGTCAAGAGGATACATGCGTATAAGCGGCAATTGCTTCTGCTGTTTTACATAATCGACCTCTACTATTCCATCCTCAATGACCCGAACACGGACATCGTGCCAAGAACATTTATCGCCGCCGGAAAAGCCGCGCCCAGTTATTATTTCGCTAAGGAAATCATTAAGCTCTTTTCCCTGGTGGCGGACGGCATCAACCATGACGAGCGCATCAAAGGTTTGATCAAGGTCGTTTTCCTTGAGAATTACCGCGTGTCGCTTGCAGAAAGCATTTTCCCCGCGTCCGATTTAAGCGAACAGATATCGACCGCCAGCATGGAGGCGTCCGGAACCGGAAATATGAAGTTCATGATGAACGGCGCGGTGACCATCGGAACGCACGACGGCGCGAATATTGAGATTTTTGACGCGGTCGGCAAAGATAACTGCATCCCGTTCGGACTGACGGTGCCGGAAGTGCTCGATCTGCGCCGCAACCACACCTATTATAGCCGCGATTTCCTGAACGGCCATTTACATTTGAACCGCATAGTTTACGACGTCATCAATTCAAGCCCGCATAAAGTGGGGCTCGCGCAGTTCCCGCACATATATGAGTCGCTCACCTCGCAAAACGATGAGTTTTTCGTAATGAAAGACTTTGACGCATACGCGTCGGCACAGAAAACCGCCGACCGCCTTTACAGGGACGCAGATAAATGGTCGCGTATGTCGGCGATGAACATAGCGCATTCCGGCAGGTTCGCAAGCGACGAAACGATCAAACGTTACGCCGAGGAGATTTGGAAAATCAGGGATTAGGGGCCAAGGGTCAGGGGTCAGGATACGATGGAAAAGGCAAAGGGCAGCCGGTCGGCTGCCCTTGCCCTTATGTCATATGGAGGAATTACATTCGTTATGATTGTCGGCTAAATCTCGTTTTCGTCATTCTTCTTTCCGAGGATGGTGCCGCCCGCGAAGGCTGCCGCTCCGAGCCCGAACATTCCGAATGGGATAATCTGCTGTAGTCCGGTCTTTGGGAGGGTCGTGAGGGGCACGTCCGGATCCTCGATAATCATATCTTCTTCGTCAGGCGGGAGGTCTGCCAACGGCACTTGCTGATTCGGCAGGAACACCAACGGCGGCTCTTCGTCGATTATGTCAACCACGGGGTCATCGTCCACCGGGGCAATCGGCGTCGGCGGGACGGAGTCGTCTTCGTAGTAGTAGTATTCGTCTCCTCCGCCAGACGGTGGCGGCGGGGTGATGATGATTACGGGAGGAGGCTCGGTGATGGTGACGTCGGCCTCTGAGGTATCGGGCTCAACCGTTACAACAAACTCGTCTTCATCATACTCAACGGATCCAATCACCGCCACGTTATCATGCTCCCCTACTCCCAAGGTTACTGTGTAAGCGAACACTGCCTCAGTTTCCATGCCTTCTCCGTTGCCGATGGTGAAAGCGCCGTCATTCTCCAGTACAACGTCCATGCTGTCTGTAACCAGGCCGGAAATCGACCACCCGCCAAGTTCATTGTTAGGATCATTCGGTGTGCCTACTACACGTATACGATAGTTTACATCGCGGCTGTTAGCTTCAAATCTGGCTGACGATACCCAATTGCCGTTTACATCCTCGACCTCTTTGAAGATTTGCAGAAGGACTTCCGGCATATCGCTCTGGCTGACTACGACGCTCGCTTCATCTTCGTCTTTTACAACCTCAGGTTCAAAACCATCCGGGAGGTCATGTTCGATTTCTTCAATAGTGACCACATTTTTGTAAGAGCCTGCGGACACTGTGACCGTCAGATAGAATGCTGCTGACGAATAAGGATCAAGCGCGATGTACTCATCATCGTCTTCGCTAATGATACCGGCCAGTAACAGCGCTTCTTGTATGTCTAATACTACATTGTCATTGCCCATCGCGTCGGCCAGCTTTACATCCACCGGATAATTGCCGTCGTTGGTGAGCGTCACGCGGAATACGAACGTGCCTTTGCCGTATTTATTTGATATTGTCGCGCTGTCTCTCCATCCGTTTGTTGCCTCAGGATTCTGTGCATTAAATTCATCTGCTCTGACCACGTCTTTTGTCAGCGAGACAACGATTGTCGGGACCGGTATGATCGTAACGTCCGCGCGGGAGCGTCCTCTCCTGTTGCTATCCGACCTTACCACAACGTCATCGGCGATCTCGTAGGTTGCGGTGTTCCTCGTCGTCTCATCCAGTTCGCCCGGATAGTAGAGCGTCAGGGTTCTCAGCGGCCTGAGTTCGATTGCGTTAATATCTCCGGCGTACTCATTTGTGAGCGCCGCGTTCGTGTAGAACTTTCCGGCATACTGATCGTCGGTCAGCGAGAACACCGCTGTTCCTGTGCCGATATTCATAATCGTCACGCGGTAGAGTACATTCACAGTCTCGTCGCTGTACGTTGAGAGGCTTTTAGACCATCTGGTTCCGTTGAAGCTTACGCTCTTGTTGATAACCAGCTCAGCGAACCGCTGCGGCAGCACTGTCACCAGGGCGCTGGAATTCTTCTCGCCATATTCGGTTTCCATCGTCGCTGTGTTCGGTACGAACTCCGCGCGGAAGAAGTCGTCGTTCGGATTTATGTCCAAATAGTAGGGTACTCCAATCCTGCCGCCCGGGCCGATTTCATATGTTTCAGAATAATCTTCAGGCCAATTGCTGTCGGTGAGCGTTACTGTTTCAACCGTTGTGCCTGTATTCTCAATGACGATGAGGTAATATGCCCTTCCGCCCTCGGAATCCATCACAATCGCTTTGCTCCACGGTCCGTCTTCGGTAAGGCTCACGAACTTCCTGATGGTGAGGTTGGGGTTGATTTCCGGCTCGATATCTACAATGACCGAAGAACTGCCTTGGCCATAAGTATAGCTGAAGCTAGCCGTGTTCGTCGGGCTGATAATCATGTCTTCAAGATCGAGGCCGTGTTCTGCGAGGTATGCGATTTTATCTTCCGCTTCACTGATTGCTATATAAGCTGCCTCAATTTTATCATCGCTGTACTCGTCCATTATCTCGTTGTACGTCTGATACGCATCCACAAGGAAGGTATAATCGTCTTCGCTAAACGCAAACTCTTCTTCTGCTATTAGCATGGAAAGTTCATTAAGCACGACCTGCGCTTCGTCTGCACTGTTGAGGTAATATCCAAATATGCTAATAATAGGATCAAAAGCATCATACAGATTTAACGTTGCCTCGCCCTGCTCTCTCAGCGCGGTTTCGATGAAGCTGCCATTCTCCTCTATCTCAGTCTCAAGAATCCCCATCAATCTGGCAAACTCAGCCTCTACTGCGGCAACGTCCATACCTTCAAGATCCACTGAGTAGGAGAACTCAACTGTTCCGCCGGGCGCGACGTCAAAACCATTTGGACTCAGATCATCAGTTGAACTATCAAGCGAGATGTTTCCGGGTCCGTTCCACACGTCCGTCAGAGTTACATTTTCAGCGGTGGCATTGCCACTGTTTGTGAGCCTAACTACGAAGAACGCCGTATCTCCGCTAGCGAAAGCTTCTCTCTTAACTTCTTGTCCATCAACAATTATGAATTTCTCAATAGTCAAGTTTGGATGCTTCGTATAGATTTCCTCGTTGTCAGTATTGCCTACCGGATTGCCGCCTGGATCCTTGCCGGATACTGTAACTGTATTAGGCACCGCTGGCGTTGATGATATCGTAACGGTATAGGTATAGTAAACTGTCCTCGTTGCGCCTATGCCAAGCCTGTATCCGCTGCTCCTCGGGGTAAACGGAGAGGAGTTTTCGTCAAGCGCGTCCTCATACGTGCGGTACGGCCCGTCGAAGCCGGGCTGCTCGGCCCATCTCACATTCCTCAGCGCCATGTCTCCCGTATTCTCAATAACTATACGGTAGACGATAACATCGCCTTCGACATAGGTCTTATCCGCATCGGCCACAGGCGTGATTGCTACGTCGGTCTTCTCTACGACTTCCTTATTCACGTCTATGCCGGCTTCGAGCCGGGTGTTCTTGACTACAACAGTAGCGCTTGTCGCAGGTACTGTGCCGCTGGCGGATGATGTAAAATCTCCGCTATCGACTTTGTACATGGGTGCGGCGTAATCGTATTCAAGGTCTACTTCCACTACTTGATAACTAATCCCTATCGGCAGATATTCAAACATGAACTCTTCGCCTACTGCCAATGTTACGGTATACTTGTTATCCGCGCCCTCGTTCACTGTCTTCACGCCTGAAGTGTAGCTTTCAGCGAGTTGATCAACCCCGTTGCCGCTAAAAGTGACTTCGATTGTAAATGTTTCACCTACGGGAATAGGGCCTTCGCCTACTTTTTTGACAGTCAAAGATCTGAGTTCAGGTGCATTCTTAAACGTTTTGCTGCCAAGGGTAAGGTTTCCGTCGGCGGTGACCAAACTAAGCACACCATACGATACCTTTAGTTCATAGGTGGTATCATCCAGAACAAAGTTATCCGGTGCTGTCAGCTCTTTAAGATAATAGGTGTGTCCGCTCGGGAGATAGCCGAAGTTAATAATTCCGTCCTCGCCTGATGTAATCGGCCCACCATATGCGTCGGTTGCAGCGGCGTCGAGATACAGCTGGAATGTCGCGCCGGGAATCGGCTGTGTCGGGTTCAGCGCATTTACCTTCACGAAGCTAAACGGAGCGGCGAAGCCAAAGACCTCGGGTTGTGCAAATTCCTTGGTAAACGGCACGTATTCTCCGTCCGCAGTCCTTATTGTGTAAAACAGCGTGGCTAACTCATTCGTGGGCATATCTACTTCAGCTTCAAAACCATCGCTCAAGGTATCGAGCGTGATCAGGTATTTATACTCATAGCTGAATATCGTCCTTGTGTCCGATATTTGCGTGGTAGTACGCATCCATGTACGAAGCCGCCAAGTAAGAGTGTCGGTACTGCTGTCGAAATCAAGGTTAATGTTGCCTACGTCTCCCTGGAACAATATGCCTTCGCCCATCTTATCGCTGACCGTCCAGGCTCTCGCAACTGTCAATATCCTCTGATTTATTTTTTCAAGCTCGTCCGCAAGGGCAAACGCATCGCCGGCCGCGAGGCTGCAACCCGGGCTGGCCACAGAATTTCCAAGCCAAGTAATTGCATTGTAACTATTTCCTGAGTTTGCGTTTGCTCTCCTAAACAGCGAGTTGTTCAACGCAAAGGCAACGGTATATAGGGTAACGCCCGTGTCCTTGATGTCTTTCGCTATCAACGAAGCCTGATTGCTCGACGGCGCCACATATTCGTTGCTCTCCGAGGCACTGCTTGAAGCGCCGGAATTAATGCTGTCTGTAGCAATCGCCTTATCAGTGGCGGTTAGTGTCTTGTTCGCTGTAGGGTTGCCATCTGTGATCATCACAACAAAACTGTTAGCAACCTCAATAGACTCAATTGTATCTCTACGGAGAAGATTTAGCGCAACCTGCAAACCTCCCTGTGTGAACGTTGATAGGTTGTTACTCGTATTATTCGGATCATGACGTGTTACCAAACTGTCGATCTTTGTCAGCATGAGCTTGTAATTAGCTTCGACTGACACATCCAGCCATGTCTGCACAACGCTAGCGTCAGTGCCAAAGGATACCAGTGAGACCCAGCGGCTTTCATCCTTTACCCCGTATACATAATCTGCAAGGAAATCCACCGCGCTGGCCTTTGCGACAGCCATTCGGCTACTGTTTGTTGGCTCACTCTTGGCGAGAGTATAATATCCGGTCGGTCCTCCGCGTGTAGTCGTGTCATAAGCGTGACCACGGTTGGCAACGGTAAACTGATTAAAATCAGAGGTGTCAACGCCGGGCTTGTACACCATGCTGGAAGAAATATCTATCACCAGCACCACCGCGGTATCCGGCGAAACTTGATACATCTCGACATCTTCCGTTGTCTGTACTCCCAAAGTAATCTCAAATACATTTTCCGGAAGCCGTGTGCCGTCTGCCAGTGTGTCGGATACTGTCTTGCTCATCGACACCGCCCAATTGTCGTTGGCGTCGTTGGGTGCGACTACATCGGCTGCGGCGTCGTAATTGCTCATTGACACCGCCAAATTGTTGTTGCCGCCGTTGGGTGTGACTACATCGCCTGCAGCGTTGTAATAGTTAATGCCGCCCGGTTCTGCTATCTGGTTCAGCGGTCCATCTGACGCCATCGCCGTAATCGGGATCATGCCGAAAATCATCACGAACGCCAGAAGCGCCGCAAAGCATTTCTTGCTCTGCGCATATCTCTTTCTCATATCAGGCTTACCTCCCATATTTGATTTTTTTCCATTCGTGTTTATCATTTTCATGTCGCCATATTCCTTCCGTAAACATTTTATGACCGGAGTATAGCACATCTGAAAACTAAACGTGCGAAGTGTAACCAAATGATTACAATTCATTTTTCCATAACGCTGAATCCCTAGTTTAACAAACCGCATGCCAAAAGGCAGCCGGTCCGGCTGCCCTTTGCGTTATGCTATAGGAGGAAATACTCTCGTTATGATTGTCGGTTAAATGTCGTCTTCGTCATTCTTCTTCCCCCACCTAGATGAACTTATTTAGCAAGCCGTAGTAATATATCTTGAATAACATCAATTTCTTGAATCAGATTTATTCCAAAACACTTTTTGCCGGCATCTTTTATAGAAGCCCCTATGTGATAACCATATGCATTATCAACAACTAAAAATCGGTCATGGAATTTTTTTGTATACTTGATATTCAACGTAGGGTATTGAGCATTGAAGCTATTTATATCTGCATTAGTCAGCATATTGTTATTGAGAGTAT
>Ga0099364_10010679_pt1 | contig 12613 bp, 3 predicted proteins | sample TergutTh196P3_FD_73070 | JGI IMG/M metagenome (GOLD analysis project Ga0099364, IMG submission 73070) | Microcerotermes parvus P3 segment gut microbial communities from Pointe-Noire, Republic of the Congo - Th196 P3 | ecosystem: Host-associated > Arthropoda: Insects > Digestive system > Gut ... | reverse complement strand
ATTTTTCATATCCCGCAGCGGCGTTTTATATATCGGCTTCCTGTTTTTAGCATATGACGCAATATTATCTTCGAGCTTGCGGCTTAATTTACGCTGTTCTCTTTTCAGTTTCTTTTCAAGCCGTTTGACCTCTTTGTTCTTGTTTATGTTCTTCTTAATCTCTCCGTCAGAGCAAACCGCCAATTCTTTTATACCTACGTCAATTCCTAAACTCTCGTCCGTTAATTCAAACGGCTCTATCTCCTGCTCGTAACCGATTGACAAAAACCAGTTTCGTCCATCAAACGAGATACGCGGATTAGAGTATTTTTGCCCGTCATTCAACTTAGGTAACGGACAGCTTGTTTTTACAAGCCCTATCTTCTCGCCTCTGAATCCATCTTTTGTACGCCTTAAACTTTCGTAATTTACATAAAAACTTATTTTGCTCCTGTGTCTGCTTTTGAATCTCGGTTTTCCCGCAACACCTTCAAACCAGCGTTTTCTCGCATTATCAGCGTCTTTTACCGCTTGTTTCATTACGTTGCTGCCGACTTCGCCCAACCATATATGTGTATCAGGCTTTAATTCATTATTGATTTTTCTGCGTATCTCGTCTTCTTTAACCGTGCGGTTTTCTTCTTCATAAATTCTCTCGCTCTCGGCTAAAAAATAGTTGTACGCCCATCTCGCAGCTCCCGCAGACTTCCAAAACAAAACCTCTTGTTCACTTGTCGGTTTCAGCTTTATCTTTGCCGCTAACAACATTGCTTTTCACCAACCTACTTAGCAAATTTTCCTATGGACATTAATTCCATGTACTAAATATTTTTATATTTGTATATATTTTTCTTGTTCACACAGGTTCGCTGCTCCCTATGCGGTTCTATTGTCGGAATGGATTAATCCATTCCCTACACATGAACTCCTGTATATTTCTATACAGCGCAGACTATATCTTCACCCTGTACCACAGGGGCTGACCTTTTCGGGTCGCTTGACCCTACTCCCTCACGGGATAGTCGTTGAACGTTACGTTTCCGGCTTCGCTGCTGATTGTCCATTTTCGTAGGGGCGCGCATTGCGCGTCCGCTACATCAGCGTTTAGGCTTACGCCCTGCGCTATCTGACATGTTTTTTCTGCTTTCGCCGCTTCTCACGTTTACCCCTTTTTTTTGCCTCCCCTGTTAATGGGAGGTGGCAGCAGCTCGTCTGCTGTCGGAGGGGTTGCGTTGTAGCCTTGTCAGCTTTAGGAGTTTCCAGCATTTAAATCAGTTCACGAACGGACTTTCACCGTCCGCTTCATACTCTTTTCAGAATATGGAGGGCTTTCTGTCTTTTCTATACTTTTATGCAGATTTGCATACTTTTGTATAGTTTTTTCGTAACAGTTTTGTTACCCATGATATTCACTCTCCGCATTATATCATTTTATCTTTTTTTGTTTTTATAAAGTATTTGGTTTATCTCTGGTTTTCGCACCTGATTCCCGTAGGGGCGAACATTGTTCGTCCGCTAAAATAGATGTAACATTGCCGTTATATTGCGGACGCACACTGTGCGTCCCTACAATTTGCGTCTTATACCTAAATCGTTTCACAATCGCCTGCGTGTAAATTACCTGATAAGAAAGCAATTATTTTTCCATATTCATCCTCATAATCATTCTCAATATTTACATTGGAAATGTATTTTATGAAATCATCCGGCATTTCGTTAAATCTTTTTTCAATGTTTTTTTTCATTACGAACATATCTACTTTAAGATAATCTCCCGTCGCTCCCCTTGATTTTCTTTCGGCGATGTTATTCATCAATATATCGTCTGAAACGTTCATAAGAATAACAATTTTCTTATCAAAATATTTCCCTATACCGTACTCTTCGTTTTCGTCAAATACATTTAAAATATCCGTGTGTTCAATAATTACAGGCGATATGAAATCGCCGTTTTTTATTTTATTTATAATTCCGAAAAAGTGATCGGGATTATTTTCATCCAATACGTTAAAATGCAGAGCTTCGCTTATTTTTTTTGATAAAGTTGATTTCCCTGAACAAATTGTGCCTGTTATAATTATTGCGGTATTCATATATACATCCTCAATATTTATCCCTTTTTTGCCATTCTTATAAATACAGCTCTATTTTCCTCAGGCTGTTTCGGTCAAAAGCGCGCAGACTTGTTATCTCGTACCTGTTGCCGTTTACGTCCGCGATCAAAATCCTGTCGTCTGTGGCTTTGATTATATTCCTGTGCGCGTCATGCACGGTGAATTTAATCCTGCCTATATTTGTTTTAACGTCGCAGTACGCATACCCATACCTTTCCTTGACGGAATGGATAAGCTCGATTACCGGCACAAAATATTTCCGCTGAAGCTCATCGTCTATATATGCCTGTTCATCTTCACCGAATACCCGCAGGTCTTTTATTATACCGATCTCTTTAAGCTCGCCGAGAGATGTGGTGTTTTCTTTCGGAGCATCTTTTTTTTCCTCGCCTTTTTCTTTTGCTTCTTTCTCTTTTTTTTCGCGCTCCTCCTGTTCTTTTTTCAGTTCTTCCTCGGTCTTGGGGAAATTCCCCGAAACCGAAATATATTCCGTCGGATTGTCAAACGGGAACGCCCTGTGTAAAAACACCCTCTCAAAAAATATTTCCTGCTCTTTGTTCTCTTCTTTTTCTTCCTGCTCTTTTTTTTCTTTTTTCTTGTCGTCAATATCAAGCCCGCCCGAATCAGGGCGTTTCACCGTGGCTTTAAGCTGCAGGAATCCGTTTTCGGACAGCATAAACTCTGCGTTTTCCGGCGTTAAATACGAAACTTCTATTATATTATTTATATTCCGGCTCATAAAAAATTCACTCCTCTATTTCTCTATTCCTCTATACCTATTGATTTTAATGCTTTCGCCTGCATACTGTATAAATTGAAATACGCGCCTTTTTTTGCTATCAGTTCGGCGTGTGTGCCGCTCTCTGTCATCTTGCCGTTCTCAATTACAATAAGGCTGTCAACGTCGCGCAGGGTGGATAACCTGTGCGCGATTATTATGGTTGTGCGGTCGCGGGTAAGATATGAGAGAGCGCGCTGTATATTGCGCTCGGTTTCGGTGTCCATCGCCGCCGTGGCTTCGTCCATAATCAAAATTTTAGGGTTGCGCAGCACCGCGCGCGCTATAGAGATGCGCTGCCGCTCCCCGCCGGAAAGATCTCGCTGGCCACCTCCTATCCTTGTCTGGTATCCGTCCGGCAGTTTCATGATAAACTCGTGTGCCGATGCTATCCTCGCCGCTCTGATTATCTCCTCAGGGGTCGCGTCGCGTTTCGCGTATTTTATATTTTCGGCAATCGTACCCATAAACAGGTATGTCTCCTGCGAAACGATTGAAATCATGCTGTGCAAATCGTCAAACGACAAAGTCTTTATATTCGCGCCGTCGATTAAAATTTCACCTTTGTTAACATCGTATAATCTGATCAGCAGACTGGCGAGCGTGCTTTTGCCCGCGCCGGTATGCCCCACAATCCCAAGAGCCTTGCCCGCTTCGATTTTAAAAGATATATTATCTATGATTTTGCGGTTTTTGTTGTATGAAAACTCAATCTCTTTAAATTCAACGCCGCCCTGAAACCCGCTTATTTCAACGGGATTATTGGTCTCCACGACGTCGGGCGTGGCGTCCATAATCTCAAACAGCCTGTGCGAGGCGTTGAGCATATTCGCGCCCCGCCGCATAAACCCCACAAAAAACCCAAGAGGGTCAAGCAGGAAGCCAAGGTACGCGCTGAAGCTGATATACAATCCGTAAGACAGCACCCCGCTTATAACGAACCAGCCGCCGAACAGCGAGACAAGCGAAGCGCTTATGGTCAAAACAAACCATACAAGCGAAAAAAACGTGTGCTCAAAATCCGCCGCGGTCTTGCTCATATCCCTGAGACCGGCGCTTTTTTTACCGAAACGCACGGTTTCCTCTTTTTCTTTTGAAAACACTTTGACCACCCGCATCCCCGACAGCACATCCGAAACCACGCCGCCCATATCACGGTAATACGAGAACAGTTTTGCCCAAAGAGAACGTATTATTTTTATTCCGTATCTGAAACATATGAAGAATATAGGGATTGTGATATATGCAATGAGGGTCAGCAGCGGGCTGATCGCTATCATTATCGCCGTTGCCAGCAGGATTCTGAATATGCTCATAAAAAAGAAGTGCATATCGTTCACCAAAAACCAGTATATGGTCTGCGTGTCGCTGTTAAACTGCTGCATAAGTCCGCCGGTCTCGCGGTTGGTGAAAAAACTCATAGACAGCCTTTGTATCGCTTCGATGACTATTTTTTTCAGATCGTAAGTGAGGGTCGCCGATACTTTAGCCATCATAACCCCAAAAACTATATTCACAAAAATCGTTGCGACGTCTATCGCGATCAAAATCAGAACAAGAGCGGCAATCCGCCCGTACCACGGGCTGTCCGAACTCATAAGGACCATATCATACAACCCCACGCCGCCGATAAAACCCGTGAGCAGGGCGAACAGGGAGGTTATGATCAGCATGGAAAAAATAACGATCAGGATTTTTTTGAAATTTTTAACAAATCCCCAAAGCCTGGCGATTATACCGCTTTTATCCATGCAGTTCGGGCAGATTTTGCGTTCGGGCGACGGGTAAAAGTTCCCGCATTTAGGGCAGGCTTTCTCATCGTATTTAGCGAAATCGGGGTTGTTTTTGTCGTTTTCATCAAGCTCGAAAACGCCGGTTTCTTTCAGTTTTGCCAGGTATTTGCTGAAATCGTTGATAAACTCACGGTCAGAAAACATATAGTTGAACAAAACCACATGATGCTCTCCCATTTTAGCGATAAAGCGCCCGTATGATATATTTTCTTCCGCTTTAAAATCCGAGAGTTCGGATAGGGCGAACACCCTGTAGTCGAGTTCTTTAAACTCGGTTTTGAGCTCGCGTTTTCTGATATTTTTCGCTGTTAGTTCTTTAAGTTCGTTAATCCCGGACAAAATATAAATACTGTCTTTATCGGCGGCAGCATAGACATCGCAGAAAACGTTGCCTGTGCTTATCCCCGATTTAAAAGTCAGCAGTATATCTTCTGTTTTTATATTTTTGGATTTTAAGGCTTCCAAAATATTGTCCGGGATTTTTACAAAATAATCTTTATCCATATTCTCCATAACAATAAATCCCCATTATAAATATTACACTCAATAAAAACATTTGTTTTGGCGCACTTTATAATTATATCATAAAACCAAAAAAAAATCAAGGTATAAATTTTTTATAAAAAAATTTATACCCAAAAACAAAAAGCCTTGAAAATGTTGATATTTTCAAGGCTTTTTGCTGGAGCTTGTGGACGGATTCGAACCCCCGACCTGTTGATTACAAATCAACTGCTCTACCAACTGAGCTACACAAGCAAAATGACAGCGAGTTATATTATATCATAAAAAAATTTTTTTGTCAACGATTTTTTTTTGATACTTATATATTTTTGTGAATTTTGCCCGATTTTTGCTTGACATTTTTTTAAAAATTTGTTATAATATATACAAATTAATTTGTTGTAAGTTAAAATTCAAGGAGGAAATGAAAAAAATGGAAAAAATGCGAAATTTAAAAAGGTTTATCTCGGTACTTCTTTGCTTTATCATGGTATTTATCCCGCTTTTGCCGGTTTTTAACATTGCGGCATGGGCGGAGGAACCGCCCTTATGCGCGGAATGCGGCGAAGAACCGTGCATCTGCGGCGGTATTAATTTTGAAGGTATGTCAGGCAATCCTATTTTTACAAGCATCTTCACAGCTGACCCGTCGGCGCGGGTCTGGCCTGAGTATCCCGATAAAATTTTTGTGTATCCGTCCCAGGACAAATTTCCGGCACGCGGCTGTGATTTGATGGACGAATATCATGTGTTCTCGTCCACCAACATGGTTGACTGGATCGACGAAGGCGAAATTTTAAGAGCCAACGATGTTCCTTGGGGATTGGCTCATGACCCGGCTAACACGGATAATAAAAAATTTATGTGGGCGCCGGACGCGATGTATAACCGCACGGACGGAAAATATTATTTTTATTTCCCGCATCCGAGCAGCAACAGTTGGAATGATACATGGCATGTCGGCGTAGCTGTAAGCGACTATCCGGACAGGGATTTTGAAGTTGTCGGAACCACTTTGGAAACCGGCACGGTAAAATTTGCGGATAGTGTTGCGTTCGGATATATAGCTTCCGGCACCGGGCTGACATTTACGGAAGGGCAGCCGATAACGGGTCACGGACTGATTGACCCGGGTTTGTTTTATGATGAAAGAACTGACAAATATTATATATCCCTTGGCGGCGCGGGCAACTGCTTTATCGGCGAATTAGACCCGAACGACATGAGAACGGTTCTTTCGTGGGAGCAGGTAGCGGTCGAAAGGCGTCCCGGCGGCGCGGAGCTTCCGGCTACGGCGATTGCGAACGGAAGACTGCCCTATTTCCATGAAGGTCCGTGGTTGTTCGAACGCGACGGCTGGTATTATCTTATGTATCCGGGCAACATCGGCAACCGTCACCCGAGCAGACCGAACTCCGGCGCTGATGATATGCTTTATGCGATGAGCAGAGATCCGCTGGGGCCCTGGGAATATAAAGGTTCGCTTCTTGGGCCTACGTCCACACCGGACACCTCTCACGGCTCAATAGTCGAATTTAAAAACAACTGGTACTTATTCTACCACACGGCGGACGTTTCCGGCGCGGGTACTTTGCGTACCGTCAATGTTGAAGAAGTATTCTTTAACGACGACGGCACGATTAAACCCGTTGAGCAGACAAAAACAGGCGTTTCTGCCGTCGGCGACAGAGTTCCCGCAAACACGCCGGGGCTTGAAGCCAAGTTTTATGATTTGGAAGCGAGATATAATTATGCCGGCGATTACAGCGAATTTGAAGAAGAAACCGTTTATACGCTCGCATCTTTATATGCCGGCGGGCAGCTCAATGTCAATGAAGCTCAATTTCAGAGCAACACGGGCGCTGTTCATAATATGGAGCGCAGCGGCGCATATTTTGAGGTAACAGGCATAAACGGAGGCAACGGCGGTCAGGCCGCGCTCACTTTGATATATGCCTCTATGGACAATTCAAATGTCGGCATAATAGTGAACGGTGCGGCAGCCCGATTTGATAATATACTCAGACCGAACGGTTCGGGCAACCATACTCTGAGTTTACCCTCAACAGGTTACTGGGAATCGCCGTGGGGCGGCAGGGAACGCCTTGTTGTGGAGCTTAAGCCCGGTACCGACAACACGATAAGATTCAACGGCGGCGCGGGCGGCTTTAACATCCATACCATAGTGGTAACGCTTATGGACACAAGCGCGCCTGACACAGCTGAAAACTTTAACGATATCCGTGCGTTTGCGTTAAAAGTAAACGACGGAAACGGAAACTATTCATATGTGACCGTTGAAGGCATAGGCCAGGGCGACGAGGCAAATCTGCGCGGCAGGGCGGCTGATATAAACGGAGCGGCTGTATTTGAAAGATCGGGAACCAATCCCGAAGAAACAGGTATAAAAATATACGGCACGAACAATCATATCGGCACGCGCTATGCTAGCGGAAATCCGCTGACGGCGAATAAAGCCGGCCCGGGTCCGTGGGAACGCTACGGAATTGAAATTTTAAACGACGGCACGATTGTGCTTGTCGCAACGGCTAATAACGATACTCCGCATATCAACGCGGGAAACCGCTTTATATACGCGGGAACTAACGGAAATATAGGCGCAATGCGCCCTGACGGGGATACGCTGTCGGGACGCGTTGAGCTTGAGATTGTTGCGTGGACAAATCCTATAAACCCAAGCGGGGAATTAAGATTGAGCGAAAATAGTCTTGAGTTTTTCGAAACCGACATCGGAAGTACAAAAACGATAACGGCTCTGGGTTTTGCCAACGCGAATGCGTCCGATAAATTTTTAGCGAGCCTTGTAAACTGGAATTCGGACGATGTAAACGTTGCAACGGTTGCAGGCGGCGTTGTCACGGCGGTCGGACCGGGCGAAGCTAAAATCACGGCGGTGTTGGGCAGCGCGGCGGCGGAATGTGTTGTTTCGGTTGACGGCGAGGCGATTTTAGCGCAAACTGTAACCATAACCCCGGCAGCCGTTGAAGTTCAGGCGGCTTTGACCGTGTCTTTGTCGGCGGCGGTTGCGCCGTCCAATACAACAAACAAGACGCTTATCTGGAGCTCAAGCGATGAAAGCATAGCGGCTGTTAATGCAAACGGCGTTGTTACGGGCGTAAGCGAAGGAACCGCGACCATAACAGCGGCGGCGGCTGACGGAAGCGGCGTATACGGCACAGCGGAAGTGACCGTCACGGCACGCCCCGCGGTTGTAAACTTCGGCGATATTGCCAAATTCGCGCTGAAAGTGAACCAAGGCAACGGCACTTACAGATATGTTTCGCTCAACGGCGAGAGCCTGACCACTAACGGCGGCTCGGCGGTAACCGGAAATAATGTCGCAATATTTGAAACAAGAGGCGGCGGGAACGATTACGGGTTTGTACCGCTTAACGGCGACGCATATGTATGTATGGAAAATAACGGAATGGTCGCAAACAGAGGCGGTATCGGCTCATGGGAAAGATTCAGCCTTGAAGTGCTGGCAAACGGCACACTCGCGCTTATTTCGCTGGCTGACCATTCGGCTTCCGCGAACAGCCCGTTTGTATACGCGAACAATACCACCGCAAGCGCGTCTCTGCTTAAAAGCGGCGCGAATGCGAACAACGCTTCAAGACGCGTGGAAATAGAAGTGCTTGAGTATACCAATCCGGCAATCCCGGCAGTTCTGGTAAAAATAGATAAAGACACAGCGGATATACCCGAGTTTCTTGGAACGGTTCAGCTTACGGCAGAAGGTTATGAGCCTGCGGGCGCTTCTAACGTATTCCTGCCGAGACTGGTGAGTTGGACCTCAAGCGATGAAAACGTGGCGACTGTTGACGCGAACGGCACAGTTACGGGTATCGGCGTCGGCGAAGCTGTAATCACCGCATCGGCAGGCGGAACTACGGGAACAGTCAGAATTACTACGAGTTTCGGCTCAATTGTTCCGACAGAAGTTTTGATCAGCCCGGCGGAGCGCAATCTTACGCTCGGTTTCACCGCTCAGCTTACAGGCATCGTACTGCCTGAAAATAACACCAACAGAAAATTAACATGGTCTACGGATAACGCGAGCGTTGTCAGCGTCGACGCGGATACCGGCGTAATACGCGCGGTCGCGGCGGGCACGGCGGTTATTACCGCGACAAGCGTAAACGGCATAACAGGAACAAGCACTATAACGGTTACCGAGCCGTCCGACGGCAAACCGAATATTTACACGGAATCGGTAACGGGTTCGGACGACGTTATATTATATGTTAAAAATGTTCTGGATTTCGGCGCGTCTGCCGATGGAGTGAGCGACAACACTCAGGCTTTCCAAGCGGCGGTTTATGCGGCACGCGACGCCGGCGGCGGAGTGGTGTTCGCTCCCGCGGGCATATATGCATTCAGAGGCAATCTGCACGTGCCGACGGGCGTTACGCTCAGAGGCGAATGGCGCAGCCCGAAAAACGGCGGCGGCAAAGGCGAAGGAACGATTTTAGCGGTATACGGCGGCAGAGGCACTTCAAATCTTTATGATATTACAAATAACAACGACGGACAGAACGCGCCGGTATATGCCGAAATAAACGGACGTTCGTTTATAGCGCTCGATTCGTCCGGGACAGTGAGGGATTTAAGTTTCTGGTGGCCGGAACAGGATATAAATAATGTCGTACCTTATCCGTTCGCAATCGGCGACGACACAAGAGGATATGACGGCTCAGGCGGAAACGACGTTATAAACGTGATGAATGTGACTATGTATAACGCGTACAACGGCGTAATGTCCTATGGGACGCACGGCTGTACGACTGTAAGAAATATGTTCGGTACGATCTTGAATGTGGGCATATCGGAAGACGCCGCTTTTGACATCGGGCGTCTGGAAAATATATATTTTGATTCGTCATACTGGGCAGGCTCAGGACTTGAGGGCGCTCCGGCAGCGGCAGCGATCAACAATTACACGCGCGCGAACGCGACCGGGGTGAGTATGTGGCAGAATGACTGGGGCTATATGTTTAACCTGAATTTTTACAATATGAATATAGGTCTGATGATGAGCGACGGAAACTGCGCGGTTTCGCACCTTACGGCAAAGAACGTGAACTACGGCGTGTATATACGCGCTATTTCTTACCCGGGATTCAAACTCGCCAACAGCGATATAGAAGCAAGCATAAACGCCATCTATTACAATGTCGCATCTTGGGCGAGAAGAAACGGACACAGCAGAACCAGAACGAACGGCGACTTGAAAAACGGGCTTATGCAGGGTATGGAACAGGTTGCGGTTTCAAACGTGAGATTCGGCGGCAATCCCGAAACGGCTGTCGTTATGAATCTTAACCGGCTGCTTCCGAACGCGGTTTTAAGCATACAGAACAGCGTTTTTGAAAACTGGCAGAATTATGCAATAGAGGCTGAAAGAGGCTCGGTAATTATCATGGACAACGAGTTTAAAAAAGCCGGCGCGGCAATAAGACTGGCAAGCGATATAACAGCGGCTAATATTTTGGGCAACAGCTTTAACAACTATACGGCGGGCACGATTGCAAGCGCAGTCCCCGTGAGCCGCATAAATATTAATAATGATTATGCGATCGATTTCCCGGCGATGCCCGAATATGATTACGAGTTCGCGCCGGTTTTCAAACCCGCGAATGCCGGTAATTTCTACAATGTAAAAGACTTCGGCGCAATGGGCAACTCCACGGCAGGACTGGCCGGCGCGGGAGCTTCTCCGCGCAAGACAGATGACACCGCGGCGATACAGGCTGCCTTAAATCAAGCGGCGGCTGACGGCGGCGGAACGGTATTCATGCCGGGCGGCACATACTGGGTAAGGGGAGAGCTGTTTATTCCCGAAGGCGTACAGCTGCGCGGAACTTATGACGCGCCCCATACCGGCAAGATTGCCAACACAGCGGCAAGGCATTTCGGCTCCGTAATCGCGGTATATGAAGACGCGGTCAACAACCCGGATACCGCCACGATAAATTTAAGCGCGAACTCAGCGGTCAGAGGTATAACCTTCTTCTATCCCGACCAGAATATACTGCGCGCGTCGACAGGACAGCCCGCAACGGACGCTCCGGGCTCAAACGGACAGGTATACGGCGACACGAGGGTTGTGTCCGACCAATATCCGTGGACAGTCAGGGCGGGCAGCGCGGAAGCAAAAGGCACGGGCGCAGCCGTGACAAATATAGCTTTGGTGAACGCTTATAACGGCATAGACATGATGACTTACGGCGGCGACAATATGGTGGTTGCCGATATCAACGCTTATGCGCTCGGGCAGCAGCTCCAGATGGGCGGCGGCATAGTCGGCGGCTGGGTTCAGGACGTGCATTTTAACCAGTGCAACTGGCAGCAGTCCAACTGGCAGAACAATCCGAGAGACGGAATTGACGCTTATGCGGGAAAATATATACAGGCGTTTAAGTTCGGCGCGATGAAAGATGTATATAATTTCCAGAATTTCACCATTACCGTTGATAAAGCGGTATGGCTGGTGAAAGAAGACGCGTATGTAAACGACGGGCGCACAAACGGCGTATTCAGCGGAACATTCAACGGATTCGCGTTTGACTCGAACCAGGTTGGTCTTGAGATAGAATATGCCGATACGGTAATATTTATCAACGCGATGAGCGTTACCGACCTGCCGAGAGCCAACTGGCTCGGCACAGGCAGTTTAGCGGGAGGGCCGAATATAAGGACATACCCGACATTTACAGGCAGTGTATATTATTATAACGGCGATACATGGGGCGAAAGCTGGACTGCCGATATACAGGGCGGCGATGTTACCTTCGTTCAGTATAACTCCTGGAGAGCGCCCGGACCGGTTGTAACAGGCGGAAAACTGTCTTTCTACGGCGGAGTGTTCATGCACCAGGGAACGCCTGCAAACACAAGCAGCAGACCTGAGTTAAGGGCGCATCTTACGCTCGGAAGAACTGCGGGAGACGTTATATTCGATGCGAATATTTCCTACAGCACGGATTTTAATATAATAAACAGTTCAATGAGCGAGCTGCGCGCCGGGTATAATTTAAATACAAGCGGCAGAGCTGTAAATGTTCCTGAGGCGGGCGGCGAAGTATTCGAATTTACGGCGTCAAAAACCGGAAATATGCCGACCCTCACCATTAAAAATACACAGTATAACGAACAGGCGATAAGCGGAAAGGTTGAAATTATATCGCCGCAGGCTTATGCGGATATATTCAGACCGGTTAATTTCAGCGACTTGGCTTTCGGAGAAAGCATTACAATAGCATATCCTACGATAACCGCCAACGGTGTGTTCCTCAGAATTACTTCTGACAGGGGCAAAGTATACGAACAAAAAATAGATTTGGATATTGTTTACGCCGAGAGCGAAATCGGGGCGGCAGACGCTGTCACGATGGATATTGCCGCATATATGCAGGGCGGAG
>Ga0099364_10010678_pt1 | contig 12613 bp, 8 predicted proteins | sample TergutTh196P3_FD_73070 | JGI IMG/M metagenome (GOLD analysis project Ga0099364, IMG submission 73070) | Microcerotermes parvus P3 segment gut microbial communities from Pointe-Noire, Republic of the Congo - Th196 P3 | ecosystem: Host-associated > Arthropoda: Insects > Digestive system > Gut ... | reverse complement strand
AGAGGAACGCAGATTGACGCCAATGTTTTTTGGAGTTTGATTTCGGAATTTTTTTGAAGGCTCAAAAAATATTCAAAATATCTGCGCACCTCTGCGTGAATCTGCGGATTATCATGAATGGTATGTCGAGGTTTGATGACTAGTTCGTAATTCATAATTCCTAATTCGTAATTAAAAAAATGGCTGCTAATTTGGAAGATTTTGCGAGTCGCCTCGTTCGGGGAGGTAAAAAGATCACGTTTGTTTTTACTGAGGATTTTTTCAATATCATCGGTAAAAACGGCGTATTGGTGGATCGTTACAAGGATATTCATAAAGTCGTGAAAAACGCCGTCCATCACAAAGGGGAACAGGCGGCGGCCCGGGCTGGCGGCGACGACGCTCTTTTCGATGTTAATGTTGTCGTCATCAAGACAAATTTCACCTGTTTTGAGACGACCTTCAAGGAACTTGCGGAAGGACCGTTCGGACTCGGTTCATTCATCCTCGGTTTCGGATCCGAGATGGTCGATTCCCAAAAAGCAAAATTCGCGGTGGAATCGTTCCTTTCGGAGAAACTCGATTATTGTATCCCCATTACGAGAATGGTGAACGACTACAAAAAACTCAAACGCAAAATCGTTCTCGTTGTTGAAAGTGCGGCGGATTTGCGGCGGCCAAGTCTGGAATCAATTATTGGCCTGAGAAGCATGAAACAGACCGTTCTCATCAGTCCCGTCAAGGGACCGCTGGTTGATTGTCAGGTGATGAGAATCGCCGACTGCGACAACAGTAATTCATTTTCGACGCTTTTGAATATGGTTTGCGTGAAGTATTGAGCATAAGGGGCATGTGAAAAAAAATTGCAGGAACATGCTAAAATTTGCAATTTGCCGAGGCGGTGCAATGATGCCTTTCAGAACCAAAATCTCCCGTCAATCTTCCGGGTTTACGCTATTGGAATTGCTCATTTCGATGAGCCTGATGATCGTGTTGATTTCGATCCTCTGGTCATTGATTCGAGTTTATTCCGGCTATTACGCCGCCGGAACCCGTCGGATCGACCGGTCGCAGTTGGTTCGTTCTCTTTCACAACTTCTCAGCGATGATTTGGGAGCCGCAATTCAGGACCCGATCCATCCGCTCCCTGCTTCGCTCGCCGCCGGAGATGTCGTTCGTCGCTTTGGACTGCTGGGAACGACCGATTCGCTTCGTGTCGATGTGATTCAAATCAACCCGCTCGCACCGGGTAGTGATCTGTATTCTCCCCGTCAAGCTACTGCCGGATCAGCTCGAAGCACCTCAATGCAGGTACCGGAGTTGAAAACGATTTACTATGACTTTTTTCCACTTGCCTCCCAATCGTTCGGAAAACAAAATGGTTTGGTCCGCCGGGAAGTCAGTTTTGAAGCTCCGGTATCGCCGAATAATTCCTCTCCCCCCCCCTTTGGAGAAGAGGTGTTTCCCGATATCGGTGTCAATCCTTTGGGTTTTGAACCGGAAAATCAAAACCTTTTTCCCAAACCGCCGACGATTGCCGAACAACTCTTGCATGAAAACGATCCCAATGCGATGTGGGCACCGGAAATCGTCGAAATTCGTTTTCGTTATGGCGACGGGGCGAACTGGACCGATTCTTGGGACAGTCTCGAAAAAAACGGCCTTCCGGTCGCCGTGGAAGTGGTGATGAAATTGATGCCGGTGGAAGATGTCGAAAAACTTCGACAAAAATCATCGCTTCTTCCTCAAACGGCCTCCAACCCGGACACGGCGAAATCTTTGGGCATTGATTCCGTTCGCCAGGTTGGTACGCCGCTTGGGAATGCAACACCATTACCAGAAGCATCGGTCAGAGCTTCCCCGCGAACGCTGGAATCTCTTGCCGAAGAGCTTGGTCTTGTTCCGCCGACAGAACAGCGTTTGGTCGTTTATTTGGCAACGTCACCGCTGATCAAAAGCGACCCGATCCGGCGACCTGGACCTCCTTCGGCTTCAAGACAACCGGCACCAACGAGGATTCCCACGCCAGCCCCCCTGCCCAGACCGAGTGTTACGCCCACACCGCCGCCGCAACCGACCGGTCCTTCGCAACAGTGGCTTCGACAATAGTGGGAATCATCGCTTTTTCCCTTCACCCATTTGATCGTCCTGTACCGCCGTAACCTGCCTTTGAAAACATGCTTCATTCCACCTCTGCGAATTCTCCGCGTCCCGCGTCCGTGACCGAACCGATCGGAGTCCGATTGCTTTTGATCGGGGCGGCACTCGCCTTCATGTTGCTGTTTCTCGTCATGCCTTTGTTGATCGTTTTCGTCGCCGCTTTCGCCGAAGGGGTCAGGTTTTACTTTGTGTCGCTCGTCAATCCCCATGCTCTTGCCGCACTTCGATTGACACTTTTTACGACGGCAATTGTCGTACCGATGAACCTCGTGTTCGGCGTCTGTGCGGCATGGTGTATTACGAAATTCGAGTTCTACGGCAAAAGCCTGTTAATTACGCTGATCGACATTCCCTTTGCGATTTCCCCCGTGATCGCCGGGCTCTTGTTTATCGTTCTTTTCGGGGCAGGAAGCACGCTCGGCGAATTTCTCGGCGCGTATAACATTAAAATCGTGTTCGCAACGCCGGGAATCGTGATTGCAACGCTGTTCGTTACGTTTCCATTCGTCGCAAGGGAACTCATCCCGATTATGCAATCGCAAGGGATTGAGGAAGAAGAAGCCGCAAGGGTTCTCGGCGCGCGGGGCTGGCAAATTTTCTGGCGGGTGACGCTTCCGAATATCAAATGGGCACTTCTTTACGGCGTTATTCTTTGCAACGCCCGTGCGATGGGGGAATTTGGGGCGGTCATGGCGGTCTCCGGCGCGGTCTCCGGGGTATCAAACACGTTGCCTCTGCATATCGAAAATGTTTATTGGGAAATCCCCTCGACCCCGGCGTTCGCCGTTTCTTCGCTCCTTGCCATGCTCGCAATGTTCACCCTCTTGATTAAAACGATCATCGAAATCAAAGGACAAAATGACTTGCAAATGAGAGATGAGAAATAAAGTTAGCGGCGGGGCTTGCCCCGCGTTGGGTTGCATGTTGAGTTTATATGACTTCAGGGCGGGGCTTGCCCTGTCGCTAACGGAATTGTCGATTCCCCTGACGACCTGACGACTTGCTCTACTTGGAATCTCTTGCTTAAAACGAAATTATAGTCTATGATAGCGGAGTTGCCATTTATCGGGGACTTGGGACAAGCACCGAAACTTTTATTTCATCTGAACAATCATGCAAAGAAGAACATTTTTGAAAACGAGCGGCACGGTCGCTTTTGGGTTGGCTGCGCTGCAAACCACGGCTTCCAAGGCACGCATCCTTGGTGCAAATGACCGGGTGCGGCTTGCATTTCTCGGAACCGCCAATCGCGGGATGCAAAACCTCAATGCTTTCGCAAAACACGACGATGTCGAAATCGCCGCGTTGTGCGATGTCGATAAAAATGTGCTTGAAAAAGCAGCACAGGCTTACGAAAAATTCAAGCCGTACACCACGGGCGATTTTCGCACGATTTACGACCGTGACGACATCGATGGTGTCGTTCTCTCGACGCCGGACCATTGGCACGCGATTCAAACGGTGGATGCCTGTAAGGCCGGAAAGGATGTTTATGTCGAAAAACCGCTCTCCGTTACCGTTTATGAAGGGCGTAAAATGGTTGAAGCCGCCCGAAAATACGGGCGTATTGTCCAAGTCGGTATCCACAGACGCAGCGGACCCCTTTACCGGGGACTTGCCGAAGAAAATTTCGACGACAAGATCGGCAAAGTGACCGTTGCCCGGTGTTCGCACATGAGTAATATGGCACCTGTCGGGATCGGACACGCCGGACCATCCGCCCCGCCGGACTATCTCGACTGGGATATGTGGCTGGGACCGCGAGCAATGCGTCCGTTTCAGGAAAATATCGCACCGTACAAGTTTCGCTGGTGGATGGATTACTCGTCGCAGGTGGCCAACAACGGCGTTCATTTCATCGATGGAATCCGTTGGCTTCTTCGGGAAAATGCTCCGGTGGCCGTTTGTGCGATGGGGGGGAAATTCTGCGTGGACGACGACCGCACGATCCCGGACACGATGGAAGTGATTTACCAATTCGCATCGGGCCGCCTTTTGATCTTCAACCATTACGAGGCGAATTCGAACCCGATCATGGCGACAAGCCCGAGCAACTATTACAGTGCCCTCGGTTTTATGGAATTTCGCGGTGTCAATGGAACGCTTTACCTTCACGATACGCGATGCCTCATCAAACCGGAAAGGGGGGGCCAGTTCCAGCAAAGAGGGGATCGACTCGAGGAGACGGTTTATGAACTGGGAACCGAAGCGGACCGTAATCTTGACATTACGGCGTTACATGCCCGAAACTTCGTTGATTGCATGAAATCGCGGCAAAAACCGCACGCCGATGTCGAGGACGGACACCGCAGCACCACGATGAGCCTGATCGCCAACATTTCACTTGCCGTCGAGGATCGTTTGAAATGGGACGCCGAAAACGAACGGTTCCTCAATAACGAGCAGGCAAACCAAATGCTCCATTACGAGTACCGCCAGCCGTGGAAACTGGAGGTTTGACTTCGGTTTCGAATTCGGGAAAATTCATCCCCAATTTAACTCGCTCGCCTCTTCCCAATGTTCATAGAGTGTGGCGAGTTTTTGTTGCTCTTCAGCGATTTCCAGATGGATTTCCTTTGCCCGGTTCGGGTTGCGGACCACTCGCGGAACCAATAATTCCTCGTTGAGTGAGAGAATCCGCGTTTCCCTCGCGAAAATTTCTTCCTCCAGTTCAGTTGTTTTTCGGTAAGAAAATTTTCGCTTTTTCTTTTCGGGTGTCTTGACCTTTCCCTTCTCTTTTTCTTTCCGTCGGGCGTCCTCCTTCCACTTTTTTTGATCCGCCAGCCGCCGTTGCTCTTTTTCGGAAAGCGTTTTGTCCTGTTTCTTTGGGGTGAGCGACGGCTTTGGGCGTGCCGGGACCGCCGACTTGCCGACGACCGGAGATTGCCTGTTAGAAAGTGCATCGGTTAAAAACGGATCGGTCATAAGCCCCTGCGAAACCATGTGCCGAAACGTCGAATAATTCCCCTCCAGAGTCCGAAACGTTGCGTTCGGTTGAATAATCAGCAGGTGGTCTGCGACTTGATCGACAAAATAGCGGTCGTGCGAAATGAAAATCACCGTTCCCGGAAATTTGGAGACCGCCCGCTCCAAAGCGGTTCTCGCCCAAAGGTCAAGGTGGTTGGTCGGTTCGTCGAGAATCAACACGTTCGCCTCCTCAGCGGCGAGTTTGGCCAATGCCGCCCGGCAACGTTGACCGCCGCTGAGACTGCCGACCGTTTGCAACTGCTGATCACCGGTTAGCCCGAACGCACCGAGCAAATTCCGCCGGGCAGGTTCTTCAAACACCCGTCTTTCCGGGCGAATTGCGTCCACCGTTCGGACGGAATCGTTCAAGACGTGAAGCTGCTGGTCAAAATACCCGATTTTCACCCCTTGCCCCACTTGCGTTGATCCGGTATCCGGGGTGAGTTCGCCAATCAGGCAGCGTAAAAATGTCGTTTTTCCACACCCATTCGGTCCCAAAATCGCCCAACGCTGACCTCGCTCAATATCAAACGTAAGATTTTTAAAGAGAGCAGACGGCAGAGGGCAGACGGCAGAATTCCTTTTTCCCTCCTCTTTCTTAAACCCTTTTGACAAATTTTCGACCCGGAACGCAATATCGCCGGTTCGGCTCGGGGTGGGAAACGACATCGGGGGAGAGTCGATCTTTTTCGGCAACGCTGCCGGTTCTTCAAGCAAGCGTTCAAGTTTTTTGCGGCGGTCCTCGGCCTGCGCGGCTTTCATACCGTAATGGTGACGGCGGATAAACTCCTTCGCTTTTTCAACTTCTTCGACATATTTCTCGTAAGTTCGCGTTTGAACGAGAAGCCGGTCTTCCTTGAGAAGCGTGTATTTGGAAAAATTACCGGGATACTCGTCAATCGTCCCATGAAACAACTCGAAGGTTCGATTGGTAACCCGGTCAAGAAAATAGCGGTCGTGTGAAACAAGCAGTATGGCGGCGGATGTGCTTTTCAAAAAATCTTCCAACCATTCTGTCGCGAGCAGGTCCAAATGGTTTGACGGCTCGTCAAGAAGCATAATCTCCGGCTCAGCCAGGAGCAGTTTGGCGAGGGAAAGCCGGTTCAACTCGCCGCCGCTCAGAGCGGTGGTCGGCTTCGTGAAGTCCTCGTCGAAAAAGCCGAGTCCATGCAGGATTTTTTCGACCCGGTGGTCCAGATTGTAGGCGTCGTGCCGGAGAAGTTCCTCATGAATCCGGTCGTACCGGACCGCAAGCCGGTTGTGTTCCTCCGGCTCCGTGCTTTCGGCGAGTTTCAGGGCAAGTTTTTCCGCTTCCCGCTGAAGTTCGACGAGATGAGCAAGTGCTTCCTGAGCGTCTTCGAGGACGGTTTTGCCCGGTTCGGTTTCGGGCCGCTGTTCCAGATATCCGATGGTTACATCGCCCGGCTTTTCGAAGAACCCTTTTTCCGATTCTTCGAATCCGGCGAGGATGTTCAAGAGCGTCGTTTTGCCGCAACCATTCGGGCCGACCAGCCCGATTTTGTCGCCGGTCCGGATTTGGAACGTCACGTCAACCAACACCGGCTCGCCGGTGAAGTGTTTTCGAAGATGTTCAACGTTCAGCAATACCGCCATGATCCACTCGTCCCCGGAAAACAGAGCAAAAGCGTCTATTTTACTTCAAATCAGGGGAAAACAAGGAGTACGAAGAGCGAGAAATGGTGGAGAGTGGCGGATTACCTGCAACACCAAAACCCTCAAAACCATTGATCCGATACGTTCAATTTCAGGGATTCAAAATAATTTTCAGGAGGCTTGCAAACGATGAACGGATTGCGTAGACTGATGGCCGTACTGAAAATTGCCTGTGACAAGCCGAGGGTTCCGGTCGGTTTGCCCGGCTTTTTGGGCTTTTTTGGCATTTTGGAACACCATTCACAAACCCACCAACGCCTGGAGGAAATTATGAGTCAAAACAAACAAATCAAACGAATCGGAATCTTCGGTCACGCCCTGATTCTCACCCTCGTCTTCTGCGTCCTCCCAATGGCGGCGGCGCAAAAGGAAGAAGCGAAAGAACCGCCAAAAGAGACTGTACCGGCAGTTTCAGAACCGGCGAAAGACGGATACGTAACGCCGGACAACATGCAGTACACGCATTTGGTAACATTCGGGCCGAAAGGGAACTTTGCACCGAAAACACCGAGAGAATTGTTAACCGCCCTTAATGAGCCGCTTTTCAAAACGAATATTGGGACCGGGTACTTTCGGACGAAACCGGTTGACGGAAAGTTGATCGGCTCGATCTGTACCCGAGACCCGGAAGGACTCCAAAAAGTGATTGAATCCGTCGTACAATTGGAATACATCCAATCCGAAAGGCTCACACAGGAAATGTTCGAGGCACATGAAAAAACACCGCAACTTTCGTTGGTGTCGGCGGAAACCCAGAAGCGTTTGGGGGAAATCATGCAGTCCGATTGGTACAAAAAACTGACACCGGGACAGCAGAGATATGTCCAGTGGGATGAGAACACGTTCGCTTACGTTTACGATCCGAAAAATTACGAGGTTGGTTCCCGGCGGGCAGAGTTCGAGGCGAAATGGGTGGAATTGCTCGAAGGGCCGGAACCGGGACATCCCGGCGGACGGCTTGTTCCGTATGATGAGGCGATTTTCGGCCTGGCGATGCTCAAGAGCGACAAGGGGAGGCGGCTGTTGACGAAAATCGCATGCGAACGAGTTTTGAAAGACAACGCTCATCGGCATTACGCGACCAAGGCACTCGGCGAGCTTGGCGATCTGGCGGCGGTCCCGGATTTAATACCGCTTGTTTACCATTTCAACATGAACACCCGCTGGGACGCTCAGGTTGCACTGGTTCGCCTGACCGGGGAAAATTTTGGTGTTGATGCCGCCGCCTGGGGCCGGTGGTACAACGCGAACCGCGAAAAACTCGGCAGAAATTTACCGATGTTCGCCCCAACACCGGTCGATTGGACCTGCGGTTCCGATGATCCCGAACTGAAGAAATACTCCGATCCGCAGGAACAAAAGAAAATGGACGAAAGGTTTTAAGGGGGAGATTCTTTTCTCCTCGCGGTGTCAAAAAGAATCCTGTTGGATTTTCGTGAATGACACCGTGATTTATTAAGGAATGTTTCCCAAGTCCCGCAAAAACCGGCGAACGAGGTCAAAGTATTCCCTGTCCCCCGGTGGGAAATGGGAGCCGTTTTCAACCGTGTAAAGCGTTTTCGACCCTCCGGCGGTCAGGTAAAGTTTTTGACCCTGTTGATAAGGAACCGTCCCGTCGGCACTTCCGTGAGAAAGGAGCAACGGTCCCTTGTATTGTCTGATCTTTTTGACGCTGTCAAGTTGTTGATGCAAAAGCAGTCTTGCCGGAAGAAAGGGAAACATCCTTGACGCCATATCGGGCAACGAAGTAAACGTGCTCTGAAGAATCAACCCTTTGGCACCATCCTGCGACGCGAGATCAACGGCGACGGCTCCGCCGAGAGAAAAGCCCATTTGAATAATTTCCGACATGTCGATCTGTTCCCGCCGGGCAAGCCATTTTCTTGCGGCGCGTCCGTCTTCAAGAATCCCGGATGCCGTTGGTTTTCCGCCGCTTCGTCCATAGCCGCGATAATCGTAAATCAAAATGGAAATCTGAAATTCTTTGCGGTAAAAGTCGGCGATCGGCTCAAGATTTTTAAGCGTATCACCGTTTCCATGCGAATAAAGAACGATCCCCTTGGGGTGTTCGCAGGGAAAATAAATCGCGTCCAACAAGCTCCCGTCGGCGGTGGGAAACCGGACCGATTCGCTGTTCGGCGTCGTTGGTTGCCAGTCCGCGTTCGGCTTCCAGGGGTGAAAGAGCAGAAACGCGGCAATGCGGTCCGCAAAAAGGGACAAAAGCAACATAACGAACAACAAAAAGAGAAAAAGGTTCAGCACTCTCACACCTTTACGTGAGGTCTTTCTTTTTTCGGATTCTTTCATACGTAGCCGATTTTTCAATGAAGTGAAGGGGCGAGAACTGCGAACAACTTCAATCTATACTTAAAGCGGCACGAAAATCCTTCTTATTTACCACAGAGAAAAGTTATAAAATTCTCTCTGCGATATCTGTGTCCTTCTGTGGTGGTAAAAACAAAAAAACAGGAATTTACCCCCCGTTTATAGTGTAATCGGGCAAAAGCCTTTTGGAAGACCCAGTGGATGGGATTTGTTGATCGTATAAAAAGGGAGCCGCTCGATGATGAAACCTCATTTTCTAAAAAATGAATGGACCAAACATAAAGGGCACACTTATCCCTGCGGACTCACGGTTCGCGGCGGAAGCAGGCGGCCTGCGAGAAACATTTCTCCGGCAAGAAAAAGGATGACGAAAATCAACAGGTAGTCGCTGAGCGTTTGGGCGGCGGTCAGTTCAAATGGGGCAGCAAAATGTTGCGACTCCTCCAGCGAAATTCCGTGCGGGTGAAAGGTTTCCGCCAAAAAACTCTTTTCGGCAAGTGCAAGGTCTCCCTCTGCCGGATCCACATTCACGCCGAATAAACGTTGTTCGCTCGTTCCGCTCCCTTCCGCAGAACGCCGTGTCAGAACCGCCTCGTAAAAACCGTGCCGAAACGTCAATGGATATTCCACCGTTCTCATCCCGTCGGCGGTCAAAACGGCTTCCAAGGTGAGCGGCAAAAGTGAATTTTCCCAATCAGGCGATTCCTCGCCCGGCGGAACGAAACGAACAGCGTTTTCGTACCTTTCCGGGTCAAACGTCAGGCGAATCGGCATCCCAACCGAAATCGGCGGCTGTTCGCTCCGTTGTGCGCAAAGAGAGGCAACCATTTCAAGCATCGTAATCACGAAACTCGGGTTGCCGCGTCCCCAGTCGTTCCACACCGGGGCAACCGTCGTTAAAAACGTCAAAACCCGTCCTTGACCGAATGGATGCTCAATAATTAACGGCGATTCATTGCGAAGGCGACCAAGAATCCTGATCCCTTCCGCTGCGTTTTCGGAAAAGGATTGTTCGACCGAAAAATACCTTTCCACTATAACCGCGTTGAGGAGCGGGCTTCCTTCCCGGTCGAAAATCCGAAACATCGGGTGCGGCTCGATTTTCAAGTCAGGCTGTCTGCCGAGATAATCCGGGAGAAGCGTTTCCGCCGCAAGGAGCGGGACCGGGAACAAACCTTCCCCTTGTTTGTGCAATTGCTCATTAATCCAACGGGGATCGGTTCGCGGACCGGTGAAAAACGTCAGATTCCCGCCGCCTCGCACGTAATTTTCAAGCGTCCGAACCGCCGCTGGTTCCAAAACCGGAGTCTCTGGGAGGATCACCAGATCGAAATTCCCGATTGAATGCGTACTCAAAAAGCCGGGCGGTTCCGTTTGTACCCGGATTCCGGTTCGCACTCCTTCTGGTGCAAGTGCGGTCCGCAAGTACATCGCCCCGGAATCAGCGTCCGAATCGTCCCAAAGAAGCTCGGTGATTCCCTCAGACGCCAAAATCCGCGTTGCCGGGATCGCCGGGTCGCTTGATCCCTGTTCTTGGGCGATTAAAAGGACGGAAACCTCCTGCGGAACATCGAGCACAAGCGAATAAACATTATCGCAGACAACGGCGTCCGGTTCCAACTGGACCCGGATTTGGTGCAGACCACCGCCGCTGAGCCGGATCGGAACACGAACCGTCGTTTCCCGGCTGGCGGCGATGCTCGGAATCGTTTGCCCTGACTGGGAACGTCCGCCTGTGGAAATGGTAAAATGGACATTTTCAACCGCCTGTTCGCCGTAATTGGCGACCGTAATGTCGAGAAGCACCGGAATTTCCGCCGCATGGATGCCGGGAGCAGGTTTGACCTGCCGAATCGCCAGATTTGAGCGTTGCGTATCAACCGTCCGAATGAGCCGAACCGCAACCCCCTGTGCTTTTAGATCCTGAAGTGATTTAACGAGCGGGTCGGGCGTTTCCCAACTGCGAAGGCGGTAATCGGAAACAAGGTAAACGATACAGCGGTACTTCACCGCCGATTCCAGAATCTTTTTCTGCACGGCGGCAACTGTTTCTTCCGGTCCGGCGGCACTTTCGGACGCCTTCCAGAGTTTTAACCGGCTTTTGAGGGACGCTCTTGCTTCCGCATCGAGCAACTGTTCCTCGAAATCAAGCGGATTGTCCGATTCGTTCATCACAGACCGGGAAAAACGCAACAGGGAAAAGCGGTCATTTTTTGCGGCGAAATCGACGATTTTTTCGACAACATGAACCGCCTCGTCCATCACGGAGAACCCGGCGTTTTGGTCGCTCATAGAATAGCTGTCGTCCAAGAGTACGAAATGGAGCGTCGCTTTCCCGCCGCCGAGCCAGTCCGCCAACCAACCGGAGAGATTCGGCTGAGCGAGCATCAGGACAATCAGAATGACGGCGAGAACCCGGAGAAGCATGAGCAAAAGCTGTTGGAGCAGAATCCGGGTTCGGCTTTTCTTGTATCCGGCCAGCAAAAACTCCATCGCCGCCCAAGGAACGCGACGGTGCCGGAACATGTTAATCAGGTGAATCAGCACCACCAAACCGGCAACCGGAAGCCCCCAAAGAAGAACAGGATAGGAAAACACCTTTTAAAATGAAAAATGGGAAATGGGAAATGGGAAAATGCTAGTGGCGTGTCCACGCTAAACCTGTAAGTTGACTAATGATATAGTCAATCATCGTCAAACAAGTATTGCGGGTAAACGGAGCCCAATTTGATTCGGGCATCGTCGGTGGTGAACTGCCAGTGGACGCCTTTGGCATGGTCGTTTCGCCAAGCTGTCCATGCGGCGACCTGTTTGCAAACCTCCTCCATACTCCCAAGACGCCCACACAAACATTGTCGTCTCAAAACACTCAACTCGCTCTCCGCGATGTTCAACCAACTGCCATGCACCGGCGTAGGAATAAACTCACATCGTCGCAGAATTTCACGACAATAAGGAGTCGGAGGGACCACTGCCCGAACCCTTCCGGCGGTGCGCCGCAACGCATGGCAATGATTTTCGCTTCCTGGAGTCCATCAAGTTTTTTGGGAACTGGCGGCAACCGTCGTTTTTGTCGTTCGATGGCGATGTCAAAACCTTCGAGGGCAAGCTCCCGCGTTTTTCCCCTGTATTTTGTCTTATGCGTGTAGGGGGAATATTTCCAAATTTTTCCAGTTCGGTCAATGTCGCAACTTCGCAGATTCCGTACATCTTGTGGCCGCATTCCGGCTAATAGCTGGATGCGAACCATGTCCGCGACAATGGATGGCAAGAAGGGAATGGTTTTTTCCACATTCGCCGGCTGGACTTCTTTGTACTCCGGGGCGGTTGTTCTGCCTTCTTTCAGGTTGGGGACGGCTATTCGGCGATGATTCGCTCGTACTCTTCCCGGCTGGCTTTGCTGCCATACTTTCCTAAATAGATAAACTTTCCATGAATAAGGCAAAAAGCCTGTCCTGACGTTTTGTGCTTGAGATAACCTGGCAGGTTTTTCTTGGGCATGGCGAAA
>Ga0099364_10010677_pt1 | contig 12614 bp, 9 predicted proteins | sample TergutTh196P3_FD_73070 | JGI IMG/M metagenome (GOLD analysis project Ga0099364, IMG submission 73070) | Microcerotermes parvus P3 segment gut microbial communities from Pointe-Noire, Republic of the Congo - Th196 P3 | ecosystem: Host-associated > Arthropoda: Insects > Digestive system > Gut ... | reverse complement strand
GACTCATATGCATTGCGCGATTTCTCCGCACCTTTGATTTCCAACAGCCTCAAAATCAATTCCTCGCCGATGCCTTTTGTTGTCTGAATTTTGTCCGGCTCGACTTGATTGCGAAACCCCACTATGTTCGCCATCAGCGATGCGGTGGCTGTGCCGCCAAAGTATGGGAAGCGTTCGATGATCAGCGTATTCGCGCCGTTGCGCGCGGCGCTTACCGCCGCAGACCAACCCGCAACGCCCCCGCCCACGACGGCTACGTCAAATGTGCCGTATACTTCAAGCTCTTTTTGTTTTTCCGTATATTTCATAAATTTCCTCCTTCAAAAATAACAAAATAATTCACAGCAATTCAAAAACAACAGCGTCCCTGCCGGGTATTTGCGCCGAAATATGCCCGTTTTCGTCCATTTCTATGTTGCTTTTGTCGCCCCGGCATATTTCACCGATTCTTTTGGCGCTTTTTGCGGTCACGACAACATTTTGGCTGTCTGCGGCGTGGTTGATGAGCCACATATAACGCCTGCCGTTTCCGACACACAAACGGGCTTGGACATGATCGCCGCTGACACTATAGGGAGCAGTTATATTAAATTGTTCCAACAGCCGTTTCAGCATCTCCTTGTTTGCGCTCGAAGAGGTGCGATAATAGCCTTCGGACGGATAAGTGCCGATTAATATCGCAGTTCCCGAACCGTACCGCATTATCGCCGCCGCAGTTTCGCCATCCGGATACACTCCTGCGGACTCTGCTTCGATGAGCTCATAGCTCTGCCGGAACAATCCGCCGGAAATATCGTCGATGCCAAAAGCCGAAAATGTTATGCGGTTGCCTATATCGGGCATAAACTCAACGCTGCGCTGTTTGAGGCCGAACAACTCGTCCAAGCCGTTTCCGGGCTGTTTCACGCATACTTTTCCGCCTTCGCCGAAATATCCGGGCAGACCCTCGCAAAACAATATCCCGCCGTTTTTCACCCATTTGCGAAGTTTTTCCGCTTCATCGGCGTTAAGCTGGATGGGATAGGGGAAATACAGAGCCTTGTACAGGCCGATATCATCAAAATGTACGAAATCTACCGGGACATGGTTATCGAAGAACATCCGGTAAGCGCCCCACATGCATCTCGCGTAGAACTTGCCCTCGCCCGCCTGCTGGATAATACGATTGAACTCCTGTATCCGATCGAGGACGATAATACCGATTTCCGCCATTTCGGGCTGTGCCGCGAACAAATCCTTCGTTTGCGGGCTGTTCGCCCATTTGGCCAGTTTCGCGCTCATCTCGGAGCGGTCGTTTGGCAGGCCGTCGTCATTGTATAGTCCGAAGGCGCCGAACAGCGGACCGTCCAGAAGCGAACGCCACCGGAGGTACATAATGCCCCGGGCGCCGCCTGCAAGCGAAACCAGATGCCACAGCCGGACGTCGCCGGCGGTGGTTACCCGGCCGTCCTCCTTTTCCCTGCCGATTACCTGGGGCTGGAGCCATAGAGGACCTCCCTGCATTTCCGCGTGCCACCAAATCTTTCCGCGGGAACTTGCGCGCAGAAGATCCACCGCCTGCCACTGCTTCCAAGGTTCCGTCCCCTTACGCCCCATGACCCAGGTCATGCCGTAGGATTCCACCTGCGATGCCGCCAGCCAGTCGTCGTTACCGTCGCCATAGGTATAATCCAGCGATGCCGCAACGCCATGGCCGGTGATCCTCGCGCCCGGATCCGCGGACTGAAGAACCTGTACCTTCCACTGATAGAGGTCGTAGTAATTCTCCTTGCGGAAAGCAAGCCAGTCCATACATTCCGGGCATTGGCTCACAAAGCGGGGCGCCTGTACCTGATCCCATGAGGAATAGCTGTAGCGGTGCCAGGCTTCTCCCAGGTTTTTCAGCGAGCCGTATTTCTTTTCCAGCCACGCGCTGAACTTTTTCCGGGTATGCTCGCAGAAGCACGTATCGGGGTTATAATTGCACTCGTTCCAGACATCGTAGCCAAACAGGCTGGGATGCCCCTTATAGCGCTCGGCAAGCGCGCGCAGGAACCTTTCCACATATTCTTTCGTCTCAGGATTGTCCAGACAAAGCCCACCCGGAACAAAGCCGCCGGTCAGGCAGGAGACGTTCAAGCCGGTATAGGGCGCCCGCGTCCCGTCACGAAAGACGGAAAAGCAGTCTCTATGCTCATGGAAAAACCATTCAGGCACGCTTTCCGCAAACTCGGCGATTACGGTCCCTATTTTATTTTTGGCGGCCAACTCCATATGCAGATCATAATCGGACCAGTCGAAGACATCGGGGGCCGTTTCTATGGCGCCCCATAAAAACCAGTGGCGGAACATATTCATCCCATCCGACGCGGCTTGGGCGTAATCCCGCTCCCAATCCTCCCGAGGGGGGTTGGATTTGCGGAAATAGACCGCGCCGTAAGCTACCTGCGGATATTCTTTTTTCATAACAGTGAACCATACCTTTATTCGGTTTCGACAACCACAGCCTCATAGACCCCCAGCTTTTTCAGCGTTAAACGCAGAAAGCCTTTTTCATGGCTATGCGAAACGCCGCCGGGTTCCATCAGGCTGCGGACCGATTTTAGCGGCGCGTCCAGGGGGATAATAACCTGCGCGTCGCAAACCGGCAAGGGCGCATAATAGCTTGTGCCGAAATGCCCGCTGGTATTTACAAACTGCACTACGGTTTGACGGGGCTTGTCGGACACTGTCACCTCCACCATGGGCGTAAGGTCAGGCGCAATGGACGTAAGGCCGCAAAGCCCCTTCAGCACACCCGTCATAAAAGACATGGTGTTTGGATAGCCGCACTGATAAAAGAGCTTCCCCGCAAGCCATGGAACCATGACCCCGGCGCCTTTTCCGAAGGAATATTTCGATACGCCATGGATATTCGATACCTTTGTATAATAAACAAGCTCCGGGGGACCCGCAGAGTGGGGAAGCACATATCTCATCCAGGTTTCAGCGCCTTCTTTCAGGTCCGTAAAGATGAATTTTTCCCCGATCCCCACCAAATCAGCATCGTGAAAGTCCGTGAAAATCTTCTTGTCCTCGCCGTCCAGTTTCAATATAGCCGTAAGGATGTCATTCGAGATATACCGCACCTTCTCAACCCCGAGACATTCCAATGTGGGGGCTTCCCGCATCTCATACTCGTGGTCTCTCAGAGTGGATTCCCCCGTGCATACCACAACGCCGCCGGCTTTTGCAAAAGCATCCAGTTTTTCCGGCAGGCCTTCCGGTAAATATTGCTGGTCAGGAACAATTACGGCCTTGTACTTGTCAAGGGATGATTGCAAAGCATCTTCGGGAAGGATTTCGTCAAAGAGGATATGGTTTTCCGAGAGCGCCCTTATCCAGCCCCTTTCCTCGGCGGCATCGGACCAATGCCCGGTCCGTAACACCAAAGCCTCCGCCCGGGATTTCAGGCCCGCAAACACGGATTCGTGGGCCTTGTGGAAGTGGAACACCTTTTTCGCGGCTGAGAAACCGGAACGGTCATCCTTGTTATCCAGCCTGCCCATTATGAAGAAGTCCAGACCGCCCAGGTTCGCCAAATTCTGCCACAGGCGCAATTCATGCAACTGGCAGCCCACAGATATGTGACGAGCCTGAAAACCGATAAAGTCCACAGAGGAGTTGCTCGGAATTACGCCAACTTCGCCCGTACCCCTAATGACGCGGGTGTTGGAAGCGGCGCTGTACTGCCAATAGGGAAGGGGGCGGCTGTATTCCGTGTTGGATTCAAGGCGCACATAATCAAACCCCTGCATAGCCAGATCGGGACGTATGCCCTTGAGGAATGTATGTATCCGGTCATTGTGCTTACGTGTACAGGACTGAATGAACAGCCTGTGCTTCCGATAGGCAGGATCGTTCAAATCCGCTGCCGAAGGCAACTCCAGGCCATATTCCGCCTTAAAGCGTTTTTTACAGTTATCGCAATAGCACAGCCCATGATCCTTATGGTCATAGTCATTGGCGTAAAAACCCGCGAAGTTGCAGAAAAGGCCGTCCAGCAGCGGGAGTTTCTCCATGAACTCCGCAATTATATTGAACATGTATTCCTGCTGATAGGCTCCATTCGGGCACAAATGCACATTACCCCTGTAATCCACAATGCGCCCCTCTTTCGTGCGGTATGCCCATTCGGGATGCTGCTCATAAATCTCACGGCGAACTTTTGAAAAATCTGTCCGGGCAATTACGCGTATCCCCACCTCACGGCATTTATCCACAACGGTTTCGAGACTGTCTTCTTGCAGGTAGGGGCTTTGATAATGGTATGCCAGCTCCGTTTTGTAGCTGGCTATAATGCCCGCCGTATTTAGCAGGCATATCGTGGCGCCAAAGCTCCTCAGATCCTCCACGAAGCGGTCAGCGTCCATATCGAGCATATCAATCTCGCGCAAGTTCGTTTGAATCATGCGCCACGGCGTTTCCTTCCACCATTTTATCATTAATTATTGCGCCTCTCTTTCCACAGACTTTTATAATCGCGCTGCGTTCGGTTATTGCGCTATAGGTTCCCGGCCATTTCGCAACGGACAAAATATCCCGGAGCAATCTCGCGAAGCTCCTGCGGCTGCTCACATTCTTTCCTGGCATAAATGCAACGGGAAGCAAAACGGCATCCGGGTTCCGGCTCGATCGGATTTCCAACCTCGCCTTTCAAAAGATGCCGCTTACGCTTCCTGCGGCTGAGATCGGGAGTCGGTATGGCTGATAAAAGCGCTTTAGTATAGGGATGGAGCTGCTTTGAAAACAACTCGTCACTTGAGGCTTGTTCCACTACTTGTCCTAAGTACATCACGGCGATATTATTGCTGATGTGGCGCACCACGCATAAGTCATGGGTGATAAACATATACGCGAGCCCCATCTGCTCCTGTAAATCCATCAAAAGATTGATAATCTGCGCCTGGATGGAAACGTCCAGCGCGGTAACAGGCTCATCACAGACGATAAATTTCGGGTTGACCGCAAGAGCTCGCGCAAGGCCCACACGCTGCCGGCGTCCTCCGTCAAGTTCATGGGGAAAGGTATTATAGTAACGCTCGGGCAAGCCGCACAAATCCATAAGCTCCTGAATCCGCTCTTTCATAGCCTGGGCGCCTTTAACGATTTTCAGCACTTTCAATGGTTCGGCAATGATGCCGCCGATGGAAAGGCGTGGGTTTAAAGACGTAAAAGGATCCTGAAATATCATTTGCATATTGGAGCGCATCTTCAGCATTTGCGCCTTGTTATATTTAAGAATGTTATTTCCGTCATACAGCACTTCCCCGCCGGTTGCGTCCAGAAGGCGCATTATTAGCCGCCCAAGGGTTGATTTTCCGCAGCCCGACTCTCCTACTATGCCAAGCGTTTCTCCATGATTTATCCTGATGCTTACATCGTCAACCGCATGAAGCATCTTCCCGCTGGGAATCTTGAAATATTTCTTTAGATTCCTGGTTTCAATCAATGGCGCATCCATTATGCGCCGCCTCCCCATTCTTCAAACAAGAAACATTTGATTTCGTGATTGCCTGACGAGAACATTGGCGGTATATTCGTTGTGCATTTTTCCATACAATGCCGGCATCTCTCGGCGAACTTGCAGCCATGAGGAAGGTTTGTCGGGTCCGCCATGAAGCCGGGGATGGGAATCAGACGTTGCTTGACGCTCGTCGTCAAATCAGGGATGCTTCCGAAGAGACCCGTTGTATAGGGGTGGTTATTCTCGCGTACAAACACATCCTCGACACAGCCGTTTTCTATTATCTCGCCGGCGTATACAACGGAGATCCTTTCGCAATACTCCGCCACCACTCCTAAATCATGCGTAATCAATATCATGGAGGTGTTGTATTTTTGCTGAAGTTCCCCCATCAACTGCAATATCTGCGCCTGAATCGTAACATCCAGCGCCGTGGTAGGCTCGTCAGCCAATAAAAGCTCGGGTTCCGCCACAAGCGCCATCGCGATACCGATGCGCTGTTTCATACCTCCCGAAAACTGGTGTGGATATTCCTTTCTTCGGCTCTTCTGAATCCCCACCAGATCGAAAATTTCATCGACCCTACCATTGCGCTCCTGGCTGTTCATATTGGGGAAGTGAAGCTCCAGAACCTCCTCAACCTGATCCCCCACCGTGAGGATAGGGTTGAGGCTGCTCATCGGGTCTTGAAAAATCATCGCGATCTTACCGCCGCGGATTTCGCGCATTTGTTTATCGTTCGCTGCGATAATGCTAAATCCCTTATAAGTAATGCTTCCCCGCGTAATTACGCCGACCTTTGGAGGCAATAATTTTAACATGCTAAGGGCTGCCGTGGTTTTTCCCGCGCCCGTTTCGCCCACCACACCAAGGGATTCACCCTTGTTCAGCGAAAGATTCAAGCCGTTGAGCGCGTATACCACTGCGTCGTCCGTATTATATTGAACGTGCAGGTTTTCTATTGTAAGCAGATTTTCAGCCATACTCGCCGCTCCTAATTCTTCGACCTGGGATCAATAGCGTCGCGAATACCGTCGCCGACGAAGTTCATGCACATAACCGAAATCGCGATAAACATACCGGGGATCAGGCCCAGATGCGGAAAATAGCGTATATTAGTGCGATTTTCAGACAAGATAGTGCCCCATTCAGGGGTAGGCGACGCAACACCCAGCCCCAGAAAACCAAGCGTCGCAATCGCCAGGATTGCGCCTCCAAGACCAAGGGTAGCCCTTACAATGACAGGTCCCATTCCGTTTGGAAGCAGATGCTTGAAGATAATGCGAACGGAGCTCGTGCCGCAGCATTTCGCGGCTTCCACATATTCCTGATTGCGAAGATTCATTATGGACGCGCGCACAACTCGCGCATAGATTCCGAAATCCGCCACCGCCAGCGCGACGAGCATGTTCAACGTACCTTGCCCCAGCGCCGCCACTACCGCCATGGCAAGCAATATTCGCGGCACGGCGATAAAAATATCGCAGATACGCATCAACACATCATCGACCACGCCGCCGATATACCCGGCTGCTCCGCCAAAAATAAGGCCGCCGGTCATGTTTAACACCACCACAATCAAGCCTGATACCAGCGAGATTCGTCCGCCGTAAATAATGCGGGCAAATAAATCCCGGCCGAACTGGTCCGTTCCAAACCAATGCTGCGCGCTCGGCGTTAAGAAACGATTGGCCATACTTTGCCTGAATACCCGATCATAACTGATATACAGCGGAGCCGCCAAGAACGCAATTATAAGTAATATGATTATTAATAAACCCGCCATCGCAAGCTTGTTTTTCCTGAACCGTAAAACAACAATACCAAGCTGGCTGCGGTTTTTATATTTGGTTTCGCCTGTTGTGCTTTGCACTGTCTTCATAATTGCTCTCACACCCTTAGCCGAATTTTACGCGCGGGTCAATCAAGGCGAAAGTAAGGTCAACCAAAAGGTTTACAATACCGACAAATACCGCTATTACTATGTTGATGCCCATAACAACCGGAACATCGCGCATTCTGACGGCATTAATCAACAGGGTGGCCACGCCCGGAATTGCAAAAACACTCTCCGTCACGATGGCGCCGCCTATGATGAACGCCAGTGTTTCGCCTATGGAGTTCGCCACGGGAAGCATGCCGTTGCGCAGCACATGCTTAATTATGACGCGGCTTTCGGTGGCGCCCTTCGAGCGCGCGGTTCGAACGTAATCCAGCTTAAGGACCTCCAGCATGCTTGTACGCGTCAGTCGCATCTGGGCGCCCACGGAGGTTGCGGCCAGAGTGATTGCCGGAAGAATGAAGTGCCGCAATGAATCGCCCCCCGTCGCGGGAAACCAGCGCAGTATCAAGCAGAACCACACCTGCGCCATAAGGCCAAACCAGAAGGTCGGGATAGATGTGAAAAGCATGGCAAATACCAGAGAGGAATAATCCAATATACTGTTTTGGCGCACCGCCGCCAAAATTCCCAGAGGAATGCCTATAAACACGGAAATCATCATAGCCATAAGGCCCAATGTGAACGTATTCGGCAGACGGGACGCAAATTCAGACATGACCTGATATCCGTGAAACCATGAAGAACCAAAGTCGCCCCTTATAACGCCGCCCATATATCTTAAATATTGGACAAGAATCGGCCTGTCAAGTCCCATCTCAACACGCTTTGCCTGAATTTCCTCGAAAGACGCATCCCCGCCCAAAACCAACGCAGCCGGGTCTCCCTGGGCAAGACTCATAACGACATAGATAAACAGACTGATGCCGATAACGATCGGAATAAGCATCAAAATACGCTTTCCTATATATTTAAGCATATGACGCCTCCTAAAACATGGCTAAGACCCAACGGCTTCGCCTTGCAAATGAATATTGCCGGCGGCGTATCTAAAATGCCGCCGGCAATCGCTCTATTCACTTCGCCGGGTTGCTACCAGCTCCAGTCGTTGAAGTAGTACAGGCCGAACAACGCGTGGGGTTCCACGCCGTTTATTGCCGTTGTAAACGCAACGGCGTTTACCTCGTAGTACAAGGGTATCGCCAGAACCTGATCGGTTATTATATCGACCGCTTCGGTATAAATGCGTTTTCTTACGGCCAAATCGGTTTCGACGCGCCCCGCTTCTATCAGCGCGTCCAGTTCCGGCGTGTGGTTGCCCCTGTCGATACGTGGGGGCGCCGTTACATGGTAGCTGTGGTGCATAAAGAACAATCCGTCGGCGTCGACCAGGGATACGCCGGACGCGCGCAGCGCGCCGTTGAACTCGCCGCTGCCTTCATTAACGGCAAAGTAAGAAGCCGAATCCATCGCAGCAACCTGGCAATTGACCCCGAGCTCAATCAATTGGCCCTGAATAATCTGCGAGGCAACTTCGTTGGTGGTGCCGCTAACCGTGATGAGCCTGAATTCTTCGCCGTTATATCCGGATTCGGCCAAAAGTTCCTTTGCCCTTTCCGAATCATACTCGATCACCTTATATGTGCCGGGGTCTGGAACAGCCGTGAAGTTGGGGGCGATAGGGATGTATCCGGTCGTCGCCTGCCCTTCAAAAACGCCCAGATTGATCTCTTCCCTGTTGATGCCATACTGGAGGGCTTGCCTGAACAGATAGTTGGAGGTAATTCCGTTATTCAGGTTAAGTTGCAGTGCGCCGATGGAGGCGGCGTCCGTTACGCTATAGGTAACATTGGGCGATGTCATCCTAGTCAGCATGCCGACGTTGGCGCGAATAAGCACGTCTATATCGCCGCTTTCAAGGGCTATTATCTGCGTGTTCGCGTCGGACATGACACGGAAGATCACATTGCGAATCGCCGGGGCTTCGCCCCAGTAATCATCGTTTGCCACCAAGGTGACGCGGTCGCCGGAAACCCTATCGACGAACTTGTACGGACCTGTGCCTATGGGATGCTGGTTATAGCCTTCCTCGCCGATTTCCTCATACAGGCTCTTATTTACGATAAGCGAAAAACGACCGGCCAGGCCATTCAGGAAAGCGGCGTTCGGAGCAGTCAGCGTAATGACGACCGTGTAATCGTCGATGGCTTCGGCGCTGCCATAATTTCCGAGAAGCTGTGCGCCGGTGGACGTCGGGCCTATCGTGTTGAAGGTCCACGCCACATCTTCGGCCGTCATTTTATCCCCGTTGTGGAAAAACACATCGTCACGCAGATGGAGCGTATAATGCAGGCCGTCTTCGGAAATCTCCCAGCTTGTGGCCAAAAGGGGCATGTGCTCGCCGCTTGCGCTGAGGCGAATGGGCGTTTCATAAATGTTATGCAATATGGGCACATGATCCATGTTTGTGGCCATGAATGGGAATAAGAGATTCGGTTCCGCGGCGGCAGCCACCACAACGGTATCACGGCCCGCGGCGACGCCGGCGGCAAGTAATACGACTGCAACAGCTAAAGTAATAAGGCTCAAGAGCTTACGTTTCATTAATCAAAAACCTCCTTTTTACATTACAATACTTTTAGAAAACGCGATACAGGACATCTGCTTACGTGCGGCATAATACCAAATTACATTACTTTTTGGCCCTATCGCCCTCCCTTTCTGCAACATATTTACTCAATGGAGTCGACTAATGAATAAATTCTCAATTGAATTTATTCTCCGTATGAGAATAACTTTAAGATTTGTTATATTAAAGAATACGACACAGAATCTTTACTGTCAAGTTTTTTTTCCGCCGTGGCGCAGACGTTGCAACCCTGTCCACAGCCCCTAACGACGAGTTTGTTGACATCGGCTATGCAGTTATTATAAACTACAAATAACACATTTCTTTGGTTTATTAAAATACCGCATTGACACGACAACAGGTATTTCGAGTTGCCCGTAACCTAAAAAATTATGCGGCAACAAAACAGCCTCTATCGCCGAGCTTATGCATAGGTGAAAAAATTATATAAGTAAGGGAGCGTTTTTCTTAATGAATCAGAAACTATGGTGGCAGTTACCCCTTCGCGTGATCCAGACAAATCTGCAGGTGAAAGATACGCCGCTGATGAACCCGGCGAAAATTGCCTCTGAAATCGAAGCGATGGCCGGCAATGTGCTGGTATTCAATGTGGGAGGCATCTACGCCTGGTACCGGAGCGGGATCAGGTATCATCACATCAATGAGTATTTGCCCCAAGATTTCGACCTGCTGGACGAAATGATTGCGGAGTGTCGTAAGCGGGGGATCCGGTTTGTTGCCCGGTTCGATTTCAGCAAAACAGACGACCATGTATTTCAGGAGAAGCCCCAATGGTTCGTGCGGAACGTGAAAAATGAGACGCGGAGCTATGGCAGGGACCGGTACGGAATCTGGTCGATTTTGCTGAGCACCTGTATCAATGAGGGCTACCGTAATGACGAGCTGGCCGTTCCGGTCATTGACGAGGTGCTTGACCGTTACGGGATTGACGGAATCTTCTTCAACGCCCCTAACTACGAGCTATGCTATTGCGACACCTGCAAAACGAAATACCGGGGCCTTTACGGCAGGGAGCTGCCCGAGGACCCGGCGGATATGGAGCCTGGCTTCCCTTCCATCTGCGTGGGGGACAATATCGACAAAATCTACAGGACGGTAAAGGCCAGAGCCCCGGAGAAGCCGGTAATTCTGTATTACGATCTCTATGGCAGCGGCGAGATCGATGAAAGATTGAAGACGGCGGATATGATTTGCACAGAATCCCAGAACATCCTTTCCAAGGGCTATGCGAGCATCCCGCAGTTCTGGCATCCTGCCATGTCAATGAAAATCGGGCGTACCCCAAAAACCGCGCCGGCGCCATTCGGCATCATCCACTCATCTCCCGGCATGGACTGGCGGCATACGGGCCTCCCCCCTTCGGAGTACCGTTTCTGGCTTAGTCAGGTACCGGCCAACGGCGGCGCCATTTGGCATTCCCTTACCGGCTTTAACGATACCATAAGCGACAAGCGGATTATCGACTGCGTCACCGAGGTTAACCTGAATATCGCGAAGATCGAAGATCGGATGCACGAGGCCCAAAGTTGTGCAGAAACGCTTCTGATGTGGAACGGGAGGCCCTCTGAGGGATGGGCTGAGGGGCTGATTAATACGCAAATACAGTTCGATTTATTGAGTGTGGGCCAGATGACGCCGGACCGTTTGAATAATTTCCGCGTGACAATTATCCCGGAAGACTTTCCTTTCACCAGCGAGAACACCGCCGCGCTTGAAAATTGGGTCAAAGCGGGCGGGCGACTGATTGTGGAGGGAAGCCAGCCAAAACGCACGAAGGCCCTGACAGACCTGATTGGCATCAGCGAAAGCATCACCCGGAGCGAGTACCTGGCTGCCTCCTACCTAAAATTTGAGAAACGGGATAACGCTTTCGCCTCCTCCTTCGAGCGGACGCCGCTGATCCCCCACCGGGGCATCGTAAACTATTGCAAGCCCCTGGAGGGTACGCAAATCTGGGCGACCCTGGTGCCGCCTTTCGCGCCGCTGGACGCAGTTGGCGCCCCTCCTGAGCGCGCCAGCATCCTTACGCCGCAAACGGATATTCCCCTTTGCACCGTACGCGAACACGGCAGCGGTAAAGTGATGTACGTCCCCTTCCAGATTGCCATGCTGGCGGTTACGTATAAGCTTGGCGAGCATTACCGTTTCATAAAAAATCTGGTTGATTCCATGCTCAAAACGGCCCCCCTGTTCAGCATGGAACCTGTGAACGGCCTGCAAGCCATGGTTTACCGTAAGGAAAACAAGATCCTGGCACACTTTGTAAATGGAATCGGGCAGCGTCCGCTCTCGGCTTCCGTCGCATATCATAAACTGCGCTTTGACTTGGCCTTGGAGGGTAAGTCAATAGAGTCTGTGAAGTCATGCATAGCTGAAACATCGGTGGACTATGAGATAAAGGATGGGAGGTTACACTGTGTCCTGGCCGAGCTTGATTGCTGGGATATGGTGGAGATTGTGCTGAAATAAAGGCATTTAACCCTCCTCCTTTGGCCCTTTGGCCATAAAAAAATCGAGGTAGCCGGAACGTAAAAGTTCCAACTCCCTCGATTCATTTTAATCTGGCGGCGACCTGCTCTCCCACGAGTACCCCTCGCAGTACCATCGGCGCTCGGAGGCTTAACTGCCGGGTTCGGCAT
>Ga0099364_10010676_pt1 | contig 12615 bp, 10 predicted proteins | sample TergutTh196P3_FD_73070 | JGI IMG/M metagenome (GOLD analysis project Ga0099364, IMG submission 73070) | Microcerotermes parvus P3 segment gut microbial communities from Pointe-Noire, Republic of the Congo - Th196 P3 | ecosystem: Host-associated > Arthropoda: Insects > Digestive system > Gut ... | reverse complement strand
CAAAAGAAAATAATGAAAGAAATAGCAATAGGAATAAATGTTTCAGTAAAAGTCGAATCAGTTGTTTGTCCAACAGTTATTTATAACGATACTGAGAAGACAGGCGTTTATTTTAAAACTCGCGATGAACGATTTGGTCGCATAACATTTGAACAGTTAGACTCATTGAGAGTTTCTCGCGGAGAATATTTACCATACAAAGATAATTTTGATTGGAAAAATCCAAATTATTGTTGGATTTCAAAAGTTGAGAACTCAAAATGGTTGACAGAACGCTATAAATATGAGTTGAAACATTATGGTAAAGATTATAATTGGGGAGGAAATGTTGATGAAATGCTTACTGACTTTTCTCATTACATTTTTCAATTTCACCACCAATTTGTAGAAGTAATTGCAAAAGGTTTTTGGATTGAAGTAGATGACAAGAAATTAATAAACAAAAAACTTTTATCGGAACACCCATTTTTGCCAAATTTAGATAACAATCCAAAAGAAATTCATATTCAAAATAGAATTTATGAAGCACACGCAAATGCACAATCTTTGGAAAAATTGATTTCTCAATCTGAATTTTGCACTCAAAAACTTTTGACAATTTTTAGTGAAGAGGGAAAACACCCTGAATTTTCTTTGACCTTGTTTAAAGGTAAGTATTATTTACTGGACTATTTCGGTAGAACCCTTGGAACTTTTAATAAAATAATAACATTAGAACAAATTAAATCACTCATTGAAACAGAAAAATAAAAAAACGGCGTCTAACGAGCGGTTTGGCGCAAGCGGGGGTTTAAGTGTTTCGGTTGAAGGTCAGTGCCGTTGTTCCCCCCGCCTTCGCCAAGCCGCCACCACGTTGCACGCAAGCAGGCGACAGTGGGGCGAGACACTGAAACACGAAAAGAAACATTAAACAAACAATGACAACAATATAGTTTATGCAAATAGAAGAAATAGGAGATAGAAATTACTTTTCGATAGTTTATCAAATCATTGACACTAACGATGAGGACGATTATACAGATGAGGTAAAACATAAATGGTGGTACGGACACCTTTGTTTCTATGCTCACAATTTGACTATTGGGAGATATGAAGAATGGACTTCTCTTATTGTTGTTAGAAATTATCTCAAAGATTTTTTAGAAAATCATAAATGCCGATTTGTAGATGAAGATTTATACAATCAATCCAATGAGATGATTTTTGACATTTTGTACGAACAGTTTTATGGGAGAGTTCAAGAGAATTTTAATTTAGATACAAAAAAATATAATATTGACCATTACGCTAAAGTTAGAGATAATTTTCACTTAGACGACGTTGGAGAGGACGCATTTAGAGATAAATTCGGCGTAATACTTTTGAACTCAAAGAAGCAGAAAAAACAAAAATTAATTTGGAAAAATTTTAAAACGGGCGAATTATTTTGTACTCAATTTGAGGAGTTTTGTGTAGATGAAATATTAAGTTCATTTTACGACAATTTGAGCAAGGTTTTGGACCCCGCACAAACGGCAATGAGCCGCCACCTGCGCCAAGCCGCCCCAACGTTAGCGGCAAGTGGCGGACAGTGCAACGGGACACCGAAGTAGAAAATTAAACAAAATATAAACTTCTGACAAGGACAGGAAAAATGAAAAATATGGACAATCAACTTTTGACGAAAAATAATATTGGATTTGACAATCTGAATTTTTGGTATGATTACATTTCAGGTTTCAGAGGGAGCGATGACGAAAAAGAATTGAATTTTTTTGAGATTATTGAAGAAATGGTTGATGAAAAATTTATTACTTCTTTTGGATATTGGTATAAAGAGTTTTATCCAAAAGAAAAAGCAGATAATGATGGATTATTTGAAAATCCAAAAGTAATCGCAGGAAGATTAACCGACAACATAAATTTTACAATAGAACTTCATTTATCCGAAACGACGTTTTATCTAAATTCAAAATATATCGGCAATTTGGGTGGAAATTTTGAGGCGTGGTTTTTAACACTCAAAGAACTTATTGCTTTTGACAAATACGAAATGCTTTTTTTGCTGTTGCTTCCAATGACAGGTGTTGAGGAAAACGAGAGAGAACTTGCCGAAACTTTGGTAAGTGAAAAGTTAAAATCAATCTCTATGTTTGCTGAACAATCTGATTATATTGCAAAATGTATTGTGAATGGTTTAATTGTAGATAAACCGTTTTATACAATTCAAGATATTGGTATTGTTAGCGATACAAATCATAGTGTGAGAAATATAACAAAATATCCTCGATATAAAGATGATGTAATTGAACTAAACAAGGCACTTGAAGCATTTATCAAAAAATGAAAGAGAAAAAGACAGGCAAACACCTGCCGCCACCCCGTTATCGGCAAGCGGCGGACAACGCAGCGGGACACCGAAGAGAAATAAAAAGGAAAAGAATATGGAAAAAATTAGATTGACACATAATGAGACAGTAAAAGAATTGTTTGCAGAATACAAATCTGCCAATAAGAAACGATATACAGATTTCTTCTTATCGTCTTTGAGCCGTTCATTATGGAATAGCGGTCTTTATGTATATGCCGCAATGAAAACTTTCCCCGAACATAATTTTACGGAACCGGAAAATTATGTTAATCCGGAAATTTATGCAAAATGGACAGAAGAAGAAAAACAGAGATGTAGAAGAACAATGTCCTGTGAGATTTGTTCCTCATTCCGAGAGGATATTAACAAAAGGAAAGATTATGACGCCTCCTATTTTGTGGCAGGGCTTAAGACAAATATTATTTATGAAAGGCTTTATGTTATGCAACACATAAACCGTTTAGACCGCATAGCCGACATAACAGAACAAGATTTTAATATGTTCAAAGAAATAATGTTGTGCCTGAAAAATGCCGAACCGAATGCGAAAATTCGAGACATACATAAGCAGTTGAAACAGTCTGATTTTTATAAACCATTAGTTAATAGAATAAAGGCAGAGCAAATGAAACAGGGAGCCTCACAAGCCGCAAATGATAAAATCAAATCAATTCTTGAAACATTAGGTGCGTGTGGTATATTACATACTGAAAAACACAAATCGCCTTTTTACGAATATACAAATTTGGCTGTTGCACCTCGTTCAAGTCATAGTTCAGATTGGGCATATCCTGTTGATTTTTGGAGAGGTAAAGATAGTATTGATTGGGACGCATTTGTTTATTGGTTTGGAAATTACGAAGAATTGAAAAGCGTTAGATGAAACAGGTTGAGAGAAAATTACTAACTTTGCAAACGGAAAAATAAAGATGGAATGAAATAGATATGAGAACTAATGTCAAATCAAAAGAATATTTTGAAAAATTTTTTGAACTTCAATTAGATGACTTGCATTATTATGAAAATTCTTTGAAAGAAGGCGAAGTAAAAGAAGATAGAGTAATGGCAATTAAATCTACTGTCTTTCTCAATAGTTTGCACACTGTCATTGCCAAATATTCATACGGAGAAAATCCGAAGGATTTGGTTAATGAATTTTTGACAGTCATAACTCGATTGGAACAGGGATGGGATGATGAAGGCGCAACGCCCGAAGATGACATACATTTCGACAATTATGTTGTAATGCTATGGATGCTTTCGTTAGGTATTTTGTTGGATATTTCCAATGAGGATTTTAACCGCATTGTAACCGTGTTGGATAAAAGTAACCGTAAAGATTTTCTGTTTGATTATCTAATCCTGTTTAAAACGAAAAATCGTTTGGTTACCAAAAAACTGACATACGAAGTATACAAACCTCTTTTTGATATTTGCAACAGTACTGAAAAATCAGGAGTAACGGAGAAATTGAAAATTTTCCTTGACAAAAAATGGTACAAGGGAATGAAACGTGCGTATTGGTACGAAAATCATAATAGCAAAGCGGATACTTTTTTCGGTTATTGGAGTTTCGAGAGTGGTGCAATCGTAAAAATATTTGATTTGGACGATACTTCGATAAAGGACTCAAATTTTTACCCATACGATTTGGTACATTGGAAAAATAAGAAACAATAAACAAAAAATGCACTGCCTACAACGAGCGGTTTCACACAAGCGGGGGTGTGCGCCCGCAGACAGTTTTGTGGAAATTTGGAAGTTTATCGCCCGCCCAAACATTTGTGAGCCCCCGCCTGCGTGAAGCCGCCACCACGTTGTATGCCATTGGCGCGCACCTCATCGGCAGTGAAATCTTGAAAATGACTTAATGAAACTTTTAAAGAAAAAAATAGTTTTTACGGGCAAAAACTCGACAAAAAGATATATCTTTGCAAAAAATAATTGAGGTATGAACACTTTCTCAAACATAAAAGAACTATTTACCACTCTAAATCGAGAGGCGAATTTGTTGTCTGAAATGTTTAAGAAGCGTAAATCAGTCAATTACAAGTACGAGTATGCTCTTGACTTGGTTGATAATAATGACAATCGCATACAATATCTTTTAAGTCGTGATGTAATCAGGCAGAATGGAAATAATCTTGAAATTGACGACTTATTTTTACAATTTTTCGAGCAAATTTTGAATGCAAACGAAGAAATCAATACTTCTTATATAAATGAGAATATTGAAAAAATAAAGCAAAATATTGATTATTACCTGAATGAAACCAACGAACAGCGCAAGTATAATTACCTGCGAACTGTAAAAACAACATTACGGAATGTGGGCAACAGTACATTGCGAAATGTTGTTGATTTAAAACGAAATATTGACAATACTTTCAAAAACGAGCCTAACTACAAGAACAAAAAAGCAAAACTTATACACTTGGACAATAAGCGAAAAGACGTTGTAAAACTTATTGAACTGACCGAAAAGCTGTTGACAGATGGCGATATTACATTTTTCAGAACTGCAACAGACGAAGAATTGAGCCGAATAATCGTTCAACTCAAAATGCAGTTGCAGAAATGCACACACAATTTGATTGAAACAGAACGACAGATTATTGATTTCTTAAATCAAATTCAGTATCAGAACAATGTAATTGAGAAATTGCGACAAATCAAATATCTGAAAGACCAATTTATCCTCGAAACTTCAACCGATTTTCAAGCGGTTTTAAACAGTAATAATGCTGTGGTTTTTGAGCCCAATCCAACGTATCCGCTTAAACTTTCGCTGGAATATTTGCAATCGGACGAAGACGTGTATGCAAGCATTCTTAAAATTTTCAAACGAATAAAATCGGGAGTGAAATTTTCGTTGCCAGTTGCCGAGAGAATTTCGAGCGAATATTTGGAGACACAGATTGAAGAAGAAATTCAAATTAATCTCGAAGAAGTGAAAAACGGTTTTGTGGCTTCGAGTTATAATTTGATAGATTTTGTCTGTAATTATCAATATCCAAAAGAAGTTTCGTTTGAAGATATGGTTACAATTTACTGCCAATTAGTTTCTCAATACTCAACTATTTTTGAAATTACCGACAAGTTTCAAGAAAAAGAAAATATTGAATTTGCAATGGTTTACCCTCAATAAAAAAGATTATGGAAGTACCAACACAGACAGCCGAAATATTTAAAATCTTGAGCAAAGGACAGTTTATCAATTCAAACAGTTCCGACAAAAAGATGAGTGATTTGTATAAAGTAATTGAAGATGAACAAAATTTTGAGAACTTGTACGACTACTTTCTGAATATCCATTTTGTGTTGGAAAAGGGAAACGAATATTTTTATTTCTCTCGCCCCGAAAATAAAACTGACCTTGAAAAAAAGATAGAAACGGCTTTTAAGTGGATTGATATTGTTGATTTTTTGAAAACATTTAGAAACGATTTTGGTTCGGGAGTGCGGTTTTCGCCTTCGGATATTTTGGTGCAATTGAAAACTGATGCCGACTTGGAAACAAAGTTGGAAACATTGAAAAAATATGCCGACAAAACTACTCAACGCGAAATTCTCGAACGGATTTTGAAAATTTTGGCAGACGATTCGTTTATTGAAATGGAAAATCTAATTACGCAACAATATAAAGTGTTGGCTTCATTCAACTATTTAGAGCAACTAATTTTAACGATTAACATTCCCGAAGATGTAAGAAATGAAATACCTGAATAAAATAATATTTATCAATTCTGCCGATAAGTCGCTCAAATATGCCGAAGTAAATCTTGACGGAAATGTGCATTTTATTGGCACACAGGGTGTTGGGAAAAGTACGCTGTTGCGGGCAATTCTATTTTTCTACAATGCCGACAAACAAAAACTCGGTATTCCGAGAGATAAAAACCCGAATGTCAAAACTTTTGATGACTATTATTTTCCTTTTCAAAATTCATATATTGTTTATGAAGTAAAAACCGAAACGGGTTTATTTTGTGTTTTGACGTTCAAATCGCAAGGTAGAGTGGCGTTTCGTTTCTTTGATTCGGCTTACGACAAAGCGTTTTTCCTTGATAATGAAGGAAAAGTATTTGAAAGTTGGGATAAAATTCGTGATAATTTTGGACGAAATATTGGTTACACGAAAATAATCAACAGCTACGAGGATTATCGTAATATTTTGTATGGAAACAACAAAGGACTGACTGCCGAATTTAGGAAATACGCTTTGTTTGAAAGTCGTCAGTATCAGAATATTCCGCGAACAATTACCAATGTTTTCCTCAATGCGAAACTTGATGCCGAGTTTGTAAAAGAAACCATTATTAAGTCGCTCAATGAGGAAGAAATAAAAATTGATTTGGAAACTTACAAGTCTCATCTAAAAGACTTTGAAACCGAATTGGGCGATATTCAAAAATGGGCGGAACGAAACCGTAGTGGCGAAAGTATGGTTGAAAAACAGGCAGACAATGTTTCTAAATTTTATTACGCTTTGAAATTTTTGGAAAAGAAAAAAGAAGATTTGGCAATGCAATTGGGTTGGGCTTTGATTAATGTAAAAGAGCAACAACCGAAAATTGCGGAATTGCTTACAGCCGAAGAATTTAAAAAGAAAAAAGCTGAAGATAAACTGAAAGATTCCGACAATACCTTTGAAGAGAAAAAAGGGAAAATCCAAAAAGAAATAGGCGAATTTTCGAGCAAGTTAAAAGAAATTTTAAGAAAAAGAAAAGAATATGAATTTTTGAATATCAATGAAATAATTGAGCGTGTTTCAAAGAAAAGTGTGTTAGACTTGGAAAACAAAAATCTTTCAAACGAAAAAGCAATTTTGACTTCCGCATTTTCAGAAATCGAAAATAAATACAAGGCATTGTTACAGGGTTTACAAAATCAGTTGAAAGAATTTGAAAACAGCAAACAAGCCGAAAAAAATACAGCAAACGCCGATTTTGTGAAGTTTAAAGATAATTTGAACACTCAATACGAAACAATTTTTGAAAACATACGAACGCAACACAAAGCAGAACTTGAAACAGCACAATCACTTGTAAAAGAGAAAGAAAGTGCAGTTACAGAACAAAAAATTAAGAGAGCCGAAGTACGAAACAAAAAATTCCACGAAAAAGAAATCGAAAGTTGCAAAACGGAAATTTCAAATCTTAAGACAGCCGTTTTAAAATCTGAAAATGCTATCCGTCAAGCAAATGAAGTGAAAAAGAATTTGGAAAAAGAATGGTTGCTCGAAGAAAAAGGGATAAAAGATGATACAGTACGAAAAGTTGAAAAACAAAGCGAAAAACAAGCAAAGTTAAAAGACCAAATCGCAGAAATTGAAAATTATATTTCCAATAGCAAAGATTCTTTATATGGTTGGCTGTCTGAAAATTACCCAAATTGGGAAAATTCAATCGGGAAAGTGATTGACGATAAAAATGTGTTGTTTAACTCTTCGTTAAATCCTCGTTTGGTTGAAAAAACAGCGAATTTTTACGGTGTTGAAATTGACTTAAATGAGATTGATAAAACCGTAAAAACGGTTTTTGATTATGAAAATGAAAAAGCCGAACTGCAAAATCAAATCACTGAAATTCAGAGAATTATTTTGAGATTAAATACTCAAATGGAAAAAGATTTGGGGAATTTAGAAGTGCGTTTTCGCAAAAAAATCAAGGAGCAAAAAGAAATTGTTCAAACTAATGATTACACAAAAGACATAAGTGCTTCAAAATTAGACGAAGTTGGCGTTAAATTGACAGAATGGGAAAATAAAGCAAAATCGGATAAACAAACTGAATTGAAAAATATTGAAAATGAGGAAAATCGTTTGTCCGAAGAAAAAATATATGCCGAAGAACAGGTTGCAAAAATTGCGAACAGTATTGATGATAATATCAACAAAAAGAAGAAAGAAAAAGAAATTAAAATCAAGACAGAGCAGCAAAATCTGAATGACATTTTTTCAAAAATAGATTCGGATATTACAAATAAAAAAGCCGAAGTTTCTAAAAAAGAAAACGAAATCAAGCAACAGCAAAAATCGGAACTTAATACAAAAGGTGCTGATACAAAAAGAATTGAAGAAATAAATTTGCGATTAACTGAAATTGGTAACGAACTTATTTTTATTGACAACAACCGCGACAAAGTTGCCGAATACAACAAAGATAAACGCGAACTATTCGACCGAGAAGCCGAATTTAAAAACCAAAAAACTTCACACGAAAATCAATTAGAAAACGAAAGACAAAAATACGAACAGCAAAAGAATAAATTTATTCAAGAAATAGGATTGCATAAAGCCGAAATTGAATCAATAAATCAAACTATTACTGCATTTAATGAGGATATTACAAGTTTTGACACATTCAAAAATTCAGAGATTTTTCTGCTTGTTGAACATTTTATAAATAATTATTCCGAAAATAATAAAACTGATTTTCGTTGTGTCACGATTATTGATGAAATCAATAAAAATCATTACAGTAGCAAAGACCGTTATACCGACTTGCAGGAAGCAATCAATAAATTTGCAGGCAACTTTCAAGAAAATAACCTGTTCAGTTTCAGAACGAAGTTTATAACTCGCAGCGATTATTTTGAATTTGCCGATAATCTGAAAGAATTTATTGACGAAAATAAAATTTCCGAATACAAAAAGCGTGTAGAAGAACGCTTTGCACATATTATTCGACAAATTGGTGCGGAAACCAACGAATTGATTTCAAAAGAAGGCGAAATTAGTCAAGTTGTCAAAGATATAAATAACGATTTTGTTGCTCGCAATTTTGTAGGTGCTATTAAAAGCATGGAACTTCGCACTGAAAAAAGCGCTAACACTATTTTTCAATTACTCGTTGAAATAAGGAGCTTTAACGATGAAAATACTTTTGATTTAGGCGCACCAACGCTGTTTTCTTCGGGCAATCAGGCAAACAAAAACGAAAAAGCAATTTCACTTTTGAAACAGTTAGTCAAGGAAATGACCACAAGTCGGGATAAAGAAATCTTACTTTCCGATTCGTTTGAATTACAATTTAAAATTGTAGAAAACGACAACGATACAGGTTGGGTCGAAAAACTGACAAATGTGGGTTCAGAAGGTACAGACACTTTGGTTAAAGCAATGATTAACATTATGTTACTCAATGTTTTCAAAGACCGTGCAACGCGGAAAAACAAAGGCGATTTTAATTTGCATTGTATGATGGACGAAATTGGCAAACTGCACACAACCAATATAAAGGGAATTTTGCAATTTGCTAACGATAGAAATATTTTGCTGATTAATTGTTCGCCAAATCCAACTAATTCATTTGACTATCGTTACACTTATCACTTGGCAAAAGACAGTAAAAACATAACAAGCGTAAAACGAATTGTAAATAAAAAATGAAAATTCCCATTCACATAGCCGAAAAATTATTGCGATTGATGCAGGGCGAAACGCTTCCTGCAAGTTCGACAAAACACGCTGTAATTGAAGAGATGATTGCGGAAAATATTATTGAGCGTAGAGGCAGAGTAAAAAAAACGCTTTCGGTTTCACAGTCGAACGCCTTGCTATTTTATTTGCAAAACAAACACTCTATCAATGATTTAGGACAATACATTTTAATTTCGCAACAAGAAAATATTACACGAGGCGAAGCAATTGAAATTTCTGGAAATTCAAAACTAAAAAATATCCGAACGTTCAAAGGATTTTTAGTAAATTGTTACAATCCTATTCAAGCAACAATCAATGGAAAAACAATTATTTTAAATCCTTCGGAAGGCTCATTTCAATTTATTTACGATTTTGAAAGTTTTTCAATTCCGCAAGACATTGTAATTATAGGTGCTGAAAATCCTGAAAATTTCCGCCATATAGAAAAACAGAAATATTTATTTGATAATATAACACCATTGTTTGTAGGTCGTTATCCGCAGAATCAAAGTAAAGATTTACTGAAATGGTTACAATCAATTCCGAACAACTATTTGCATTTTGGTGATTTCGATTTTGCAGGAATTGGAATTTATTTGAACGAATATAAAAAATATCTCGGCGAAAAAGCATACTTTTTTATTCCTCAAAATATCGAATATTTGCTTGATAATTACGGAAATAAAAAATTATATAATAATCAAAAAATCAATTTTAATACAAAAAATATTTCTGAAATTGATTTATTGAAATTGATAGAAATTATCCATAAACATAAAAAGGGATTAGAGCAAGAAATATTTATTAACAATGTGAGTTTATACGGGTATAAACTCGAAAAGAATTGCAAATGACAGACGAAATTAAAAATATAATCGACAAATTTGAATTAGGATATGTTTTTACCGTTACGGATTTTCCGATGACGGCAGAAAATCCTAAACTTGTCAGCAAAAAGCTTAATCATTTTGTTGCAACAGGCTATTTACGCAAATTATCGAAAGGCAAATTTTACAGACCACAAATAAGCAGATTTGGCGAATTGCCACCCGATACTTATCAAATTGTAAAAGATTTAATTCAAAAAGACGGAAAATTAATCGGTTATATTACAGGATATTCCGCATTTAATGACTTTGCACTAACTACGCAGGTTTCTGCCATTTTAGAAATTGGAATGCGGAAAGAAAAAAAAGCCATTGTGCGTGGAATTTATCGTATTCGTTTCATACGACAAGAAAATACAATTACAAAAGAAAATATTCCGCTTTTGCGCTTGCTTGATTGTTTGCGATTTTTCAAAAATATTCCCGATACAACGCCCGACAACGCTTGCCAGCGTTTAATATACTTGTTTGGGAAATTTGATGAACAAGAAATATCAAAAGTTAAAAAAATGGCATTGAAATACACTCCGCAAACAATCGCACTTTTGGGCGCAATACTTGAAATGATTAAACCGCAGGAAGATACGACAATGTTATTCAAAAAATTAAATCCGATAACTGTTTACAAACTCGGAATATCCGACAAAATTTTATCAACGCAAAGAAAATGGAACATTCAATGAGATTACATACTAACACACAGGATTTTAACGAGCTGATTCGGCTAACGGCAACACATTTCAGTATTCTACCCGAATTTATCGAAAAAGATTATTGGATTACGCTAATTCTCAACAATTTGTCCCAATCTTCGCACGCAAACAGCGTAGTTTTCAAGGGCGGAACTTCACTTACAAAAGGTTATCGCATAATAAATCGCTTTTCGGAAGACATTGACATTGCCTTGCTTGACGAAAAATTGACAGGTAACGCCTTGAAAGCCAAAATCAGAAAAATAGAGAAAACCATTACAGCCGATTTAACGGAAATTGAAGAGCCGGGCGTAACTCGCAAAGGCTCGGTATATCGAAAATCATTGTTTCAATATCCGAGCAACATTAACAGTCGCCTCGTAAACAATGTTCAAAAGCGTATTATTGTTGAAATTAACTCGTTTGCAAATCCTTACCCATTTGTGCAACAAGAAGTTATTTCGTTTATTGCCGAATTTCTAACTGTAACAAATCAAGTAGAGGTGATGAAAGAATTTGGATTTCAGATATTTACGATAAATGTTTTGGATAAACGCAGAACAATGCTCGAAAAATTGGTGTCGCTCATTCGCTTTTCATTTGCCGAAAATCCGTCAAGAGAATTAGCAAAGAAAATCCGTCATTTTTACGACTTATACTATTTGGCAAAAGATGCAGAATGTGCAAAATACCTGCAATCCTCTGAATTTAAGAAAGATTTATTTGAATTACTAATCCACGACCGACAAGAATTTGATGAGCCACAAGGTTGGCAGACAAAGGCGGTTAAAGATTCGCCATTGATAACCGATTTTCCAAATTTGTGGACAATTTTGCGTTCAACATATCAAAATGAACTGACACCATTGGCTTACTCGGAAATACCCAACGAGAAACTGATTGAAGAAAGTTTTAGGGAAACAATAAAAAAGACAATGTAATGGGGGAAAATCAACGGCATATAACAAGCGGTTTGGCGAAAAAAGAAAACGACCCTTCTGCGAACCAAATGGCTGAGCCGAGCATCTCATATAGCGTACACGGATTATATCTTGACCCTGCTAAACGCTATACCTATGCCGATTACCTAACTTGGACAGACAACATCCGTCGTGAACTCGTAGACGGTGCAGTGAGGTTGATGTCCGGAGTGAGAATTGCACACAACCTTTTAACAGTTAATCTTACGTTCCTCTTTAGTCGATTTGTCAAAAATAGAAGAGGGAAGGGTCAGATTTTCCATGCGCCGGTGGACGTTCG